>OCTW013408044.1_pt1 | contig 12705 bp, 13 predicted proteins | sample 1539671 | NCBI WGS metagenome assembly OCTW01 (sample SAMN02144230, study PRJEB22623) | gut metagenome | biome: sheep rumen | host: Ovis aries | place: New Zealand | reverse complement strand
CATGCCAGCATTGAAACCACTCAAATCTATGCAACCCCAGATTTAGGAAAAATCAAAGAAGATATTGAGAAAGCTGCAGCAAATATTCAGATAAATAATAAATATGATGAACTTAAAACAGTAGAGCTGATAAATTTCTTGGAGAACCTAATTAACAAATAATTATGTTAAGTATTATGGCGAAAATTCCCTTTAAAATGGGAATTTATCGCCAAAACTTAACATAACTAGAAACTTAACATAACAGCAATTATGTTAAACTTAACATAATCGTGCATACACGAAAAAATATTGATGATAGGGGGGAATTCGGTAATATAATCGTAGAGGTGATACATAATGAAGAAAGCTTTATTAGCAGTTTTATCCTTGAGTATTGGCTTAGGAATTGGTTATGTGATTACCACGATACACCGATCTTTTTAGAAAGAAAAAAACATATACGCAAAAATTGCCTGCGTTTCATAGTGCTTTATTAAATTTAGATCAGGCTAGTGTTGTTTTTAAGACGGGAAAAGATTACCGCATCACATATCAAACGACCGCTAAACATCCCAAAACCTTTTTCTGTGAGAAAGGTTATTTCTCCTATGATGATGAGGCTGATCATTATCAGATCTCTAAGATGATTATTGAGGCCCCCAAGAAATCTCTCAAATGGATTCTTACGGTGGGAACATGTACATTGGATGGTGTGAATGTAGCTAAAGCAGAATTAAAAGGTATTGATAATACTCACAAGATCAAAGATTCTCATGTTGATTTTGCAATTTATGAAGGTGCCACTGTAATTAATAGTAAAGTCAATAGGAAGTATTATAAAAATCAGTATCATAAAGTGTCGTCTAATGATTAGAAAGACAAAAGAGGTTTCGACCTCTTTTTCGTACATTTATAAGGTTTTATAAGGCGTTGGGGGTATCGTGTTTTTTCGGACTGTTATTGTTGAAGTGTTCAGGTAAGTCGGATAACCGTAATGATGTGGTGTGGCATGCCTTTTTGATGATTTTAAAGAGCTTGATATCTTGGAATGTATATGTACTCTATGAGAATTTTATTGCCGGCCTATTTTATCTTTGAGCGGAAAATCGTCTATGTTATAATGGCGAAAAGGAGAAAAACTATGACATACGAAGAAACAAAACAAAAACTTGCAGAATTCATGGAATACGGTGATCCTGATGCAGCCTCTAAACTTGTGGCAGAATATAATTTACCAGCGATTGCACTTTTTGAGGAATCTTTACAAATCTTTACGGAAAAAACGATCCAAAAGCATCTTAGCAATGTGATATTTTTCTTAAATGATTATAGCACTTATTATGATGCTTGTACGTTTGAGGATGCATGGAAGAGCCTTGATGACTTTTTCGGCTACTTTTTTATCCGAAAATGTATGTGGTCGACACCAGCCACAATTAAATCTACCGCGGCTTCGATTAAAAAGTTTTATAAATGTATGGTCGACAATCAGCTTTTTGATGCGAGGGCCTATGACATGTTGACTACTCATATTAAAGAGAATATGCCAATCTGGCAGGATGAATGCGAAGCCTATAATAATTTTGATGAAGATTATGATTTTGGTGATTTTTAAGGTGATATCATGACGAGAGATGTATTTTATAAGGCCTTAACAGAGGCTAAAACTGAACAAGAAAAAATTTTAGTGGCAATGGATTATAATGAAGAAGCAGAAAAGATTTTTCGGGAACATTTGCCAGCGAGCTTTAAGGAAGAAACCAAGCAGAAATACTGTGCTATGTTGGAGCTGCTGCTCTATGATTACTGTATTGTGACGATCGCCGATCCGGTTGGTTTTGATGAGGCGTATCTGCACTTTGAAGACTTCATGGAATATGTGATCGAAGAGAAGAAAATGGGCCCTGATGAGATTCGTTTAGCGATGACGGTGATGAATCGTTTATATCAGTATCTGTATGAGGAAACCGGTGATGTCTCTTATCGCCGTCTGAATTCACGGACGAAAAGGATTGCTCATTACAATTCCTTTGCCTGGCAGTTAAGAGGCAAAGCTTAAAGCTAAGCAGTAAGAAGAATCTTTGGAGAGAACACGCAATAGTGGAAAGAGGTTACGACCTCTTTTTCGTGCATTTACAAGGATTTATGGTATGATGGGGGCGGTGATAAAATGAATAAAATAATCATAATTGGCGCAGGGGCATGCGGTGTTTATAGTGCTTTGTTAATCAAACAGGCGCATCCAAATGTAGATGTCTTAGTTTTAGAAGCCCATAAGACGCCTTTAAAAAAGTTATTAGCAACGGGGAATGGCCGCTGCAATTTATCGAATAAAGATCTTGACATAACGCATTATGATAGTGATAACTTAGCGCTGGTGAAGGATATTATCGATGATTTTGATATGCCTAAGCAAATGCAAAAGCTTGGCCTTTATACCAAATATATGGGACAGCTGCTTTATCCTTATAGTGAACAGGCCAAAAGTGTCTATCGTATTTTGATGGATCGGGCGCAGGAAGCTGGTGTTGTTTTTCTCTATGAACAGTTTGTGAAAAGCATTCGTTATCAGGATGGTTATATCATTGAGACAGAGCATCAGCGTTTCCATAGCGATGGTGTTATTGTCAGTGTCGGCAGCAGTGCTGGTAAACTGTCCCAGGTCTATGATCGCCGCAGCTTATTTACTCACTTGTCTTTTGACTATCAGGACAATAGTCCTTCATTAACCCAAATGTATACCAAAGAAGTGTATAAAACCCTTAAAGGGGTCAGAATGAAGGGCGTTTTCTCGCTTTATCAAGGGAAAGAGCTCCTTAAACAGGAAAAGGGAGAAATGCTTTTTACGAATTATGGTGTCAGCGGCATCGCTATTATGCAGCTTTCCCGTTATTATCAGGAAGGTGTCACTTTAGTCTGTGATCTTTTACCGGATCTTTCTAAGGAGGAACTTGCAAGCTTCCTGCAGCGTGATTTGACGCATCCATTAGAAGGTTTGGTGCCTTATCAGCTAAGTGATTTATTAGAAAAGACGCATCAGGATCCTGTTTCTTTCCTTAAACAGATGACTTTTCATGTGAAAGGAATTCGGGAAAGTGAATATGCCCAAGTGGAAAAAGGCGGTTTACTATTATCAAACTTTAATAATGATTTAGAAAGTAAAGATTATCCGCATTTTTATGCCGGCGGAGAAATCTTAAATGTGAATGGCGATTGCGGCGGCTATAATCTGCATTTCGCATTTGCTAGCGGCTATCGTATTTTTAAAGGTTTAGAAAGGAATCAAAATGTTAAGAATTAATAATGTGAAAGTCCATCTCAATGAAACGGATGCTCGTAATGTGATTGCGGCGAAGCTCAATATCCGTAAACGTGAGATTCAGGATGTAAAAATATTACGACGCAGTATCGATGCGCGTCGCAGTAAAGTCTTCTTTAACTGCAGCTACGCTTTTAGCTGTCAAAATGAAGAAGCTTTATTAGCGGCTCATAAAGAGTTACAGCCTTATGTGCCTTATGTCTATACGTATCCTCAGCCAACCGCTAAACGCGTGATGGTGGTCGGCAGCGGCCCGGCAGGGTTATTTTGCGCTTATGTGTTAGCGAAAGCCGGCGTAAAAGTTACCCTTATTGAACGGGGCAAGTGCGTTGAAGAACGTGTCAAAGATGTTGATGATCTGTTTGAAAAAGGAATCATTCATCCCGAATCAAATATTGCCTTTGGCGAAGGCGGGGCGGGGACGTTCTCGGATGGTAAATTAACGACCGGTACGAAAAATAAACGCATCCGTTATATCTTAGATGAGTTTATCAAACATGGCGCTCCGAAGGAAATCGGTTATGATGCGTTGCCGCATATCGGAACGGATCGCTTACGTCAGGTGTTAATTGCGATGCGTCAGGATCTGATGGCTCATGGCGGTGAGGTCCGTTTTGAAACGAAATTTGTCGATTTTAAAGTCGAAGGAGATAAACATTTCGTTTGTCTCAAACATCAGGGAAAAGAACACTGGGAAGAAACGGATGATCTCGTTTTAGCAATCGGTCACAGTGCCCGCGATACCTATGCAATGCTTGCTCAAAAACTGACCATGCATCCAAAAGCCTTTGCGGTAGGAGTCCGCATTGAACAGCTGCAGGAAGATATTAATAAACATCAATATAAACAGGATTATCGCAATAAGCATTTAAAAGCAGCCCCTTATAAATTAGCTGTTCGCACATCCGAAGGACGCGGTGTTTATACTTTCTGTATGTGTCCCGGCGGAGTGGTGGTGCCTTCTACAGAAGAGGATGGCTTATTATGTATTAATGGCATGAGCTATTATGCTCGTGATGGACAAAATGCGAATAGTGCTATTTTAGTGAATGTCAGTCCAGAAGATTTTGGTCTTGATGATGTCTTAGCTGGCGTCGCTTTCCAGAAAGATCTAGAAAGACGCGCTTATGCCTTAGGCGGCGGCAACTTATCTGCGCCCGTGCAGAAAGTGGTCGATTATATGCAGGGGGAAGTCACGACATCTTTTGGAAAGGTCTTACCAACTTATCGTCCGGGGACAACTTTTGCCGATCTTAATCAGGTTTTCCCTGAGGTCATTAACCGTAATTTGAAAGAAGGTTTACAGCTGATGAATGAACGCTTTAAAGGCTTCTATGATGAAGATACGTTAATTACGGCTGTGGAATCTCGTTCTTCCGCACCGGTGCGTATTGAACGCGATGAAAATATGTCAGCGCAGGGTTGGATTTATCCGATTGGCGAAGGTGCTGGCTATGCCGGCGGGATCATGTCATCAGCTGTGGATGGCATCTTATGTGCGGAAAAGATCTGTGAAGGATAGTTATTTATTTCTAAAAGACGTGTATGATATACCGACAGTATGATACAAGATGACATTTTTATCAAAGGGCTTTCAGTTTTTGTATGAAAGAGTCGAGAATGCATCAAATAAGTATGATCAAATCAAGGAAATTTCTTTCCTTAAATGAACCTAAAATCTTAAGAAAACCTTAAGAAGTATATAGACAACATATGTGTGTTTTGATATAATCATAAGGAATCTTGGAAATAAGGAGAAATTTCATGCGTAAGACCATAATCCATGCACTTCGTCCCGCAGGAAAACAGCTTAAGCAGGTCCATGCTTCTCATCGTCATCTGAATGGGAAAATTCTGATGGCGTCTTTTGGATGTATGGGCGTCATTGCCTTGGGCAGTTATTTTGCGGCGGATCGTGAAGCCCCAAAAATTAAACAAAGTACCATGGCCATAGATTATGGCAGTACACTTAGCAAAAACAATATTAAGATTTCTGATAATAGGGAATCTAAAAAAGATCTTATTATTCATATTGATAAATCTCATTTGAATGTGAAGAAGCTTGGCAGTTACACGGTCAAAGTGAAAGCCACGGATTCTTACAATAATACTACGGTTCGCAATGTGAAAATCAATGTCGTTGATCATGAAGCACCAGTTGTCAAGGGGATTCATAGTGATGGTGATTATATTTTAGTCGAAGCCGGCGGGAGCACCGATTTGTCTAAATATCTTACGATTACTGATAATGTCGATGGCAATCTCTTTGCGAAAGCTAAATTCTCCAAAGCTTTATCAACATCCGCTCCTGGCATTCAGACGATTGGCGTTGAAGTGGGTGATTCGAGCGGCAATGTGACGAAGAAAGACTTACCGATCAAAGTGCTCGATTCACAGCCGCCAGAATGGCAGGATGTCAATACTGATCACACCATTAACTTTGGTGATGACTTTGATATCAGCAAGTATATTAAAGCCGTTGATAACTTAGATGGTGATGTCCGTGTCGATACGATTGGCACGGTCAATACAAAGAAGTTAGGCAGTCAGACAATTACCATTCAGGCCACCGATTCAAGCGGGCATAGTACGAAAAAGACGGTTACTTTTACGGTGAAGGATCTGAAGGGTCCAGAAATCGCTGTAAAAGATGAAAATGTAACGTTAAAACCTGGTGATGCCTTTGATCCAAAAGCGCAGATCACGTCCGTTACTGATAACGTCGATGGCAAGATCGATGTAGATAAGGTGCAGATTGATTCAAATGTTGATACATCGAAGAAAGGCTCTTATCAGGTCACTTATACGGTGAAAGATCAAGCGGGTAATACAACGACGAAAGTCTTAAAGGTGGAAGTCAATAATGAAGGGGAACTGATGGTACAATACGGTAAACAGTATCTCAATGTCCCTTATGTCTTTGGCGGAACGACACCAGATGGCTTTGACTGTTCCGGCTTTACCGGCTGGGTCTATAAGAAGTTTGGCAAGTCGCTGCCGCGTACCGCTGCGGCGCAGTATGATGCGACAACGCGCGTAGAGAAGAAAGATTTACAAATTGGTGATCTGGTCTTCTTTAGTAATACTTATAAACCAGGGGTTTCCCATGTGGGTATTTACATGGGCGATGGCAAGATGGTTGATGCCTCTGGTGATCATGTTCAGATTGATGATATTAATACCGGTTACTGGGCTGCCCATTACACCAGCGGCGGTCGATATAAGACGAAATAGAGGTCTCTTCCCAAGGGATCTCTTTTTTCTAACATACAATTTAGGAAAATAAGAAATGAAATTATTTCTTTTTGGAATGAATTGACTATATAAAAAGCCTATGTTAACGTATAGGTACACTAATGAAAAGGATATGTTAATGAACGAGGCGTTTCAAGAGAGTTGAGGCTGGTGGGATCTCAATAATAGTTCTTCATTAATTGGCCCTTTGAGGGATTATGGGAAAGGTGACGAGTATCATAATACGGAAGCCTCCGTTATCGGGCAGGAATTTGATAGAATTCTCTTCACTCACGTAAGGTGGCTTAAAGATGGCAACATCTGTCCTTCGGGGCAGGTGTTTTTTAAATATCGTGCGATTTATGTTTGTGGATAGAAGAATTTGCTTTACAATGATAAAAGAAAGAGGGAAATGAAAATGAAAGCAATCAAAGGTCTTTTAGCAGCATCTTTAGCTGCATCAGTATTAGTAGGATGTTCTTCAAACACATCAAGTAAGGTGAAAAAAGTCGGAATTATCCAGATGATGGATCATACTTCACTCAACACTATTAAAAAAGCTTATGACAAGGAAATGAAAGCTTTAGGCTACAATTCTAAAAATGTCGAATATGTTTTTAAAAATGGTCAGGGGAATACCAATACCTTAGCGTCTATCGCCAATCAGTTCCAGGGGGAAAACTTGGACTGCGTGGTTGCGATTGCGACGCCGGCAGCGCAGGCCGTTGCAAAATTAGCCAATAAAACACCAATTATCTTCTCTGCAGTGTCTGATCCTGTCGGTGCTAAATTAACGTCATCTTTAGATAAACCGGATAAGAATATGACGGGGACAAGTGATCAGGTGCAGGTGGATCAGATTATTGATCAGGCTTTAGCGGTGCAGCCAAAGATGAAAAAGATTGGTTTACTTTATAATAAAGGAGAAGCCAATTCGGTTACGAATATCACGAATGTAAAAAAATATTTAAAGAAGAAAGGTATTGCAACGCAGGAAGCCACCGTTACGAAAGTATCGGAAGTGCAGAGTGCGATGAATGTCCTCGCTTCTAAGTGTGATGCTGTCTTTACGCCTAATGATAATACCGTTGCCAGCGCGATGAGCATTGCCTCTAAAGCGGCTAATCAGGCAAAAGTCCCTTATTATGTAGGAGCGGATTCGATGGTTAAAGATGGCGGTTTCTTAACTGTTGGGATTGATTACAATGATTTAGGTAAAGAAACAGCCAAAATGTGTGATCAGGTTTTAAAAGGTAAAAAACCAGCGAATATGCCAGTGAAGATCTTTAAAACCAATTTAAATATTTATGTCAACCAGAAGACTTTAAAGACCTTAGGTTTAAAACTGCCAGCGTCTATCACTTCTAATAAGAAGTATATTAAAGTCGATTAATAAGCAAGTAAGGAGTTTTTAAAGTATTATGAACAATCTCATGACTATTGTCATCGGGGCGTTAGAATTAGGCGGCATCTTCGCCTTGCTGGCGCTAGGCTGTTATATCAGTTTTAATGTCCTGGATATCCCCGATTTAACTGTTGATGGATCATTTACCACCGGCTGTGCCACTTCCGTTGTCATTACGGCGGCGGGGGCCCCAGCCTTGGGGTTAGGGATGGCTTTTATTGCCGGCGCTTTAGCCGGCTTAGTGACAGCCTTTCTGATGACCAAATTAAAGATCAATGCGATTTTATCCGGGATCTTAACCCAGACCGCCTTATATTCGGTCAATTTACGTATTCAGCATCAGACCCCTAATATTTCATTAATGGATGATCATACGGTGTTTACTCCTTTTAACGGGTTTGCTCCTTATGACAAGATCATTTTGATCTATCTGATTGTCATTGTGATTGTCTTGCTGATGAATTATTTCCTCAAGACGCAGATGGGTTTAGCGCTTCGAGCTTGCGGCGATAATGAAGATATGGTCAGAGCCAGTTCGATTGATACCGATAAAATGAAAATGATCGGTTTAGCTTTAGCTAATGGTTTAGTGGGCTTAAGCGGCGCCCTCTACACTCAGCAGCAGGGCTATTCTGATATCACTTCAGGGATCGGGATGATGGTCATCGGTTTAGCTTCCATTATTATCGGACAGACGTTTATTCGTTCAACGCGCATTTCGTTAACCTTAGTGGCAGCGGTTGTCGGTGCGATTATCTATCGTTTTATCTTAACCTTCGCGATTATGGCTGGGGTCCCATCAGGTGATCTGAACTTATTATCAAGTGCCATCGTCATTGTGGCCATTGCCATTCCAATTCTCAAAAGGAGGAAAGTCAAAAATGCTTAAAGTTGATGATGTATCGGTGATTTTTAATGAAGGCACCGTCAATGAAAAACGCGCCCTTTCCCATATGAGTTTTGAACTCAATGAAGGTGACTTCGTCACCATTATTGGCTCTAATGGGGCCGGGAAATCGACACTTTTCTCCGCTATTTCCGGAGCGGTTGATATTAATGAGGGAGCTGTGATTCTTGATCATAAAGATATGACTCATGAAAAAGAATATATCCGCTCGCGTGCTATTGGACGATTATTTCAGGACCCATTAAAAGGTACGGCGCCGCATATGACAATTGAAGAAAACTTAGCGTTAAGTTATTCGCGCGGCAAGCATTTCTCTTTAAGACCGGTGTCGAAGAAAGATCGTCAGGTCTTCATTGATCGCTTAAAAGCGTTAGATTTAGGCTTAGAAGATCGCTTAACCACAAAGGTTGGAACATTATCCGGCGGTCAGCGTCAGGCCTTAACCTTATTAATGGCGACGATTGTGACACCGAAGTTATTATTACTTGATGAACATACAGCCGCTTTAGATCCGGCAACGAGTCAGAAAGTGTTAAACTTATCGATGAAAATTGCCCAGGAACATCATATAACCACGATGATGATTACCCATAATATGGAAGATGCCTTAAAGTATGGCAATCGTACCTTTATTATGAATAATGGCCAGGTGGTTTTAGAACTGAATCAGGAAGAAAAAGCGCATATGAGCGTTAATGATTTAGTTGAAAAATTCTTATCGGTAGCGAGTGCCAGTGATGAAATGCTGCTAAGGAAATAAGATATGAAAAGACCCATAATTTGGGCCTTTTTTTAATCTTCAGTTAAATAATATTGCTGGAAATACTGGAGTCGGACTAAATCAAAGATGGCCATTAACTGATAGTTAAATTCTACGCTATCAAATTTACCTGGTAAAACTAATACTTTGGTATGGGCATCTGCTAAATCGCGATACTTTTTATTTTGCGTAAGCAACACCGAATAGGCATTTTCAATATGGGCATCCGCCATGGATTTCTTCATAGAATTAAAAGCGCGTCCCGTGCCGCTGATGACAATAACCACATCATCTTTGGTAAACGTCATCGGATTGTAGCTATGATACTGGATAAATGGTTTGCCAAAGGTAATCATATCTGTCTGTAATTCAACGGATAAGGAGAGGGGATAGAGAGCCCCCATGACAATAATCCGTTTTGACGCAAAAAACTTTTTACAAATCTCAGAAACCAAATCCTGCAGCTCTTTTTCTTCAATAGTCATATCCATCTTCTTTAAGAACTCCTGAGGTTTGACATCAAAAAGACGGACACGAATCTGATTGAGACGAGTCTGATAATCACTATAGAGTCTGAGTTTAAATTCTTCGTAATTATCATAACCAAAGGCGCCCATAAAAGCTTCTAAATCTGTTTTCTGGAAAGGCCCTTCCTGAAGAAATGTCTCTTCACTCATGTTTTCGATCTCTAGGTAATGATCGATTATAAAAGCCCCAATTTTATAATAAAAATCATTAAAGAGGGTTCCATTCATATAAGTTAGGATTCGACTCAGTAATAAATTCTGATTGACTTTCATCGCCATAACATTCACATCCTTTACTCTATGATATCACAAATAAAGGACAATTTGAAAGTGTTTTCATCAAGCGAGTGATGGATTGTTTGTTTTCATTACCCTGTAATTTCTATATAATGGTAGTCAGGTGATAAATATGCGCATACGCGAAATGAAATTAGAAGATATTACATATCAATATACAGAGTATCCAAGAAGTCTTTATGATTCTGTTAAACGAATCGGTTTTAGTTTTCCGATTACCTTGCGGGTCGAAGGAGATCGTTATCTTTGCCTTGATGGTCATAAGCGCTTATCCATTTTACATGATCTATTAGTGGAAGATCCGACTTATAAAAGGGGCGATCGCGTGAAGGTGATTATTAAAAATAATGGCGATGAACGTTCGAATGACTGTTCCCGAGGGAGAAATACCCATTGAAAGCATCAGAGATTCTCATCCTTAATAAACAAGGAACCAAAAAACAGGTAAAGAAAGCGATCAAGGCAGGAAAAGTTATTTATAATGGTCAAACATTAGCTGAAGATATTGAGATTGAAGAGGGCTTATTAACGTGCCAAGGACAAGTCATGGATTTGCATCCTTTAAAATATTATATGCTAAATAAACCTACAGGTTATATCTGTGATGCCAAAAGTACAAAGTATGTTCCTGTTGATACCTTATTGCCCGCTAAGCAATTACACTATGTTGGGCGTTTAGATCAGAATACAACAGGATTATTACTTGTCACCAATGATCTGAAATTACGTAAAAAACTCATCTTACCAAGTTACCATGTTGAGAAAACTTATGCTTTTTCCTGTCTTTATCCTTTAACGCAAGAAGATCTCAATTTCTTTGAAGAAGGCATCATAATAGATCATCAGGTCCGCTGCCAGAGCGCACAGGTGATCCTCTCTGATGCAACCCATGGGACAATCACAATTCATGAAGGGAAATATCATGAAATTCGAAAGATGTTTTTATCGTTAGATAATCAGATTGTCACTTTAAAAAGGATTGCATTTGGTCCTTTATCATTAGGATTATTACCAGAAGGGGACTATCGTCCCTTAACGCAAGAAGAAATCATGGCTTTAAAGGAGGCGGTCTCATGATTGAAGAATTAGATGTTCATGGCTTAAGCGTCGCTGAAGCGCGCAGTCTGATCGACAAAGCCCTTAAATCATTAAAAAAAGAAACCTGTGTTTTACGGATCATTCATGGCTACAGCCATGGTGATGCGATTGGTAAAATGGTGCGCTCGCGTTATCGTAAACATCCCCAAATAGAGCGGGTGGAACTATCGATGAATCGAGGAATCACAGATTTAATTATTAGGAGGATACTATAATGCTGGAAAAAAAAGCTGATTACTACTTTAAAAAAATTACATCTATTCCACATGGCTCATATCATGAAGCCTGGCTAGCCGATTATATTGCTTATTTCTGTGATGAACATGATTATCGTTATGTGCGTGATGAAATGAGTAATATGGTTGTTTATGCCCCGGCTACTAAAGGCTATGAAAAACATGAACCGATCGCTTTGCAGGCCCACTTAGATATGGTTTGTGAAAGTAAGCCAGGAAAAGTCTTTGATTTTGACAATGAACCGATTCCTCTAAAAAAAGCGAAAGGGTATTATTTTGCGGACGGCACCACATTAGGAGCTGATGATGCTGCTGGCGTCGCTATTATTTTAGCCATCTTAGATGAATGTCCGCCTCATCCTGATTTAACTTGTATTTTCACCGTTCAGGAAGAAGTCGGCTTACTTGGCGCAAACGCTTTAGATCAGTCATTAATCAATGTGAAAAAACTGATCTCTTTAGATGATGATCAGTTTGGTGTCACCACTATTTCCTGTGCCGGCTCTCGTTATGTTCGTTTAAAGAAAGATCTTCATCCAGAAGAAAATCGTGATCCTGCTTATCGTTTAACAGTTTCAGGCTTATTAGGGGGTCATTCTGGTGATGAAATCGCCCATGGCCGCGCCAATGCGGCACTCTTAGTTGCCAGATTACTCAAACATCTTTTAGATGAAGGCTTTGATATCCGTCTAGCGAAACTCTATGCCGGTCAGAAACCGAATGCGATTCCTAACTTTGGCGAGGCAGTCTTTGCGAGTATCAGTTCTGATGATCATTTACAAGACAGTTTAGAAGAATGCTTTGCCTTGATTCAGGGAGAATATCCTAATGATTCCAACATTGAAATGTCTTTTGAAGAAGTAGAATGGAATGATGTTTATCCTGGTGATGAAAGTGATGCCATTATCAACGCCATTTATTTGAATCCTAATGGCGTCAT
>OCTW013398747.1_pt1 | contig 12706 bp, 15 predicted proteins | sample 1539671 | NCBI WGS metagenome assembly OCTW01 (sample SAMN02144230, study PRJEB22623) | gut metagenome | biome: sheep rumen | host: Ovis aries | place: New Zealand | reverse complement strand
CGTGATAAATAGTCTTTTAAACAGTCATACACCTGCAAAGAGTGTTCACATAAGCCGCCTTCATAAGCGCCATGATAACGGGTACTTGCCGGGGCGGTAAAGAAGTCTGATTTATTGATGATGTAGTTTAAAAGATGTTCACTGTTACGCCGTTTGATATAAGTCTCAAATAAAGAGATAAATCTTTCTTTGTTCTTTTCGATATCCATATCTTTCACCTCACCTAAGTATAGCATAAAAGACATGTTATCTCATTAGTATTGTGATCATCTTAAAAAGTGAGTACAATTGTCGTGGGTGATAATAATGAGTAAAAAGAAAAAGATTAAAACAAATGCATTACGCTTATTAGATCGTGATCATATTCCTTATCGGGTTGAAGAATATGAATATGATGATGAACATTTAAGCGGGGAACATATTATTGATCAGGTCTCTTTAGAGGCGCCGGATATTTATAAGACTTTAGTCTTACAGGCGGATGATGATCATCAGTATCTGGTTTGCTGCATTCCGGTGTTAGAAAGTATTGATTTAAAGAAACTTGCTAAGCTTTCCGGACATAAGAAAGTGGAAATGATCCATATGAAGGATTTACTTAATACCACTGGATATATCCGTGGCGGCTGTTCGCCAGTGGGGATGAAAAAACAGTTTCCAACTTATTTTGATGCGACCATTGCAAAGGATCGTGAGATTGCTTTATCGGCAGGCAAACGTGGTTATCAGATGATTGTTAACTCTTTAACGATTGTGGATTATACAAAAGCGACGGTTGGTGATGTGCTAAAAGAAGATTAATTACATCGTTTAAAATACGAAGAAAAAAATTTTTTCGACTTGGAAGCGTTTTATATACAAACCGTTTCTAAATTTTGTTATAATGGGCGTAGAGGTGACAATAATGGATTATAAAGCAAATTATGAAAAATGGTTAAACTTCGAGGGTTTAGATGCTTCCCTCAAAAATGAATTAAAGAGCATGGATGAAAGCACTAAGGAAGATGCTTTCTATAAGAATATTGAATTCGGTACAGCCGGGATGCGTGGCTTACTTGGTGCCGGAACTAACAGAATGAACATTTACATGATCCGTAAGGCTAATGTTGGTTTTGCAAAATGGATTCTGGAACAGCCTGATGGAGCTAACCGTGGCGTTGCAATCTCTTATGATAACCGCCATATGTCTTATATCTTCGCTAATGAATCTGCCAAAGTATTAGCTGGTTTCGGTATTAAGACTTACTTAATGGAATCATTAAGACCAACACCTGAATTATCATTCGCAGTAAGATATTTCAAATGTGCGGGCGGGATTATGATCACAGCTTCTCATAACCCAGCTGAATACAACGGATATAAAGTTTATGATGATACAGGCTGTCAGTTAATTCCTGAATGGGCTGATCAGGTTACTAAATATGTCAATGAAGTAGAAGATGAATTAACAGTTAAAGTGCCTTCAAGTGATGAAGCTTTTGATTACATCAACTGGGTTGGCGAAGAAGTTGATAAAGCTTACTATGATGCCGTTAAGACTTGTGAAATCAACCCTGGCTTAGATAAATCAGATTTCAAGATCGTTTACTCACCACAGCATGGTGCTGATAACTGGCCAGTTCGTACCGTACTTCGTGATTTGGGTTATGATTTAGTACCAGTATTAAGTCAGTGTGCCCCAGATCCTGATTATACAAATACCAAATCACCAAACCCAGAAGTCCCATCTTCTTATGAAGAAGCGATCAAAGTCGCTAAGAAAGTTGATGCTGATGTCATCGCTATTACTGACCCAGATGGTGACCGTTTAGGTGTTGTTGCTAAACATAATGGTGAATATGTCTTAATGTCAGGTAACCAGAGTGCTGCGGTTTATCTGGAATACATCTTATCGCAGTTAAAGAAGCAAGGTAAATTACCAAGCAATGCGGTGATGTATAACACGATCGTTACATCTGATTTAGGTGAATTAGTTGCCCGCAGCTACGGTGTTGATGTAGAAAAGACATTAACTGGTTTCAAATTCATTGGTGATAAGATCAGAAAATACGAAAAGACTGGTGAAAAACAGTTCATCTTCGGTTATGAAGAATCATATGGCTGCGTTGTTAAACCATTCGTTCGTGATAAAGATGCCGTTCAGGCCGTATTATTAGCTGCTGAATGTGGTAACTTCTATAAGAAACAGGGCAAAGATTTAATCGATGTCTTAAATGAATTATATGCAAAACATGGTACCTTCAAAGAATCACAGATCGCTTTAGCAAAAGCCGGTGTTGAAGGTGCTAAGAGAATCCAGGAAATTATGGCTACTTTACGTGCTGATCATCCAACTCAGATTGGTGATTATAAAGTCACTTTAGCAGAAGATTATCAGGAATCTAAACGCAGTGATGGGACAACAATCGATTTACCAAAATCTAATGTCTTAAAATACTACTTAGAAGATGGTTCATGGATTGCCGCTCGTCCATCAGGAACAGAACCAAAATGTAAGTTCTATTTCTCAATTAAAGGTAAAGATGCCGATGATGCAGCGGCTAAGACTGAAAAACTTCAGAAAGCAATGATGGCATTAATTGGTGAATAATATTTAGGAGTCAACAGTGTTGACTCCTCTTAAGTAGGTGACAAATTTGAAAAAATTAAAACGTGTTCAGATGATGGTAGCGATCACGCCCAAAGTCAGTATGGCTTTAGCAGTTATTGCCTGTATCTTTTATCTGATTGGGATGAAAGCAAGTGCTTATATTGTCATTGGGGCGATTGCCGTACTACTTGTCATCTATCTTATTCTTTGCCTGACAGCTTGGCGCTGTCCTCATTGTCATCAATATCTTCCTACTAAAAATGCCGGTAAGATAACGAAATGTCCAGCCTGCAATAAGAATATTTTTGATGAAGATGAATAACTGTAATGCCTTCGGGCACTACAGTTTTTTCTTGTATAAAAATGTTTCATATTTTTAAGTGGCGTATAGATAATTAAATATCGCTTGTCGTAAAAGAATATGTTATAATGGATAAGCAGGAGTTGAGAAGGGGAAATCCTTTAACCACTTCATAAAATATGTTACAATAAGGGCATGTCCTCATAGCGTAATGGATAGCGCATCGGCCTCCGGAGCCGAACGTGCGGGTTCGAATCCCGCTGAGGGCACCATTTTACAAGTGAAGAGCGAAAGCTCTTTTTTTTTATGTGACAAAACTGTCACATATAGAAATATTAGGCGCAGGCTTGCCTGCGCACTTCTGAAGCGTGAATGACCGCATGGACTGAAGCGCGGCAGAATGTTAAGCCGGGAGCCGGTGTCAGAGGCAAAGGGACGCCAAAGTGACCTCGCATGGTGGTCCGCCTGACTAGCCTTCGGGTGAAAGGGAAAAGAGGCCTCGTTAAAACGTGCGTCAGCACGTTTTGGCGAGGTAGTTCACTTGTCTGCCACGAGGTAAATAAGAAGAAAAACTGCTCTTGTCTAGTGCTAGACGAAAACCTGTCTAGTCCTAGACAAAATAAAAAGAGACACATGATGTGCCTCTTAACTGCGTCTGGAGATTGCTCGTCTTAAAACAGGGATATCCACAAAACGGGTTGAGAATTTAAATGACTTTTGTGAATAGACAAAAGACAATTCATGATGATAGTTGAGATCGACTTTTTTCATCTTACGATAATCGACTAACATTCTTCCCACTAACATTGACTTTTGTCCTACTAAAGTGATGTTGGCGACCTGGAAAGAATAGATCAGTGAATAAAGAGCAATCGCGGTAACGGCATTAAGATAATAGACCGCTTTGCCTTTCATTGCAAAGAGAATAGCGAGAATGGTACAGCCAATGAGGATCACGATATGTAAAATACTGCCGACAATGTAGAAAACTTTTCCAGCGTTGGTTAAGGCGAATTTTAATGAGTGATCTCGTTTTTTTGTTTTATAAATTGTAACGTAAACATTGATGATCATATAAGTAAAATAGGCCGCAATGATGATCATCAGTAATGTCATAAATTGATAAAATGAATCCATGATGAGACTCCTTCCTATGTCATTAATTATACATGGAACCGCTTTAATATACAATTACAAATTCTTGACTATAGATTTCCTTACTATGAATCAGTATAATAGTGGGAAAAAGAGGTGGAAACTATGTTAGAGAAAAAGCATAAAGTAGAATTTAGAGACTGTGATTTTGCGTCAAGGATCAAGATGAATGTCCTTTTTGAACTGTTTGCGGAGGTAGCGACAGCGGATGCTTTACAAACTGGGGTATGGCGTGAAGATCTGCAGGGGCAATGTGGCTGGATTGTCACAAAGCAGACATTAAAACTTTATGAGGATATCTGTCTAGGCGATGAGATTACTATTACAACGCAATATATGAAGCCGAGTGCTGTTATTTTTCCACGATATTACAAGATCCAAAAAGAAGGAAAACTGATTGGTGAATGTTTCTCACAGTGGACGCTTTTTGATTTAGTGAAACGTCGCGTTGTCCGTCCGAAAAGTGTCGGCATTGTGATTCCGGAGTTAATGGAGAAGATGACACCGCCAGAAAGGCTGATGCCGTTAGAAGAAGAAAGTGGGCAAACATATCATGTCCGCTATAGTGATATTGATATGAATGGACATCTCAATAATACCCAGTATATTCGCATTGCTTATGATCTTTTGGAAATGGATTATTTAAAAAATCATCGTTTATGTGAATTATCCATTAATTATGAGAAAGAAGTTCCACCTTGTACAGCTTTACAATTAGCGATGAAACGAGAAAAAGATACATTTATGATTGAAGGGCGACAGGAGGAATCTTGCTTCCTTATTCGTTTGACATTTAGGGAGGCGCATGATCATGATTAAAGAAGTACCTTTTGTCACTTTTCAAATTGATGGGAAAGACTATTATGGCGGCAGTCAGGAATGGTATGATAACCGTTTTGCCCAAATGGCTGGCTGCAGTGCTGTTTTGGCGAGCAATCTTTTTTACTATTATACCGATCACTTGAATGTTTCGTATCCCGCTTACCGGGATACGATGGATTTCTGGTTTGAAAAGAATAAACCAGGTCTGATTGGTTTCCCATACTTTATGAAGTTTACCCATAACTTTTTAGAAGAAATGGCTTATCGCCATGTTTCTTTAAAGGTGGATATGAAGAAGGGCGTCGCTTCTGTTGAAGAAGGCTGGTCTTTTGTGAAGAACGCCATTGATGATGGGCGCCCGGTGGGAATGTTAATATTAACGCATACGGCAAAGGCGATTGATGAAGAAACCTGGCACTGGATGTGTATTACGGGGTATGATGATGTCAAAAAAGAAGTGATCATTTCTTCGGTTGGAGAAAGGATCACTATGAAGGCTGAGACATTGTTTAAGCCACATTTTAGAAATGTCGTAAAGATGTTAAGCTTTGTAAATCCGGAGGAAGATTACTCTTCACAAGTAATTGTTCACCCGTAAGGGGATGAATGAGGGCGATCGCATAGGCGTGCAAAGCCTGTCTGTGCAAAGAGCCAAAAGGTTTTCCATAAAGCGGATCGCCAAGTAAAGGATGCTGAATAGAAGCCATGTGGACACGAATCTGATGACGTCTGCCGGTTTCTAAAATGCATTTTACTAAGGCGTAGTTTGAATGATTTTCTAAACACTGATAATGCGTAATGGCATGCGATCCATGAGGGGCAACCCTCATTTTTTTTGCATTATGGCGATCCCTGGCAATATCTGCATCGATCGTATGGATCTTCTGATCAGGGAAGGTGCCTTTCGTGAATGCTAAATAATGACGATGAATCGCTTTCCTTTTTAACATCTCATCCAGGTAAGACTGAAAGAGATAGGATTTGCAAAAGATCACCAGTCCGCTGGTGTCGTCGTCTAAACGATGAATAAAGCGAACCGGTAAATCAAGACCACAGGAAGCGTAATAACCGGATACATAATTGGCTAATGAATGGGTATCTTCCTGATGGGCCGGATAGACTGGTAAAAAGGGCGGCTTATTGACGATGAGCAGTAAGTCATCCTCATAGACAATATCAAGCTCTTCAAAAACTGGACGATACATGCCATCATCTCTTTCGTAAGCTTTAAGACTGAGAAGATCACCCGTTTTTAAGGGTGCGTCATAGACATATTCATGATTAAGAGTGTAATTCTTATACTGATGTAAGAGATGTTTATTCTTTTTGGAGAAGTGATAAGCTTCAAAGAAATCTGATAAGTGTTTACCATCCCAGGTATGATCAATCGTTAAAATGAGCTGATCAGCGCGTTTGATGAATTTCATGGGCGATAAACGGTAATCCGTAAATCAATCGTGACATCAAGTGATGGTAAAGTATCTAAGATGCCTCTCTTCTCTTTTTTGATATGGTAATAATGAGGGGTCATCTTTAATAAGTTTAAGGCATCTTCGTGGGATGGGATGGAAATCTTTTTGGTGAAGTCATAACTTTCTAAGACATTAAAAGGTAAACGGATATGTTCATCACTTTTGACTTTGACTTCATCATAAATAAGATGTTTGATTTCAATCAGATGATTGCGATTAGCGGTGACGTGGATAATATAGCCATCTTCTTTGAGACAGCGCGCTAATTCTTCTTTATTAACAACGGTGAATAAGGCCATGATGACATCCATTGAATGATCACAAACGGGGATGTTTTTCGAATTACCCACCATCCAGATAATATCTTTATCATAGCGGGTAGCCATATTAATGGCTTCTTTCGAGATATCTAAACCATAGTAGGTATTTTCATTACCTAATTCCTGTTTTGCGCGATAGGTATAATAGCCTTCCCCGCAGCCTAAGTCTAAGATCTGTAAAGGCTGAGAGCTATGCGTTTTAATATAATTAGTACATTCAAAAAGAATAGGATCATAGTAACCCTGATCTAAGAAAGCTTTTCTGGCAATTAAGGATTCTTTTGAATCACCAGGATTGTTATGGGCTTTATCAGGATTTAATAAGAGATTGACATAGCCTCGTTTTGAGATGTCATAGTTATGATGATTCACGCACTGATAAGTTTTATCAATGCGCTGAAGTGGTTCATGACACTTCGGACATGCTAAATAGTTCATATATATTCCTCACTTTTCGCGTTGATTATATCATGTTTATTTTCTAATGAAAATCTCGTATAATGGGGAAAAGGAGATGACGGCATGTTTAGTAAGCATACGATTGATTATAATCTGCTTGTAAAACAGCAGTTGAAGTCTGTGGCAGTTTTAGAAAAACAGGCTGAAGATGAAGAAGATCCTTTTATTAAAGCAGCTTTGATGAAAGTGATTATTGAAAAGTATGATGAATGTATTGATTGCGTGCGTCATGGTGCACACTATAGTGCTTACCACTTTGCCAATCTCAAGAAAGAACATGAAAAGAAACTGAAGGAGTTGAAGACGGATGAAGATCTATAATACAGCTTTAAAAGAAGATATTATGCAGGTCGTTAAAGCGCAGGGACAGGCTCTCTTATGGGATCCGGAAGCTTTCAGTCAGGCTCTGGCGCCTTATCTTACCATCTATCCAGAAGAAGTGTATCTGATGCAGCAGGCTGTTGACTTAGGGCTCTTTGATGTGCGCCTGTTGAATCGTCATTTTTCTATTTATGATCATGTCAGTGTGCTCTCACAGTTTCAGGAAATCGATGAAGAAGATGCCTTATATATGGTATGTATGGTTCAGCAGATTATTGAACAGTTTGACTGGGATATCATGATTCTGAATTTAGATGAAACCGTGGATACGGCCTTAGATCATGGGGATGGCCGCGCTCTTTATACCTTAGCCTTGGGTTTTTATGATGGCTTAGGTGTGGCTCAGGATTTTGAAAAAGCTTATGACCTTTTTGAAAAATCATACCAGCAGGGCTATATGCAGTCTTGTTACTACTTAGGGAAGATGAATCAGTATGGCTTAGGCACTGAAGAAGACAAAGAGCAGGCCAAAGCGTATTATCTTAAAGGTGAAAAAGCGGAAATGCATGAAAATGCCTATGGCTTAGGCTTATTAGCGGAAGAAGATCAGGTAGATCCGATTCCTTATTATGATGAGAGTGATCTGCCGGCAGCGGCCTTTGCGGCTGGTAATTATTACCTTAGTCATCATGATGAAGCGAAAGCGATGATGGAATACTTCCGGGGCGCTAAACAGTTAGATCCTGAATGTATGAATGCCTATGGCAAGATTTATATGCGCTCTGGTGGTTTACATTCGGGTTTAAAATATATTACTTACGCCTATTATGCCGGTAATGAAGATGCCACTGAATATTTAGGGTATCTGTTTGTGAAAGGCGAAGGCGTCGAGAAAAATGTCGGCCGTGGTTTAGAACTATTAAAGCAGGCTGCGGATATGGGCAGTGAAAAAGCAAAGGAGCTTATGAGTATTTATGAAGCTGTATAAAAAAGGAGCGGAGACATCTTATACTTTAGGTGTTTTTCCAACCATTGAATTATTAAAAAATAAACCGGAGATTGTGAAAAGAGTGGTTGTGTCTTCAAAAATTGAAGAAAATCGCGGCTATCCACTCATTAAAGAATTATGTCAGAAACATCATATTACAATTGATATTCATGATCCAACGATTAAAAAGTTATCACCTAAAGCCAACTGTTATGCGATTGGGGTATTTGATATCTTCCATGAAGATTTAGAAGAAGGCAATCATGTGGTCTTAGTCAATCCGATGGATATGGGTAATATGGGAACGATCATGCGTACAATGTTAGGCTTTAACATCACGAACTTAGCCATTGTTCGTCCAGCGGTGGATATTTATGATCCTAAAGTTGTCCGCGCTTCAATGGGGGCAATCTTCTCTTTACATGTCAAGTACTATGATCGTTTTGAAGATTATTATCAGGAATATGATCATGAAATGTATCCTTTCATGTTAAAGGGGGCAAAGAATATCCATCAGGTAAAACCAACGGGCGCTTATTCGTTAATCTTTGGCAATGAAAGCAGCGGCTTGGATGATGCCTTCCTCAACTATGGACAAAGTGTTTTTATTCCCCATAGTGAGCGGATCGATTCTTTAAATCTTTCTCAGTCTTTAGGTATTGGTTTATATCATTTTACCGCTCATGAATTTGAAAATAAGAAAGTTTTACGTTAAAAAAGCTGCCTTTAGACAGCTTTTTTAACTTGTGAAGGTGAGCACGTTTGAGTCGTGTCCATAATATTTTTCAGTAATGCCCTGACGATAAGGTCGTACTTTTAAATAATAAGAAGACGCATCAGGCACATCATCCACGATGATTTTTCCGAAATGGACGTAGGCAGACATCGGTTTGGTGAAGTTTTTGGAAGTCGAACAGAGCACCTGATAATCAGTGATGTCTTTCGCTTCATTTATTTTTGCAGTGATCCTCGTCCCTTTCTTTTGAAAGTGGCTGATCTTTGTTTTGGGGAAGACTTTCATTTTCGCCAGGGGATAGCTGGTCTTCTTAATATTGAAAGAATAAGGATTGCTGCTTCCGAGATAGTTGTTGATTTTGAAATAGTAAGTGCCTTTTTTAAGATAGTGATTGTAATGGTCATAGGTGCTTACTGCTTTTCCTTTACTATTTAAGTAAGAGAGTTCGACATTGACCTGACCATTGAAGGTGATCGCAATCTTGGCGCTGCGCGTCAGCGTGAACTTAAAATACTTCTGACTTTCTCCTTTGACTTTGGTTTTGTAAGTCTTATTACAAATAATGGGCTGTGCTGTTTTGAAGGCTTTTGTATCTTTTGCATAAGTGTTAACCAGACATGCTGATAAAAGACATGTAGCGGTGAAAACAGCGGGTAAAATACGTTTCATAAAATGATCCTCCTGGTCCTATTATAAAAGGTAAACGCTCCCATATAAAGGGATTGTAAACGTTTCGTAAAAAGTGTTTAAAACAATGAATCAAATTATCAAAAAAAAGATGTAAATCCTTTTCATGGCTTTAGAAAAAGTGTATTATATGTGTAGATAATTAAGAAAAAGGAGAGATTAAAAAATGGGATTAGTATCCGCAAAAGAAATGATCGATAAGGCTTTAGAAGGCCATTACGCTATCGCTCAGTTCAACATTAATAACTTAGAATGGACAAAGGCTATTCTTCTTGAATGTGAAGAATTAAAAGCTCCAGTTATCTTAGGTGTATCTGAAGGTGCAGCTAAATACATGACTGGTTTCAACACTGTACATGCAATGGTTGCTGCTATGGTTGATGCATTAAACATCACTGTTCCAGTTGCATTACACTTAGACCACGGTTCATATGAAGGTGCTAAAGCTGCTTTAGCTGCTGGTTTCTCATCAATCATGTTTGATGGTTCTCATTATGAAATTGATGAAAACGTTGCTAAAACTAAAGAATTAGTTGAATTATGTCATTCAAAAGGCGTTTCTATCGAAGCTGAAGTTGGTGGCATCGGTGGTACTGAAGATGGTGTCACTTCAAGTGGTGAATGTGCAGATCCAGCAGAATGTAAACGTGTTGCTGAATTAGGCGTTGACTTCTTAGCTTGTGGTATTGGTAACATCCATGGTGTATATCCAGCTGACTGGGAAGGTTTAAGATTTGATGTTTTAGCTAACATTAAAGATGCAATCGGTCCTAAGATGCCTATGGTATTACATGGTGGTTCAGGTATTCCTGATGAACAGGTTAAGAAAGCAATCTCTTTAGGTGTATCTAAAGTTAACGTTAATACTGAATTACAGTTAGTATTCGCTGCTGCAACTAGAAAATACATCGAAGAAGGCAAAGATCAGCAGGGCAAAGGCTACGATCCACGTAAGTTATTAGCTCCAGGTTTCGAAGCTATTAAAGCTGGCGTTAAGAACAGACTTGAATGCTTCGGCTCAATCGGAAAAGCTTAATTATTCTATTTTTAAAAGGTGCTTCGGCACCTTTTTTAGTTTTGCTATTTTTTGATTCGAAAGACTAAATATAATGGCAGTAAGTAGGCAGATGTTTAATGGCAAGTGGGGAAATGCTCTCTTTAGAACCTCATAGCAAATAACTTCCACATAATTAGCGGAACGTCAGAAAAACGTTTTAATCTTTGGCGATTCATTCACTACTGATAAAGGAATTGATGGTGTTGCATCTTGGCATAGTTAACTGTGCAAACCAAAAAGTATTTGTGCTGTAATATCATATAACCTGGTAGGTTTTTATTTTTTTTAATCATATCTCTTGATTAACCTTAAACCTATATGTATAATGGGTTTGTAGTAAAGAAGGAGATGATAATGATGATGGTATCGACAAAGGGACGATATGCTTTGCGGGTAATGATTGATTTAGCTGAACATGACCCAGAATCGTATATTCCTTTGAAAGAAATTGCGGAACGGCAAGAAATTTCTGAGAAATACCTGGAAGTTATCGTCAAGTCTTTAACGAAGGCTCACTTCCTTGAAGGTTTACGAGGAAAGGGTGGGGGTTATCGATTGACGAGAGACGCTTCCACATACACGGTTGCAAGTGTATTAAAGATTACCGAAGGTAGTCTTGCCCCTATTGCCTGTCTCAGTGATGATCCCAATACCTGTAATCGGGCAGCATCCTGTAAGACCTTACCGATGTGGATGGGGCTAGAAAAAGTAATCGAAGATTATCTTGGGGGTATTACCATCCAGGATTTAGCAAATACCGGCAATGAAGCCGACAATTATGTGATATAAGAGGAGAAAAGAAAAATGTCAAAAGTATACACAAACGCTGACCAGTTAATTGGTCATACACCATTATTAGAATTAACACACGTAGAAGCAAAATATAACTTAAAAGCAAAAATTGTAGCGAAGCTTGAATATTTCAATCCCGCGGGATCAGTGAAAGATCGTATCGCTAAACAGATGTTAGATGACGCTGAAAAAGCAGGTAAGATCAATAAAGAAACAGTGATTATCGAACCAACTTCAGGGAACACAGGGATTGGTTTAGCATCAGTCGCTGCAGCTAGAGGCTATCGTATTATCATCGTTATGCCAGAAACAATGTCAGTTGAAAGACGTGCTTTAATGAAAGCATACGGTGCTGAATTAGTCTTATCACCAGGGGCTACTGGAATGACTGGAGCAATCAAGAAAGCAAATGAATTAGCTGCGCAGTATCCAAATAGCTTCATTCCTTCACAGTTCACAAATGCGTCTAACCCTAAAGCACATTATGAAACAACAGGTCCAGAAATCTGGGAAGATACTGATGGCAATGTTGATTTCTTTGTAGCTGGTGTAGGGACTGGCGGTACTTTAACAGGGACTGGTAAATTCTTAAAGGAAAAGAATCCTGATGTCAAAGTTGTCGCTGTAGAACCAAAAACTTCTCCAGTTTTATCAGAAGGTCATGGCGGACCACATAAGATCCAGGGGATCGGTGCTGGTTTCGTACCAGAAGTCTTAGATACTAAGATTTATGATGAAGTGATCACTGTTGATAATGATGATGCTTTCACTTATGGGAAAGTTGTTGGTCATTCAGAAGGTATCTTAGTAGGTATTTCTTCAGGGGCTGCTTTAAAAGCTGCGATTGAGTTAGCTCAGCGTGAAGAAAATGCTGGTAAGACAATCGTTGTCTTATTCCCAGATACTGGTGATCGTTATTTATCAACACCATTATTCCAGGACTAATCAATTGAAGGTCAATGGCTTGTGCCATTGACCTTTTTTTAGGCTTTTGTATAATGGAAGA
>OCTW011602082.1_pt1 | contig 12706 bp, 11 predicted proteins | sample 1539671 | NCBI WGS metagenome assembly OCTW01 (sample SAMN02144230, study PRJEB22623) | gut metagenome | biome: sheep rumen | host: Ovis aries | place: New Zealand | reverse complement strand
TCCGTCGTATGTCTCCGCTCGACTTGCATGTGTTAGGCACGCCGCCAGCGTTCGTCCTGAGCCAGGATCAAACTCTTCCGTTTAATCCTTCAACATCCCCCGGCTTCCACCGGGCTGATGCTAAACTCTTTGGAATCTTCGCTGATCTGCACACTTCCGTGTGCTTTCCTTACTATTGCGCGTTTCTTCTCTGTATCGTTTTCAAGGTTCGCCTGCCCGCTCCCGCGGCCTCTTTCGTGACCCCCTCGAGCGAGCTTGACTATGATACCAAGATATCAATGCTTTGTCAAGCACTTTTTTCAGAAATTTCAACGTTTTTTGATGTTTTTTTCTTCTTTCCAGATATTGAGTAATTAATTCCAATTCACCCACCATATTTTGTGGACTTTTTATCACGCCCCTGATAGAATAACAATTGATTTACCCGGAAATGAGGTTTGCAGCGTGAAAAAAAATGATGTGATTCCGATGACAGCCGACAAAATCGGAGCAGAAATGGAAGGGGTCTGTCGCCATGACGGGATCGCTGTATTCGTTCCAGGTCTTCTTCCGGGAGAAAAAGCGGATGTGCGGATCGTAAAGGCTGAAAAGCGGTTCGCCTTCGGTCGTCTTGAATCTTTTCCTATTATATGCTCTCAGGATCGAAGAAAGAATGATTGTCCGTCTTTTCCGCGCTGCGGTGGATGCAGTGCACGGCATATGTCCTATGAATCCACATTGGCCGCTAAACAGAACCAGGTTGCAGACTGTTTTCAGCGGATTGGGAAAATCAACATTGAAGTTCCTTTCCCGATCGGGATGGATCATCCATTCGCTTATCGGAACAAAACATCCCTGCCCGCTGGCGGATCATCCGGGAACCCGTTTTTCGGGTTTTATGCTCCCCGAAGTCATGCAGTTATCCCTGCTCAGTCCTGTCTGAACGCGATGCCTCCCTCCAATGAAATCGTCAATGCCGTCCTGACCTGGATGAAACAATTTCAGATCGAGCCCTATCATGAAGAAACTCATACCGGTCTCATTCGCCATCTTGTCATCCGCGTGAATCGCAAAGGAAACAGCATGGTAACCGTTGTCGCAAACGGAAAAGCGCTTCCATATACAGAAAGTCTGATTTCTTCTCTGAAAGCACTGAACACGGTCAGTATATGGCTGAATGAAAACAGATCCCGAACGAATGTCATTCTGTCCGATTGTTTTCATCATATTTATGGTACAGAAACGTTGGCTGATTCGCTTTGCGGGCTGAATTATGAGCTTTCACCTGCTTCTTTTTTTCAGATCAATCCGGAACAGACTGAAAAGTTATATCAGACAGCTTTGCAGTTTGCAGATCTGAAAAAAGAAGATTCTCTGTGCGATGTTTACTGCGGTGCAGGAACCATTACGCTGATGATGGCTAGATATTGCCGGGTGGCCAGAGGGATCGAAATCGTTCCGGCTGCTGTCGAAAATGCAAAAACAAACGCGCAGAACAATCAAATTTCGAACACAACCTTTTATTCCGGAATGGCAGAAATACTGCTGCCTGAGATGGTCCGGAACGGTTTCCGTCCGGACGTGATCGTCGTTGATCCTCCCCGGAAAGGGCTTGACCCGGCTGTAATCCGCGCGATTGCCGAAGCCTTGCCGGAAAAGGTCGTTTATGTTTCCTGCAACCCAGCAACCCTTGCCCGGGATGCTGCTCTCTTTCTGGATACAGGATACAAAACAGAAAAGGTTCAGCCTGTTGACATGTTCTGCTGGACTTCCGGTGTTGAGACAGTTGCTTTGCTGACCCGAAAACAATAAATCTCAACTATGCTTTTCAGCATTTTTATCATAAATGAAAAGAGCCTTTTTTCAGGCTCTTTCGCTTCGTTCAGTCTGACAGCGCTTGGCGGAGCAGCATCAGCGCATTCTGATGGCGCAGCTTTACGGCACCGTAACTCAGATTCATGATTTCTGCTATTTCAGTCAACGGTTTCCCGTCATAATAACGAAGAACGATGATATCTCTCAGTTGTTCCGGCATCTTTCTGAGTGCTTCAGCAAGCTCGCCCAGGGATTCCGTATTTAACAGATTCTCATCCAGTTCCTCATCCTCAGGCATATTCTCATCCAGCTCAGCCGTCGGCTTTGTTTTGCGATAGTGGTCGATCAGCGAGTTGCGTGTAATGGAGAAAATCCATGTTCCCAAGGCTGACTTGGATTGATCGTACTGATCATATTTTTCATAAATCTTCATGAAGATACTTGAGCACAGATCTTCCGCATCCGCCCGATTACGGATCCGCGCCATAATATATCCCATGACCTTGCCGTAATACTCCGCATAAATGCTTTCAAAAACCTGATTGGTCAAGTTTCCGGAGTCTCCTGCTTTATTTTCCGCATGGATGAATTCGGAACGCCTGCCGCATTGACCATCTCCATATCCTCCATACTGAGCTCTCTGGTCGCATAACGGGAATGAGTGGAATTGATGATGCTCTGCAGTTCGGCATTGCCGTCAAACTTCTGAAAATCAAACAGTTTTCTGAGTTTGCTTTCCATCCTTCGTCCCTCCTTTCAGTGTGTTTGCACTTATTGATACGGATCATCCGGCAAGATGGCAGTCCCATTGAAAAATAAATTTTTCTTTTTGACTGCTTTCCGATTATATATTCATCTCCGGTATTTTTCCAGTGTTTTTTGTAGTTGTGTTGTGTTTGTTTTCACTGATCATTGTCCTTCCCTTTCTGCTGTGATATTATTAATGAAGGAACCTTGTTCACTGACATTTTTCGGGAGGATTGATTCATGTCTTTCGAGCGTATCGGGATTCGTCCCTTTCAGATTCTTTTACCCGCATCTGATGTTTCACGTGAAACATGGGCATGCATTGCATGTGATCAGTATACTTCGGAGCCTGAATACTGGCGGAAGGCAGCAGAATATACAGGTAATGCTCCTTCAGCGCTGAAACTGATTCTTCCGGAATGCTATCTGGGACAAAGTGAAAATTTGATTCCGGAAATACATGCAAATATGGCAGACTATCTTCAAAGAAATCTTCTGGTTCCTGCTGTCGATCCTGGTTTTATCCTGTGTGAGCGGAAAATAGCTTCCGGAGCACGTATCGGACTCGTCTGCGCCGTCGACCTCGAACAGTATTCATTTGACAGCGGCACACTGCCGCTGATCAGACCAACGGAACAGACCATTACTTCCCGTCTTCCTCCGCGTCTTTCCATTCGCCGCGGAGCTTCGATTGAACTGACACATATTATGATCCTGATCGATGATCCTGCCCGGACAGTTCTTGAACCTCTTTATGCCGGAAGAAACAATTTGAATATGCTTTACGATTTTGATCTGATGATGAACGGCGGTCATCTTCGTGGCTGGAGTGTCGACAGTGAGGATGCTCTGAAACATGTTGAACGTTCACTCAATGAACTGATGAATCATAAAGGACCTCATCCTCTTCTCCTGGCTGTTGGCGACGGAAATCACAGCCTGGCTACAGCCAAAGCATACTGGAATGAGATTCGTGAAAGCCTGACGGAAGAAGAACGGAATAACCATCCCGCACGATTTGCACTGTGTGAGATTGTCAATATTCATGATCCTGCCCTTCTGTTCGAGCCAATCCACAGAATTGTTACCGGCGTCACGCCCGGACAAATCAAAACCGCCTGGAAAGAATATGCCGATTCCCATGGAATGCAGCTGAGCACAGAAGGTCCCGGACATCCTTTTATGCTTTGTTCTGAAGAAGGCAAGGAAAAAATCGTGGTGCAAAAACCGGAAGGCGCTATTCCATGTGAAACAATTCAGAAATTTCTCGATGATTTCCTGTCCACACACCCAAATGCTCAAATCGATTATATTCACGGAGATGATTCACTGATTAAACTTTCAAATCATCCGAATACTGTTGGTTTCCTGTTGCCCGAGATCAGTAAATCTTCTTTCTTCTCCGATATCGAAAAACTGGGCGTTCTTCCCCGGAAAACCTTTTCCATGGGAGAAGCGGATGAAAAGCGCTTCTATATGGAAGCAAAGATCATTTGACTTCTGCCTGATCCCATGATCCAAAAAACAGCCGCTGCAGAAATCTGCAGCGGTTATCCTTATTGAAGGTCAAATGATACCCGTACACAACGGGAAAGAAATCCGACATCATGAATCGATACTGTTTCCGCTTCATACTGGCGGTCATAGGACTGTAGAAGCAGCTGCTGATCACCGAGTATCTTGATTTTCCGCAAAAACCGGTGTTCCTTCCAGCTGATCAGCATGATGGCCCCCTCCACCGGACTCTGAGCCGGAACGGTCAATACCAGATCTCCCTGATGAATTCTGAACCCGCGCATACTGTCATCCGGAGCCAGGTAATAAAAGACCTTGTCAGGGTTTGCTCCTTCGATTCTCCCGTTTTCAACCGGAACCAACCGATAACTGACAGGCTTCATCACGGCATTCATGACTGGAACCCGTTTCAGTACACTCTGAAGTGCATCCAGCCAGACGCTTCCGCTTACACCCACCTGTTCTTCCTGCGTGGATGCCACCAGTTCTGTTTCTTTTTTCGGCTTTCTCACGGCTTCCGCCATTCGGGGCTGAACCTGCGCCAGATCGACTGTTGCTGCAATATCATCCAGCGTAAACTCTGCCTCCGTCTGTTGACGAAGACCAATGCTCTTTAATATTCTGCGTGCCTGGTCATCCGCAATAATCCGGGTGCCTGCTTCCACTGCCATAATGTAGCTTTCGCTTACACCGCATTTTTTTGCAACCTGCTTCGGCGTCATTTTCTGACGGATCCGCTCTGTGCGGATCAGATCACCCAGACGGCTCACCCCTGCAGCCCCGCTTCCTGACGTTCCATATTTTCTACAACCACGTCATAGATTTCGCCCAGTGAAGCGCAATATTTCAAAACTTCCCACGGCTCATTGGTATGGAAATGAATCTTGATGAGATCCTCATCGCCGACCGCCAGTAAACAATCGCCTTTCAGATTGTTGGTAAAATATTCATTAATTGCATCTTCATCAAGGTTTTCACCTTCAATCAGCAACTGTGTATCGAACTTGAATTCCAGCATTTTTTCTCCTCCGTTCTCCTGTTCTCCATACCCTTTTTGAGGGTGAGGACAATGTACCACTTCAACTTTGAAAAGTCAAACATTCCCTTTATTTTGCTTTTGCCCAGTTCGCACCGCGATGTACTTCTGCAACGAGCGGCACCTTCAGCTCTGCAGCATTTTCCATCGCATCCCGTAGAAGTTGCTCTGCCTGATCCGCTTCTTCCAAAGGGCATTCAAGCAGCAGTTCATCATGAACCTGAAGAATCAGCCTGGACTTCATTCCATGATCCCGGAGCGCACGATCAATCCGAACCATTGCCAATTTGATGATATCTGCTGCGCTTCCCTGTACCGGCGTATTCATGGCTGCTCTCTTTCCGAATTCCCGGATCGGCGCTTTGGATGATTTTAATTCGGGCAGATATCTGCGCCTTCCCATCATCGTCAGCGCATAACCTCTCCTTTCTCCTTCCATCGCAGCCTCATCCATGAAATGTTTGACTCCCGGATATTTCTGAAAATACCTGCTGATAAATTCCTTCGCTTCCCGCTGACTGACCCCTGTGTTTTTACTCAGCCCAAAGCCACTGATTCCATAGATCAAGCCAAAGTTGACCGCTTTTGCCCTGCTCCGTAACTCGGAAGAGACCCATTCCACCGGCACATCAAATATTTCGCTTGCTGTACGGGTATGAATATCTTCCCCGTTACGGAAAGCTTCAATCAATGCGCCGTCATCTGAAAAATGTGCCATCAGACGTAATTCAATCTGACTGTAATCAGCATCAAGCAATATCCATCCCGGACGCGGAATAAACGCTTCCCGTATTTCCCTTCCTTCTTCCGTCCTTACCGGAATGTTCTGCAAATTCGGTTCTGAGGAAGAAATCCGCCCCGTTGCGGTTGCGACCTGATCAAAGGTGGAATGAACCCGATTACAGTCATCCGTCATTCTTTGAAGTGCTTCCACATATGTACCGTTCAGTTTTGTCAGCTGACGGTAACGCAAGAGCGGTTCAATGATTTCCGGCGCATCAAAACGTAACCCTTCCAGAATCTCAGCGGATGTGGAATACCCTTTGCTTGTTTTTTTTCCGTGAGGCAAATTCATCTTTTCAAACAGTATTTCACCAAGCTGCTGCGGGCTATTCAGATTAAAGCCTTCCCCGCCGGTCGCTTCAATAACCTCCCTGCGCCTCAGTTCAATTTCTGCTGCATATTTTTTGCCTAATGCTGCAAGAAAATCAGGATCCACGGTAAACCCGATCCTTTCCATTCTGAAGAGAACAAAACTCAATGGCATCTCCACTTCGCTCATTAACCGCATCATCTGTTCCGCTTCAATTTCTTTTTTCTGCCACTCAGCCAGCGAACAGAGTGAAATGGCATTTTCTTCCCAATCCGGACATAAATCCTTCAACCGATAGCTTTTTTCCTGCGGATTCAGCAGATATGCCGCAAGCATGGTATCCCACTCAAAACATTCAGGTAACGCCAGTCCGAGTCGGTCAAGGGTTTTCAGCCATTGCTTTCCGTCATGGACGATCACTTGACCGGAACATATTTCCCGGTCCAGTTCCCTTAATACTTCGATTTCATCCATTCCCGGATTCAGCAAGTCCCCTCCCAGTACCACAGATGCGCTGAGTCCGCTTTTCCGTGCCATTGAAATCGATGTTTCACTTTTCCACAGATAAAGAAAATCTTGATCGTTTTGTTTTCTGTCAAGCCATATCCGGATTTCTTCCGGAGAGGTCAGGCTGCTGTTTTCCTTGAAATCCAGCAGTTTTTTTTCGTTATATCCAGTTTCACTGCTTTTTTCTTTTTCTGAATCATCACTGTTGCTGCCATCAATTCTTCTGATAATACTGTTCAGCCTTAACCTTCTCAGCGCAGGGATTCCTTTCTGAAGATCGGGTAAAAGGCAGTTTTCAATATTGAAATCAACAGGAGCATTTTTCCGGATGGTGGCCAGATTCTTGGAAAAACGGGCTTGATCCGCATAAACTTTCAGCTTTTCCCCCAGTTTTCCCTTGACATGTTCCGCGTGATTCAGCACGTTTTCCAGCGTTCCGTATTCCTGCAGCAGTTTAACGGCTGTTTTATCTCCGACTCCCGGAATTCCCGGAATATTATCGCTCGCGTCACCGGCCAGCCCTTTCCAGTCTGTTACCTGGTCTGCTCTGAAGCCATATTCTTCCATTACTTTTTCCGGTGTAAAGCGGATTGTTTCCGTGATTCCCTTTCGGGTAAACATTAATTCGGTTTTCCCGTCGACCAGCTGAAGAGCATCCCTGTCTCCTGTCAGCAGAAGAGGTTTCACTCCCGCCTGTTCTCCATACATGGACAATGTTCCCATCAGGTCATCGGCTTCCCATCCCTGCATGGAATATCGGGTGATACCGAGATCATCCAGAAGCGTTCTGATCGTCTCAAACTGCTGACGAAGCTCAGGCGGTGTCGCCATTCTCCCTGCCTTATATTCAGAATATACCGTATGACGGAACGTCGGCCCATGCTCATCGAAACAGACCGCAATATACTGAACTCTTTCCTCTTTGATCACCTTGATCAGCATACTCAAAAATCCAAATATGGCATTGGTATACACACCATCCGCATCCATTAACGGCAAAGCATGAAACGCTCTGTGCATCAGGCTGTTTCCGTCTACCAGCAGAAAAATGTCATTCATTCTGTCCATTCTCCCATCTGTGATTGACTCAAATCTTTTACATTATAGTTGTTTTTTCCCGTCTCTGTCCATTCTTTTCAAATTGATCAAATCATGATATACTTTGAAGGATTTTACATGAATCCGAAGAAGCAAGGGAGGGCGGTTGATATGGCTTACTCTGTAGGCGCTGTTTCTTTGGGCTGTAACAAGAATCGGGTAGATACGGAAACCGCTCTGGGATTGCTGAAAGATCACGGTTTCATGATTACCTCCGATCCTGAAAAAGCAGATATTCTGATGATCAATACCTGTGGATTCATCGATTCAGCCAAGGAAGAATCCATCAATACCATTCTTGAAATGGCCGAATATAAAAATAGCGGACGTTGTCGCCTGCTGGTTGTCACCGGTTGTCTGGCCCAGCGCTATGAAAAAGACCTGTTGCAGGAGATACCGGAAATTGATCTGCTGCTTGGTGTTAATCAGTATGCTTCCCTGCCTGAAGCCATCAATGAAGCACTTCAGGGGAAAAGAATCAGTTTGTGTCAGGATGACTTTTCCTATTTTAGTCATTCCCGCATTCTGACCACTCCCTCGTACTGTGCCTATATCCGGATCGGTGAAGGATGTTCTAATCGTTGTGCTTTCTGTGCAATTCCACTCATCAGAGGACCATATCGAAGCCGTCCAGAAGCAGATATTTTATCAGAAATTCGTCTGCTTGCTTCACACGGTGTCCGTGAGCACATTCTCGTTGCTCAGGATACCACGAGATATGGAACGGAAGGAGGAAATCATACCCAGCTTCCTTCCCTGCTCCGCAAAGCAGCATCCGTCGATGGTGTTGACTGGCTGAGAGTTCTGTATTGTTATCCGGATGAAACGAGCGAAGAACTGCTTGATGTTCTTTCTGATCTTCCGAATGTCGCTCCTTATCTGGATATTCCGATTCAACATATCAATTCAGTTATTCTTCGCAGAATGCGGCGTCGCGGCACGCGGGACGATATCATTCGCTGTGTTCGCGGAGCCCGTGAAAGAGGATTGACAATCCGAACCAGTCTGATTGTCGGCTTCCCGGGTGAAACGGAAGATCAGTTCAGGGAACTGCTTGATTTCGTTCAGAAAACAGAGTTTGATCGACTGGGTGCGTTTACTTTTTCTCCGGAAGAAGGAACTGCAGCCGCAGAAATGCCTGATCAGATTCCGGATGAAATCAAAAAGGATCGTTTGAACCGCCTGATGATGATTCAACAGGACATCTCCCTGAAAAGAAACAGGCTTCGTATCGGATCCGTTGAACAGGTACTGGTTGATCAGATTACCGATGACGGACAATGTATTGGACGCAGCAATCGGGAATCTCCGGAATCAGATGGTGAAATCATCGTTTCCTGTGAAAATACGATGCCGGAGGTCGGTCAGTTTATTCCGGTTCAGATTACAGATGCGGACCCATATGATCTAAGGGGGAAAATGCTTTGAACTTGCCAAATAAACTGAGCATATGCCGCGCCGTATGTATTCCGATTATTGTAATTCTTCTTTATTTTTCCTCTGATGGCTGCAGAATTGCCGCAGGTATTGTTTTTATTCTGGCCAGTCTGACAGACTTTCTCGATGGCCACATCGCACGGAAAAATAATCTGATCACGGACTTCGGAAAGTTTATCGATCCAGTTGCGGACAAACTGCTTGTAATTTCATCGTTGATTATGATGATTCATATGAACCTGATTGACGCATGGATCGTCATCCTCGTTCTTTGTCGCGAGTTTGCAGTTGATGGTCTGAGACTTGTCGCGGTTACAAAAGGAACAGTGATCGCTGCCGGCAAGCTTGGTAAATATAAGACAACCTGTCAGATGGTTTTGATTTCGATCTGTATTCTGCTGAACATTCCCTGCTTTTCCGCCTGGCATACTGTCATTCTGACTTCTTTGATGATCATTCTGACCGTATTTTCCGGAATTGACTATTTTGTCCGAAACAGAGCTGTCTTTCAGACAGGCTGAATGATTTCCACATTTGATTATTCACACCCTGTATATTCAGTTGATAATGTGGACAATGTCAACCGTATTTAAAAGGAGATGGTTCCAGCCCCCGATGATTTTCTGAAACCCGGACTTTATGATCAGACGCCAGAAACGCGCGTTAACTGTTTTTTCCGGCATAATGACGGTTTTTGTTGATAACCGGACTGATTATCCCAATCAATTTCAACCGCCATTTCTGCCTTTTTCCTTGGTATGCGGGGCTTTTCCACAGGTTTCACACCACCTGATACGATTACGAATGATTTATTATATTATGATTATACTTCACGAAAAGGGGTTGTTCTGATGATTATTTCCATGAACTCACAGGATCTTCTGGAAGGATTGAATATTGTAACCCGGGCATTGGCTGTCAGGCCGACAAAACAGATTCTGGAAGGAGTCCTGATTTCTGCATACCGAAACAGGATTACCCTGACCTGTTCAGATGGTTCGCTGGTGATTGAGTGGACAAACGATGGTTCTATTCAGGAAGAAGGGGAAACTGTTCTGCCGGGTAAACTGTTTACCGAGTTGATTCGTAAAATGCCGGACGGGGACCTGACCATTTCTGTAGCTGATGAAAAGTCTGCCAGGATTCAATGCATGAAAAGCAGAAGCAATCTGGCTATCATGAATGCATCCGAATATCCTGAATTCAATTATATGAAAAAGGGTACTGAAATCAAAATTCCGCAGAAAAAACTGAAAGAAATGATTTCTCATGTTTCCTTTGCAATCTCTACGGATGAAACAAGGCAGGTTCTGACCGGCAGCCTGCTTGAGGTCAGTCGCTCTGAAGCAAGGATGATTGCGCTGGATGGATTCAGACTTTCAATGCAGAAGCTTTTTCAGCCGTTTGAACTTCCGGATCAGATGGATATGGTCACAGCGATTATTCCCGGAAAGGTGCTGAATGAAATGGGCAGAATCCTTCCGGATGACGATGCATTCTGCTCTCTGATGATTGATGAGGGGAAGCTGGAATGCAAATTTGGAAATATTCGTCTGTCCAGCGTTCTGCTTTCCGGTGAATACATTGATTACCGGAGGCTGCTTCCCGAAGAATTCAGGACGGAAGCAAAAGCAAATAAATCCAGTGTCCAGGATGCAATTGAGAGAGCCGGTCTGATGGCCAGGGAAGGAAAGAACAATCTGATCAAGATGAAATTCAGACAAAATACGCTGAAGATTTCATCCAATGCAGAACTTGGTGATGTTGAAGAGGAAATGGATGCTTCCCTGATCGGTGATCCCGTAGATATCGCATTCAATTCCAGATATATCTCTGATGTGATTCGAAATGTTTCGGATGAATATCTCTGTATGAAATTCAATACCAGCGTGAGTCCGTGTGTCATTGTTCCGCAAACGGGTGATGAATACCTCTATCTGGTTCTGCCCGTGCGGGTATTCCAATGATTATTCAATCTATTCACTTAAAAAATTTCAGAAATTACAGTCAACTGGATCTTCATCCGGATGTCGGGGTTAACATCTTCTTTGGACCGAACGGCTCCGGAAAAACGAATATTCTTGAAGCAATTCACTATTGCGCTCTGGGAAAGAGCCATCGCGTCAGCAATGATCAGAGTGTGATCAAAAACGGCGAAACCGATGCGGTCTGTGAACTGTCCATCCGAAATCAGATATCGGTCCAGACTGTCGGTGTTCATATCAGTAAATCGGAGTCAAACAGAAAAAGCATATTTATCAATTCAAAAAAAATCCAGCGGTTTTCGGATATGATGGGTTGTTTCCGTTGTGTTATTTTTTCTCCTGAAGATCTGGATATGATCAAGGAAGGTCCTTCTGTCCGAAGAAAATACCTGGATATGATGATCAGCCAGATCGATTCGAAGTATTTTATAGCGCTTCAGCGTTACAGAATTGCGCTGGAACAGAGAAATGCTCTGCTGAAAAGGATCAGAGCAGGCGAAGCAGATCTGAAGGTGCTTGTTTCTTTTGATGAGATTCTGGCCGAAGAAGGCAGAACGATCATTCAGAAAAGAACGGAGATCGTTCATAAATTGACAGAGGTCGCCATGGATGTTTATCACAATATTTCCGGTCAGGAGGATGAACTGCTACAGATTCAATATCAGTCCGTGCTGCCAGATTCGGAATCCATTCCAGATGGAATGATGAAGGGACTTTATGCAAATCGTGAGGATGATATCCGAACCGGCCTTACATCCATCGGTCCGCATCGTGACGACCTGATATTTACATTAAACCGCAAGAACATGAAAATGTACTCCAGTCAGGGCCAGATCAGAACGGCTGCGCTGAGCCTGAAATTAACACAGATCAGAATATTATATGAATACAGCGGAGATCGGCCTGTACTGCTGCTGGATGATGTAATGAGTGAACTGGACCGAAATCGCAGAGTCAGACTGGAAAATGAAATCAGCCAATGCCAGACGTTTATTACGTGTACGGATGAAAGTGACCTCGAGATGAATCAGAGCAGAAATGTGTTTTCTGTATATTCCATCGGAAATGACGGTTTTGCGGTTTCTTCTTCCGGAAGTGATTCTGTTCAGCACAGTCAGATGAGGGAGCCTGATTTTTCATAGCTGTTTCACGTGAAACAGAAAGCTGATTTAATCCACAAGTTATCAACAACCTTCAAAGCATTGAAAATAAAAGGTTCCATTGGTTTTCAACCAAAAAGCTGTGAATAACCGGACAATAATCAACAAAGAAAAAAGGCCAGTGATTTCGGAGATTAGGCGTCCTGATGTGGAAACAATGATCAGTCAAGGATTTAAGAATAGGTTGAAAGGACTGACAGTCAAGTATAATCCACAGGATGATCATCATATTGACTTTGAAAAAATGAATGAGCAAGCATCATCAGCAAAGTCATATATCGGATATGAAAGGCGATTTTTGATCAGTCATTCTTTGTTTCGGCGGCCTGGAACA
>OCTW011302065.1_pt1 | contig 12706 bp, 5 predicted proteins | sample 1539671 | NCBI WGS metagenome assembly OCTW01 (sample SAMN02144230, study PRJEB22623) | gut metagenome | biome: sheep rumen | host: Ovis aries | place: New Zealand | reverse complement strand
TACGAAGTGGCGGCATTCGCTCCCTGCTCGAAGCATTCCGTGGTGCCAATGTCAAAATTAAAACCAGAAACGGCACCTACGAAGGCCGCGTCGTCGGCATCGATGAACCCAGCAGAGTCAGCGAACTCTCCATCACCGAAGAACAAAAAGACCTCACCAGAGTCACGCTCAAGACGAATCAGGATGTCCTCGAAGTCCTCTCACTCGCCGATATCAAATCCGTCACGCTCTACGACAAAGGACTCGCCGATGGCCTCGACAAAAGCCTCAATATCAGCCTAAACGAAGGCAACTGGAAACAGCTCGAACTTCGAATTCGCATGGATTCGGACAAAAAACGTGAACTCGCCATGAGTTACCTCGTCGCCATGCCCACATGGAAACCCGCATATCGCCTCGTCCTCACGGATAACGAAAAAGGCATCCTGCAGGGATGGGCTGTCATCAGCAACGTCTCCGGCGCCGATTGGAACGATATTTCTTTCTCGCTCGTCTCTGGTCAGCCCATGAGCTTCACCTATGACCTCTACACACCGCAGTTCCTTTCCCGTCCTGATTTGTCAGGACTCGCTGCACAGCGAGCAACGGCACCCGAAGTCGTCGCTTCTGCATACGGGGCAAAGCGTGATGAACCCATGCCCGCTGCTGCCCCCATGGTCAAAGAAAGCAAACGTGCTGCACAGAAATCCAGAGCTGCAGGCGGGCGAGCTACCAATTCCATGGCCTTGATGGATATGGCTGCCGCCGAATCCGTGGTAGCGGATGAAGAAGCCGAATATGGATACGATGAAGCCATGGACGATGCCGATGCCGGATATGCCGTACCTCAGGCCATCTCGACCTCCGAAATGGCAAACAGCTTTACAGAACTCGCTGCGAAAGCACAGATCGGCTCGTTCGACGTCTACGAAACCAAGTCAAAACTCACCATCCCAGACGGCAGTACCGCACTTGTCAATATCATCAACGAAGATATGTCCGCTCGCGACACGCGCCTCATCAAAGCAGATGGCATCTACGGTTTTGACGGCTTCTATAAAGGATGGAAAAACTCCAAATCCTTCCAGACCATCGAACTCAAGAATTCTAACGGGCTCGCCCTCGATTCCGGCCCCATCACCATCTATCGTGACAGCGCGGTGATTGGCGAGGGGTATCTATCCAGAACCGAGGCCGACGCAATGGCCTATATCACGTTTGCCAATGAGGGCAGGCTTTCGGTCGCCGTCGTCGATCAAAATTCGACTCAGAATTATCGACTCGATTCCATTCAAAATGGCCGCTGCACTTATACGGTCGAACAGTCTTTGACCAATACATTCGATGTCGACAGCCATATTGGCAACGATACCACCGCGCTCATTCAAATTCAGAAATTCCCCGGATGGAATCCCGTCAATTTCCCGCAGGATACCGCCGATACGAGCGATCATTACATCATTCCTGTCCTCGCAAAAGCCAATGCCAAAACCCCGCTGCCGCTCACGATGAAACGAGATATCCCAGCCTCTCGCCCGATGACGAGGGCCGGGGCCGATCTCAAAGAATGTCAGCTCGCAATCCAGACCGCGCTGCAGAATAATCAAATTCCCGCAGAACTCGCCGAAAATATCACTCAGTTCAACGAAGATGCACAGGCACTCGAAACGATTAACGTCAAAGTCAATTCGCTTCAGACGCGTCGCAACGAGATTCAGCAGGATCAAAATGCACTCTCGCAGACACTCGCCGGGCTTAAAGACATCAAAACGTCGAACGCAGATTCTCTGCGCAATCAGCTGATGGCACGCCAAAAATCGAATGAACAGGCACTCGTTCAGATTACCGGCGAACTCTATGAACTGCAGGTCCAAAAGGGCGAAATCGAACTCCGAATGAAAGAATACGCCCGCACGCTCGAATATGTGCGTCATTAAATTGTGAATGTCCGCATAACCCGGCGCTGTACCACGCTCGTGTTTAATTGTATAAGTTATAGATATTCCCCTCAAAAGAAGTCCGTAGGACTTCACTATTTGTAGCCCCCGGTTGGAGCGTAGCGACTACCGGGGGATCATACGGTTTCCATTCCAAAGATCCTCATAGGGGATCAATCGAAATGGTAAACCGGTGGACGATGTACAGCGTTTTTTGGGGGGACGCGGCTATTTCCCTTCGGGAAATACGCCTCGTCTTCCGGTCTATTTGCAGTTTTGGGCGGCGTCGCGCGCCCAAAACTGCAAATACGCCCTTTATGTCATGTTTGAGTGCCATTCAATTCTGCGAATCAAGGCGTTGATTCTCCATCGCAATCTGACCATTCATTATTGCAACGCGTTGCACAAGGAAGTACTTCAGACGTCTTGTTGTTTTGGGCAATTTTATATGAACTTTTTACATAATAATCATTATAAATATCGACACATATTTGTGTGGCATTTTCTAATTTGCATGTATTGATGCTTGATTCTTTGGAGGGGATTGTGTGGCAATTTGCTACGTTGTCTCCTTGTTTGTAAAATGATGGTTTGCCACTCGTAGCTGTATACCAAGACATAAAGATGCCATTTTCAGACCCACCATCCTCGGCACATGCCGTTCGATCACTGTTACAACCATATTCGCATCGTTTAACGGTGCGCTTTTTGTCATCAATTTCTGGATATATCTTTGCAGGAACAGAAGTAATAGAATTCCCCTCGGTTTCTGTTTGATATATAATGGCATCGACACATGTTTGTTCAATCGTACCGTCAAATAACCACCAAGTGAAAGGCTCACTAGTTGTATTGAGATCGTTTATAAAACCATTTGGTTCTGCTGCATTTAAATCTTCAATAGAAAAAGTATTAGAATGCTTTTTAGAATACAACGTGGCGCTAAAAGGTACGGTGTCGCCTTCGATTATTAAAACTTTATTATACTCTGGTATATCCTCTACCCACTTCTGATCAGCACAAAGCTCAATTTCATTTTGATCATTTAGTCTATAATAACCGTTTTCGCATTTTTCAGAAGACGTTTCTTCTTTGCAAATTTTAGATAAAACAGTGGTCGGTACTCCACTCTCATTATTGCAAATTGCACATTTGCTTTTGTCCTCCAGCGCAGTTTCCCAATTATCCTCCCATTCACCTGCTATACATTTTTGCAATTGTGCAGGAGTGGATGATGAGCATCGATAAGTGTCATCCGTGCATTCACCGCAATCAGTCTTTTCTGAATTACATGAATAATTATTCTCACATTTTTGAGGCTGGCTCCATTTGCTGTCTTTACATGTATACACTCCATTTTCATCACATTTGGTTTCGTTGTCTTTGCATCCAGCTTCGGATTCGTCCTGGCAAACTTTCGCGTCATCGCTTTCGACTTGGTTTTCACAACTTGCACAATCTTTCGTTTTAACCCATTGCCCATTTTGGCATTGTTCTAAGCGAGGCTGACCATCATCAATACATCGATATTTGTTTCCTGTGCACTCAACACAAGTGCCATCATTGCAGATAGGTTTGTTCGAATCAGTGCAATCATCGTTGGTTTTACATTGAGACGCGTCGTCATTGCATTTGTTGTTATTTGTATCATCTGCCACCCATTGGTGATTCTCATCGCATATAAAATATTTGTAATCATCTCCCTCATTTTTACATTTAAATTCGCCATCCTCACACACAGGAACAGTTGGTTCAGTATCGCTAATCTTACATCTATCGTTGATGTCTTCCGCTTCATTCCATGTGTTATTATTGCATTCAAAATATTTGTAATCATCTCCCTCTTTTTTACATTTAAATTCGCCTTCGCTGCATTGAAAGATTAATGAATCATTCTTATTGCCCTTGCATCTTTCTTCTTCATCGACTTCCTGTTTAGACCATTTTTTGTTTTGACAGATATAATAAATTTCTTGGTTGCATTTGTATTCTCCAGCGGAACATTCTGCTTGGATACATGCGGTTTTTTCGTTATTGCATCCCAAGTCTGAATGACATGTTACGTTCATCTTTTTCCAGTTTTTATTATTACAATACTCTTGTTTATAACTATCCCCTTCTTTTAAACATCGCGTCATTCCTTCATTGCATTCTGTAATGTCATTACATTCAGCCTTTTCGTCTTCATTTGTAATCTTACATTCATTTGATATACACTTCGATTTGATTTCATAACCATTGTTGCATTGTGTGAGTTCCGCTTTTTTATTCCCTTTATCATCTGTTTTGGCTTCACATCTATCTTTGAATATATCATCGTCACATGGTAGACAACTATATATGACTTCTCCATCCTCTTGTTTTTCTGAACATCCAATGGCACATTGCGTCGTTACAGGTACACCATTTACATACTTGACGATAGCTTTCGAATCGAGCTCTTTGTCCTTATTATTGATACACGCTTTGTATTCGTCTGTTCCTGCCTTTGTTGCATTACAACAAATCTCTTTGTGTATTTGGGTGACATCTGTGGATTTACATAATTTTCGGTCTGGGGAGCAACTACCCGTCGGGCATGCCTGCTCCTGCCATTGTCCGCCAATGCAGACATGGATCTTGCCGTCATTGCAAAAAGAATCTTCCTCTTTGCAACTGCTGCACGCCTGGACGTTTGCATCGCAAACATCTCCGTCTTTGCAGATGACTGGATTGGAATTGCTATTAAAAAAACATAAGCATTGTTCTTCGCCAGATTTATCCAGCTTATATTGCCCTTGCGAAGCAATACATGCATCTCGGTGTACTTTGTATTTTCCAGAAATATCAGACGAACCACAGCCGATTTGCAGCGAAATGGCAGATAAAATCGAAAATAATACAATTTGCTTACTATCTATTTTCATGTTTGTACTCCTTATGCAATCATTCTTTAAAATGTCAATGAAACATTCATACCCATTGGAGATAGACTAAACGACAGCGCGTTTTCATCTTCAATGCTGATATATCGATATCCCATAATACCTGCGATTGTACCACCAATAATGGCCAATCCTATGCCTGCTCCCATCATTGCCACGGATGCATCGTTCATTTTGTTGACCGTTAATTCTCCTTTATCGCTGTCAACATGGACTGCATCGTCTTTAAAATAGGCATACAGCCCCGCGCCTACGCCTGTGAGCACTAACCCGGCAGCTGCGCCTGCAATGCCAACCCACATGCCTGCGGCATAATGGCTCTTTTCTTCCATGAGGCGAATTTGCTCTGCGGCCTGATTTTGCATATTGGCATCGTGCGACTGATCAATACGTTCATTCAAGTGGGCGATTTCCTGATCTCGCTTTTCGATCTCTTTGGTTCTCTGAGCGAGTCTTTCTGGTCTCGCCTCGGGATGTTCGAGCTCATATCGCTCGTACCACATGCGTTCGAGCAGCTCCCCTTTGACGCCAAATTCTTCGGTTGCGTTCGTCGCACGCTGCATATAATAAAGACCTTTGACATCGTCGCCCATGGCTCGGTAGATTTTGGCAATCGAGAAATTTAACGTGGGCGAGCGATTGCAGATCGCATTGAGTTTATCTGCGCTCTTTAGCGCGAGTTCGTATTGGTTTTGTTTATAGCTCGATGTGAGCATGTTGAATTCATCCAGCCATTGCTGGTTTTGGTCGAGCGAAAAGCATAGATCTGCGCCGGGGGTTTTGTGGGTTTCGTCCGACCAGCCAATCGCACTACTCATTAAACTATAACTCCAAAGAACGGTACTCAGGATTTTTATCCAATTCCTCCCAATCCATCTGTGCATTTGACACCTCACCACATATTCATCTATAAATAGGAATCCTCGATGGAATTCACCCTGACAATCCAAAATTAACATATATACTTTGAAATATCGAACTGTTTTGTTAATGTTTAAAAATAATCTAAATATACTTACCGTTAAGTATAACAAAAGTCGTTTTTTTTGTATATATAGATTGTACCAACACACTTTTATACACAAATTATACTAAGGAAAGTCTGAATAATGTGGATCCTTGCTGGGTACGCGGGCGTCTCGCCCGCGATAAATAAGGGAATGTTAAATTGAATCCTGTAATTGTTCAGAGGTTCTCTAAGATGCGAAGGCTGTTATTGTTTCGATCATAGATGATTATACCAGCGTGTTAAGCGTGCTTTGTAACAACGGGGCAGGCACCTTCGTCAAAGCCCATGTTGATTGATACATGTTCGCAACCATAGGCCTGAGCAAATCTTGTGTGCCCGCGCAGGGCAACTGCATTTTGCAGTGTGTTCGTTTGTGTGTAAATGTGTGTAAATAACCTACATATAATATACATGTTACCCAGGTAACCCAAGGGTTACCGCTCTCCCATTCCCACCCGCCGACTCGCCGTCCAAAACCCAAAAATGGCGTAGTCTTGGCACACTGCTCCCTTTCCGACTTGAATTGTCGTAAAAAAAGCATTCCGATGTGCCTGGCATGTACCGCACTTTCAGTATTCTTCCTGCGTCCAGATAAAAATGCTGATAAACCGCCCCTCGGTTGGCCGTACATTATGTCGGGGATGGTTTTCTGTTGTCAGACAAATCCCGATAGATACATCCAAATCCTCCCGATCTTGTAACGAAGGTCAATTCCTTCGTTATAATGATGCCATCGAGATCTGCGTTGTTACATTTTGAGGAGCTTTTTTTTAAAAAAAAATCCGGCGTATTTCGGTGTGAGCCGAAATAGCCGGATTCGCTGGGCGTATCGGCGTTAATGCCGATAGCCCGCGTTCCTAATCTTTACAAAGCCCCGTCGTTTCGTCACATCCTGATTCGCCGCACGTTGTGTAGTTGGTCAGGAAATAACCGAGTTTGCCATCGGAGGTTTTGGCACAGATGCGCTCGTCGCTATATGTGGTGAGGTAATTCGGGTATTTGTGGCAGACATGGATGATGTCGCCTTCTTGGGTACAGTCAAGTACGCAGTCTGAAACACCGTCTTCGGCATCGAGTGCGCAGGTGTATTGGCGATCGCCTTCGGCATAGTGGGCACAATCTTCGCCCCAGATAGATCCTGTCGCAGTCGTTTCATCGAAATTGCAGGTCATGGCCCATTGATCGATGCACCGATCTGTGAAGGAAGCTGGTTGGCAGGACTGACCAAAATTGTTGGGTACGAAATCGCAGCTTCCATTGGTACAGCTGGCGGCGCAGGTTTCGTAGCCTTCGGTAAATGTCCAGATTAGGCGACCGTCTGCCGATTCTGTACACTCCGTTTTAAAGGCATAGCTGATAAATGTGTTGGTAATTTCGTAATACTGCTGAAGGCATTCTCCGTAAAAATCGCCTTTTACGGTGCAGGCTTCGTGGCATCCAAGGTCTTCGGTCAGAGATTCGGTGCAGATGCTGGCACCGCAGTCGGTTGCATGAACATGGTATTCAGCTTCATCGACGGTTTTGGTGCACGAAAATCGGATATTGCCCTCGCAGAAACCAAACTCCGGGGTGTATTCACAGACATCACCTTCGGTAATGTTTTTAAGCTCTGAATGTATGGTCGAAACGCAGTTGCCTTCTGCATCGCAAGTCTCATTTTCTCCGGTACATTGACATGTGATGCATTTCCCCTGAATGCAGGTTTGGGCTGCATCCGGACAAGGGTTCGTTTTGCTGCAGGCATCGTGTAGTTCATCCTGGCAATGCCCATTGTGGCAGATCTTCGTGTCGGGACAGGTGTGTGACATACTGCATGCGCCGTCTGCCAGGCATTTGTCGATGTCACAGAAGAATCCTGTACCGCAATCGCTGTTTTGGGCACAGGCTACGTCCTGAGCAAACGTACATTTGGCGTCATTGCAAAGCATATTGAACTCTGTGCAATCGGCGTTGGATTCACAGGCTGTCATCGGCTTGCATTCGCCGTAGACGCAGCTTTCTTCTTCTGGGCAGGGATTCTCTTCGCTGCAAACAGATTCGGAAATTTCAACACATGTGCCTTCGACGCATTGTTTGGATGTGTCTTCGCACGGTTTGGTGTCACTGCATTCCGGATCGGGGGCTTTATCGACGCATTGACCATCGATGCATTGCTTTGATGCGTCTTCGCATGGTCTGTCATTGCTGCATTCAGGTTCGGGGACTTTGTCGACACAGGTGCCGTCTTGACAGGTTTTGCCAGGATCGGCGCAGGGATTTGTCTCGCTGCATTCGGGTTCTGGCGTCGGAGCAACACATACGCCATTGGTACAGCCATTGGCACATGGCTCAGAAGCATTGATCCACTGGCCGTCGGTACACGTCTGTACGATGTTCCCACTGCACTGAACTGCGCCGTTGAGAGCACACGAAGGCGTGGCAGTATCATCTGTTAAATAAGGATTTTTGCAGGTGGCTTTGCCTGATGCAGTCTCCTCACAATAAAAACCTTCATCACACGTTATAACGGCGAGTCTGTTGTTGTAACAGGTCATGAAATGGAGGGAATCAAGGCACTCATCCTGATATTCGGACGAATCACATTCGAGATCGTTGTATTTGCCTTCATCACATGCAGAAAGCGCAGCTGCCGCACACAGGAGAACTGCTAGTTTATTTAAGGTTTGATTCATAATGCCTCCTGTCTACCAGCAATCGTAATAAGCAACTGGCGTAGATGCGTTAATCGCAGGGGTTCCATCGGCAGCAAAAGCCCAGCAAAGTCCACCACCGTCGCATCCCTTATTCGCTTTATACGCCTGAATAAAAATGCCTTCGACTGCTTTACACTCGTAGAGATAGTAGCCAGTGACGTAGCCTTCATCATCGACCCATTCGGGATCGCATACTTTTGTTTCTTTGCCAACATCCTCTGCGGAACACAGGGTATAGCAGTCGATCGTGCCGTTGACTTTCATACAGGTGCTGCCTTCGGAACATTGATCTGTCATATAGGCAGATGTGCCGGTTTCCCAGGTCTTGCAGGTGGCTTTGTGCGTGCTGTCCGAACAGATTACGGCACCTTCCGAGCAGGAACCATCGATGATTTCTTTGATCTCTTCGGGGGTAAGCGGATCGGCGCAGACTTCATCTATCCCGCAATAACCACTCGTGCACTGCATATCACTCAGGCAGGTTGTGCCATTGGGCTTGGTATTGACACCGCAAACACCGTCGATACAGGAATTTGACAGACACTGAATGTCTTCCTGACATGTTTCGCCATTGGGTTTTCTGGCAATGCAGATTTCATTCGAACAATAGTTGCTTTCACACTCTTCATTTGTCGTGCATGCCTCATTGTCGGCTTTCTTGGAGGCGCATTGTTTTTGAGCATTGCAATAATGGCTGAGGCAGTCATTATCAGTGGAACAGGATTCCCCGTCCGCTTTTGGGGCATCTGCACAAATGCCGCTGTCATTGCAATATCCACTGTCACAGTCCTTGGCATCACTGCAGGGGGAGCCATTCTTCTGAGGGGGATTGTTGCATTGACCATCGCTGCAGTAGTGGCTTATACATTCTTCATTGGCTGTGCAAAAAGCACCATTTTCCTTGAGGGTTGGCGTAAAAGATTGGCAGATCCCCTCTTCATTGCAGTATTCGCTTTCGCATTCTGCGTCTTCATTGCAGGGATCACCGTCCTTTTTGAGGACACCGGGAACACTTGGTTTATCGGCGCAGAGACCGCTTTCATGGCAGTATTGACTGGCGCATTCATCGGCTGCTGTGCATGACGCACCATTGGGTTTTAAGGAGGAGTCGCTCCCCGGTTTGACTGCACAGACGCCGTTTGTCGTGCAATAATCGCTCTCGCATTCGCTAGAATAGGTACATGCAGCATTGTTGGGCAGTTTATCGATAGGTTTGTCCGCGCAGATATGGTCGACTGTACAATAGTCGCTCGCGCACTCATTCGAACTGGCACAACCTTCGTTATTGGCTTTGTTGCCATGGCCTGATGTTGCACAGAAACCGTTCGAACAGATGCCGCTGGCGCATTCACTCGAAGCCGTGCAGGAGGTTCCATTGGCTTTCTGGGCACCTGGTTTGACTGTGCAAATGCCTTCGATAGAGCAAAAGTCGCTTGCACATTCTGCAGATTTCCTACAGCTTGCACCTGTTGTCTTGAGGCTTGGAACGATTCCTGGTGGATTGGTACATCTGCCGGAATCACAATAATTGCTTAGACAATCGGAGGATTCAGTACAGACTTCTCCGTTTGCTGCAAAATTTTTGCTCTTGTTATCAGAATCATCGCAACCTGCAAAGGCAAACAGCACAGCAGCGACGGCAAGGATTTGTCCGTATTTTCTCATTTTGAATGATTCCTTTATTCATCAACGACGACAAACGGGCGGCTGGCCAGTAAAACGTTATCTTCGTTAAATACTTCGCACAGCCACGTGCCAGTCATTGATTTTGTCAGATTAAGCTTTGACCAGGTTCGCCAAGCAGGACTTTGGCTTACGGGTAAGCTGTAGGATTGTGCCAGCCCAGTGGAATGTGTAAACCGAATGGTAATGGTACGATCGTCGGCTTCTGCTGCAGATATTTCTACAAAACAAAATACCGATGCATCCTCGATAGAAAATGCATCGCGCTCGTCAACAGGCAAACGATGGTCAATGCCTGTCGTGAGTAAGAGGCGGAGCAGTTTCATACCGCCGGCATCGCGTTCTATCTTTTGGGTGGGGGGCAATGCATCCGGTTTGGCCGTTGGACGCTTTGCAGGTTGGGGGGCTTGGGCTGCATGAAAATGCTGAGGTGGCGGGGCCGTTTCTTTCTTTTCGAGTTCAAATTCACGCTGCCACTGGATGCGTGTCTCTTCTTTAAGCTCTGCCAGCAGTTCCTGCTTGAGCCGTTCGCGAGTCCCCATATCCAATTGGCTGATTTGCAAGTGACTGCAATCGGGAACGGCTGGACACGGTGCGCACTCTATGGATGGGGAGGATGGAGGATTGTGGCAGCCCATAACCACTGCGGACAAAGCCATCAATATCAAAAGACAGATGCTGCTTTGCACAGCAAAATGCTTGTATGCAACCATGTCTTCTATCTGATGCGCCATAAAAATCCTGTTCCCGCAGCGTCATTCCCTAACGACAGCCGGTACACTTCGAAGCCTTTTTTCGATGAGTATACCCACAAATTACAATTATTAACACAGAGTAGGCGACATACGCAATTAACAATGTGCAATGTGCAATGTGCAATGAGTGAGTTCTCCGTTTTATCCAAAAGAATCAAGTTCTTTTGAGCTTCAGAGTCACACTTTAGTTTTTCATCCCAATTGCACATTTCACATTGCTCATTCAAAACAATTCCGCATTCCGAACTAAAAACGTGAGCATCGTTAGATGCGAACAAATCCGTTTGTAAAAACAAAAAATCACCCAACGATTGCCATCTCAACGAATCCCACAATTACTCCGAAGATTGTATCCATAATTACGAATTACGAATTACGAATTAGAAAACAATTCCGCATTCCGCATTCAAAACAAAACCCCGTTTTTTTGCCCTTTTTATTTTGTTCGATAAACTCTCGTCTGACAGTCAGGAATGACGTCGTTCGTTTTCGTTTAACGGGCATCAGCCAGGGATAGGTAAAAAATGAAATGTACGCGTTGTGGCGCTGAAGTCGAAGCTCAGCGATTTTGTATTTATTGTGGTGAACGCTTACAGCCTCGCGAAAATATCCATGTTCAGAGAGCGCCATCGGGAGTGATGCGATTTCGTCATCGCACTTCCATCTCCCAATCTGCACTCCCCGAAGTGCAGAGAAAAGGCCCGGATAGCTCGAAAGTCAGCCAAATGAGTCTGGCTAGCCTGAATAATTGTCACTTAGACGATAGCGGTGATTTCCTATCAGAAATGCAAAAAGATCCATCAACCTCAAGCTCCATGGAAGGAATGACTATGAAAGAAAATCAAGGTCAATCGGCGCGTCAGAGCAGGGAACTCGAAGCTCTGCTTCTTAAACTCAATGGCAATTCATCCGAAAAAAATGCGGCCAGGAAGGCTGAAAAACTCCCGCCTAAACCTGTGGAACGGTCTGCCAAAAAAGTACAGCCTGTTCAGGAATTGATCGAAGATGATTTGCTCGACGAAGATAACTCCCTCCATAGCATGGAATCTGTTGAGGTCAGCCTGGATGACAGCTTGTCGCTGGATGACAGTATCAGCGATGGATTCTTTGTTCATGACGAAACCAATACATCTGGTCCGATTCCCATGGGATCCGGAAGTTTTTCACGCGTTCCAAGCGGCGGCTTCCATCTCGTGATAGATTCAATTAAATCGGCGTGCAGAGGCATGATTCGGCGCATTCAGACGATGGGCAAATCCAAATCTGCCGATACCCCAAAGACGGATCTGTCTGCAACTGAACAGAGAAATAAGAAAATCGCCAAAGTGGGGGTCGCAGCTGCAGTCGTATTTGCACTGATCTGCATCATTGTGGCGGTTTCAACCAGCCCCAGCGAGGAAACGACAGAAATCGCAGCACAGGCTCCTGTCGCCGGCAATGACGATTATGCCATTATCGCACTGGATGAGCCGGATGATATCACGACATTGACATTTGATGGCGATGATGATTTTACAATCCCTGAACTCGAAGCCAAAGCTCAGGATGAGGCGACAATCGAAGCCACCAAAGAAGCTGCAAGACAGGCTGCAATGGGGGCTGGCAAGCAAAAAAATGAACCTTCCACTGCAAAAGCCGGCAATCTTAAAGAGCTCCGCCTGTATAACCGAAATGATAATGTACTGGCCGCACCTGTGAACGCAAAATCCCAAAAAATCAATAAGAG
>OCTW013377773.1_pt1 | contig 12711 bp, 13 predicted proteins | sample 1539671 | NCBI WGS metagenome assembly OCTW01 (sample SAMN02144230, study PRJEB22623) | gut metagenome | biome: sheep rumen | host: Ovis aries | place: New Zealand | reverse complement strand
TTTCCTCATCGCTTTCGGCCTGACCATCATGGCCGGACTGAGCATATGGACTATCATCCATTGGAAGGAGAACGACAAGATGTCGAACTATATCTCTGTGGCCTTCCTAATCCTCGTAGGTCTCTCACTCTTCGGACTATAGTAAAAGATGAGAAAATACCTAAGGGAAATAGAAGTTTCGGGCCTTATCCTATTGATAATAGGCATCGTATGCTCATTCGTGTGGGGGGCGCAGTTCGGCATGTGGCCCTGCGGTATCGGCCTGTTGCTGCTGCTCGTGATCTTCCTCTATAAAGCCTTCCACTGGAAGGAGTACGAGCGCGAGAACAAGCAGTACATCATGATCATCCTGCTCACCATCGCCATCCTGCTCTTTCAGATGATTACAAGAAGATAAAGAAGATAAAAACGTTAAAAACATACCACATTCAATATGGAAAAATATCTGAATAAGATCAGAAACGCAGGCCTGTTCCTGCTCATCGCTGCCTTTGTCATCACCACGCTGTGGGGATCACCACACGCCTTCTTCCCCATGCTCTTTGCAGCAATACTGCTCGGTATTGTGGTGATTTACAAGGCATTACACTGGAAAGAGTACGAAAGCGACAACAAGCGCAATGCCTGGATCGGACTGGCGCTGGCGGTACTGGTATTCATGAACACCTTCTTCCCACTATGACCATCAAGGAAGCACAGGAACTGGTGGACCGCTGGATCAGGGAATACGGCGTGCGCTACTTCTCGGAACTGACAAACATGGCCGTTCTGACAGAGGAGGTTGGCGAACTGGCCCGCGTGATAGCCCGCAAATACGGCGACCAGAGCTTCAAGGAAGGTGAGAAGGACAACCTCGGCGAGGAGATGGCCGACGTGCTCTGGGTGCTGCTCTGCCTGGCGAATCAGACGGGTGTAGACCTGACGGAAGAGCTTCAGAAATCGATCGAGAAGAAGACACAGCGCGACTCTCTGAGACATATCCACAACAAGAAATTAATGGCTTAAAACGATACAACAATGGCAACAACATCAACAGAAACGGGGCGCATCGAAGAGGCCCTCGGAAAGTATAACCTCAACATCAGCGACGAGGAAGTGAAGGCTGCCGTGAAGCAGATCATCACGGAGAAAGTACATGAGAACGACACCCCAGAGGTGAAGAAGTTCCTCCTGGGAAGTGTAGAGCTGACGACGCTGAAGACGACAGACTCCGACGAGAGTGTGATGGCCTTCACAGAGCGCGTCAACGCCTTCGATGAGCAGTACCCCGCCCTACCCCACGTAGCTACCATCTGCGTCTATCCCCGATTCGCAAGGACCGTCGCCGAGACCTTAGAGGTCGACGGCGTAGAAATCGCCTGTGTATCAGGCAGTTTCCCATCGTCCCAGGCCCTCATCGAAGTGAAGACGGTAGAGACGGCGCTGGCCATCAAAGACGGTGCTACAGAGATAGATATGGTATTGAGCGTAGGTGCCTTCCTCTCTGGCGACTACGAGACCGTCTGCGACGAAATACAGCAGATGAAGGAGGCCTGCGGAGAGCATAAGATGAAGGTGATTCTCGAGACGGGTTGTCTGAAGACGGCCTCGAACATCAAGACGGCCTCGCTGTTAGCCATGTACGCTGGAGCAGACTATATCAAGACCTCTACAGGCAAGCTCGAGCCGGCAGCCACGCCAGAGGCAGCCTACGTGATGTGCCAGGCCATCAAGGAATACTACGATGAAACGGGCATACAGATTGGTTTCAAGCCCGCTGGAGGCCTGAACTCGGTGATGGACGCACTCATCTACTACACCATCGTGAAAGAGGTTCTGGGCGAGAAATGGCTCACGAATCAGTGGTTCCGCATGGGTACCTCCCGCCTGGCAAACATGTTGCTGAGCGAGGTCATCGGCAAAGAAACGAAGTTTTTCTGATCACAGTTTTCGGCGGATGACATACTCCAGATAAGCCAGATAGGCCTCTCTGAGCTCTGGCTTTACGCAATGGTCGATATAGACCTTTGCCTTGTCAGAGAAGTGCTCCATCATCCGCTCAGCATACTCTATGCCCCCACTCTGCTTTGCAAACTCCACGAGGACGGCGATTTCATCGGTATTAATCGTGCCCGTTTTCACCTTCCTGGCCAAGGCCTTCATAGGTTCGAAGTCGGAGTGATTCAGCGCATAAATGACAGGCAGGGTCAGCTTGCCTTCAGCCATATCGTTGCCAGTGGGCTTGCCTATTGTCTTTGAATCGTAATAGTCGAAGATGTCATCACGTATCTGGAAGATCATACCGAGATCTTGTCCGAATTGTTTCGCCTTCGCAATATCCTCCTCCGAGGCCCCCACGGAGAGAGAACCCATTCCGCAGCAGGTCTCAAAGAGCGCGGCAGTCTTTTGTCTAATGACCTGATAATAAACATCTTCCGAAAATTCGGAGCTATTAATATTCTGCAGTTGCAGGATTTCTCCCGATGCCAGCGTCATGCCAAGGTCTGCGATGTATTGTAAAACTCTGTGATCCTTCGTCATCGACACGTGATTAAGGCAGGTAGAGAGGATATAGTCGCCCACAAGTACCGCCACCTTATTATTATAAGAGGCATTAACAGACGACTGTCCACGACGCTCACTACTCTCGTCGACAACATCGTCATGAATGAGCGAAGCGGTATGCAGCAACTCGAGGGCTACTGCGGCGTTCTGGGTTATCTCCGACACCTCACCATAGTTCTTGGCAGACAGGAGTGTCAGCATGGGGCGCATCTGCTTTCCTGTGCGCTGACGTATATATTCAAGGGCCTGTGACAGAAGGCCGTAGGAATGGCTCAACGAACCCTGAAAACGGAAGACAAACTCCTGAAAATCACTCTCAATCGGGTGTTTGATAACTGACAAATAATCCATAAAACCTCGAATTTTGATACAAAATTAGTAAAAATCATTGGAATTACGATATTTTTTAGTAATTTTACGCAGAAAATAAACAATGTTATGCAGAAACTCTTCCTTTTAGACGCTTATGCGCTCATCTATCGCAGCTATTATGCGTTCATCAAGAATCCGAGAATCAACTCCAAGGGACTCAACACAAGTGCCATCATGGGGTTCCTCAACACGCTGAACGAGGTACTCACAAAAGAGCATCCCACTCATATCGGCGTGGCCTTCGACCCCCACGGTCCCACCTTCCGCAGCGAGGCCTTCCCTGCCTATAAAGCCCAGCGCGAGGAGACTCCAGAGGATATCCGCAAGGCCGTGCCCATCATCAAAGACCTCTTGAAAGCCTATCGCATCCCCATCCTTCAGGTCGATGGATTCGAGGCCGACGATGTCATCGGCACCCTCGCCACGAAAGCGGGTGCCGATGGAATCGATACTTTCATGCTCACCCCCGACAAAGACTACGGCCAGCTGGTGAGCGATCATGTTTTCATCTATCGTCCCCGTCATGGTGGTGGCTACGAGGTGATGGGCCCGAAGGAGGTGATGGCGAAATACGAGATCCCCTCCCCTACTGCCGTCATCGACCTGTTGGCACTGATGGGCGACTCGGCAGACAACTTCCCGGGCTGTCCTGGTGTCGGAGAGAAGACTGCCGTGAAACTGATCAATGAGTTTGGAAGTGTCGATGCGTTGATTGAACGCTCATCGGAGGTGAAGGGCAAATTACGTGAGAAGGTGGAGGAACATGTCGACGACATCCGGATGAGTTACTTCCTGGCGACCATCAAGACGGATGTACCCATCACGCTCGACATGGAATCGTTAAAGCTCGTCGACCCCGATGAGGAAGAACTGGGTAAACTGCTCCTCGAACTGGAGATGAAATCGTTCGCAGACCGAGTTCTTAAAAAAAGCCAAAAACCACAAACGCCCGTTAACGCCCAACTCGATCTCTTTGCAGAATTTGCACCCAACGGGCAGGACGAGCCCAAAAACGCGAGTTTTGAGACCTTAGAAACGACCCCTCACGACTACAAACTCGTTGATAATGAGGGAGATTTGAGGAAATTATGTGATTATTTTAGGACAAATAAAATTCTCAGTCTAGACACGGAGACGACCTCAACGAGTCCGATTGACGCCGAACTGGTAGGTTTGAGCTTCGCCGTGAAGGAATTTGAGGCCTTTTATGTCCCCATCCCGGCTGAACGTGAAGAAGCGTTGAGAATCGTTAATATATTTAAAGAGGTGTACGAAGACCCCAAGATCCTGAAGGTTGGACAGAATCTGAAGTACGACCTCGAGGTGCTCGCCAACTATGGCATCACCCTCGCAGGTCCGATGTGGGACACGATGATCGCCCACTATCTCATCCAGCCCGAGCTGCATCACAATATGGACTACATGGCAGAAATCTACCTCAACTATCAGACGATCCATATCGACCAGCTCATCGGCCCCAAAGGTAAGAACCAGCGATCGATGCGCTCTCTCCCACCCTCTCAGGTTTATGAGTATGCCGCCGAGGATGCAGATGTGACCCTTCGCCTGAAGAACAAGCTGGAGCCAGAACTGAAGAAGTTCGAGTGCGAGAAGTTGTTCTATGAGATAGAGATGCCCTTGATGCCCGTCTTAGCCGAGATGGAGATGAACGGCGTCTGCTTGGATACGGAGTCTTTGAAGGAAACGTCAAATGTTTTAACCAGCAGAATGAACGAACTCGAGGCTCGGATCTACGACTTGGCAGGCGGTCCCTTTAACATCGCCTCGCCTAAGCAGGTTGGTGAGATTCTCTTCGAAAAACTGAAGATCGTAGAGAAAGCCAAGAAGACGAAGACAGGTCAATATGTGACGTCTGAGGATGTGCTGCAACAACTGCGCAACAAGCATGAGATTGTAGCAGACATCCTCGAACACAGAGGATTAAAGAAACTCATCGGTACCTATATCGATGCCCTCCCGAAGTTGATCAATCCACGTACGGGCCATATCCATACCTCGTTCAATCAGACCATCACCGCCACAGGCCGATTATCGAGCAGCGACCCCAATCTGCAGAATATCCCCATCCGTGGCGAGGACGGCAAGGAGATCAGAAAAGCCTTCATCCCTGAGCCTGGCTGTCTGTTCTTTTCAGCAGACTATAGTCAGATAGAACTCCGCGTGATGGCCCATCTGTCTAAGGATAAAGCGATGGTAGAGGTGTTCCGCGAGGGCAAGGACCTCCATGCGGCTACGGCAGCCAATATCTACAAGAAACCCATCGAAGAAGTGACCCGCGATGAACGCACGAAATCAAAGCGTGCCAACTTCGGCATCATCTATGGCATCACCGTCTTCGGCCTCGCTGAGCGGCTCGACATCCCCCGCGACGAGGCTAAGATGCTGATAGACGGCTACTTCGCCACCTTCCCGCAAGTTCACGACTACATGGAGCAATCGAAAGAGGTGGCTCGCAGACAGGGTTACGTCACTACCCTCTTTGGCCGTCGCCGCTATCTGCCGGATATCAACTCGCATAATGCCACCGTAAGGGGCTTCGCAGAGCGCAACGCCATCAACGCCCCCATCCAGGGTACGGCAGCAGATATCATCAAGGTGGCCATGATCCGTATCCATCAGCGCTTCAAGGCAGAGGGCATACGGAGCAAGATGATCCTACAGGTGCATGATGAATTGAACTTCTCCGTCTATCCCGAAGAGAAAGAGCAGGTGGAGCGCATCGTAATTGAAGAGATGCAGGGCGCCTTCCCCCTCGCTGTGCCCCTCGTAGCCGACAGCGGCTTCGGAAAGAACTGGCTGGAGGCGCACTAAGCTATCCGGCGATTCAGTTCATCGAGCAACAAGTCTTTATCGGCATCCATTGAACGGATGTCGATATTGATGACGGAACGAGCGACGATAAGACCATCCATCCACAATGTAAAACGCCGCCAAGAGCTAGATACTTGCTGACGATAGGCCTCGTAATCCTTCACGACGATGCAATAGGTGGTATGGCCCTTGTAGGTATAGGGCTCGAAGGCCTCGATCTGCTGCCAAGACAGAACGCAGTAGTCGCCTCCAAAAGACTGATAGGCATAAAGACCATCATCCGCAAGCACCAACGCAGGCTGATGCCGGATGACGCACTTCCAGAACTGCCTGAGGTAGATCCAGTTGAGCAGCAAAAGCACCAGAGCGCCGAAATAAACAACAGCCAAAACGAAATACCACAAGCCATCAACATGGCGTGGCGGCCTCTCCAGCAAGAGGGGGATAAGTAGAAAATAGCCTATGCTCAGCAGTAAAATAGACAAAGCGGTAAAGGTCACTCTACCTTTCCGAAAAAATACCTCCTGCATAGCCCTATTTTACTCTCCATACATTAAGAATGATGCCCTTGAACTGCTGGGAGAAGTCTGGTGCACAGACGAAGAGGGCATTATTGAGCCAGGCATAGCGGCTATCTGCCGGGGCCTCGAACTGAGGGGCAGCCTTGAAATAGAAGGAGGGATTGCCCTGGGCATCCTTACCGTTGTAGATGATGCCTCGATTGCGAACGTGGATATACACGCCGTCGTCCGTCTTGATGCTATAGATGGCCTCCAGTTCCGTGCGATGCAGCGCCTTGTTAGCGAGCTGGTAATCGGCACCGCCATTAATGATGGTACCCTTGATGGCCGGGCCTTCGAAGGTGCCGCCAGTGATGGGGATCACGATGCGCTCGCCGTGTTGCGTCTCCCCCAAACTATAAGTCTCGCCCAGCGTCACTTTCAACTGCAGGGCGAATTCCAGCGTTGGAGTATCCTTGGGCTCGATAACCTGCGCATTGCCACTGAGTACAAACGCTAACGAGAGCATAATGGAAATAAAGATTCTACGCATATCCGCAATACTATTAAAACTGTTATAGATCAAAGCCATAGCCGACGGTGAACACAAAGCCGCTGTTACGCGCCTTGACCAAGTCGGAGTTTGTGGTGACGCCTATGAGATAGCGCGCCTCAACGACCACGTTGGAGTACTCGTAGGAGATGCCAACGGGGATACACACATCCACCTTCTTGAAGGTATCCTTCACATCGATATCCGTCTCATCGGCCTCTATCGTAGAATGATCCTGATCCTCCTTGATCGTCGTAATAGAAGAAGACATAAATCTGGCTTTCAGCAGATAGCCCAGCTGGACACCAGCCTTCAGCCTTAAGCCTCGTGTTATCTCGTAGCCACCCATCAGGGGCATCTCCAGATAGTGGAGGGTATATTGCAAGCCACTCACCTTCTCCTGATACGTTGGCGACTCGTAGGTGTAATCCTTGTATTTCGTACCCCGATTTGCATACATCAGTCCCAGGGTGGCCGAGAGTACATCCCGCTCATACGACAGCTCTGCCCCTGCCGTGAAGCCCTGCTTATAGCGCGACTTCAACTGATAGTCGTGCTGGGCGCCCATCAACAGGATCTCATCGTTAGGAAACTTGCTGAGGTTGACGCCAATCTTCGGATACAGTCGCCAACAGCTCTCCGCCTGAGCACTGGCTGCCAGCGATAAGCAGGAAAGCAAGCATGTGAATAGTAATTTCTTCATTGTCTACATCATTTATTATTTAATCAAACGACTGGCGAGGCGCTTTTATTGCCTCTCTTTCAAAAATAATAGGCGGCTTTATTTGGATATTTGCACCTTTTGCACTACCTTTGCAGCCAGATTATAAACGTTTATAGAAGAAAATGGCATTAAAATGTGGTATTGTAGGACTGCCGAACGTAGGTAAGTCCACATTGTTTAATTGTTTATCGAGCGCGAAGGCTCAGGCAGCAAACTTCCCTTTCTGTACGATAGAACCCAACGTGGGTGTGATAACGGTGCCTGACGAAAGGCTGACAAAGTTGGCCGAGATCGTACACCCAGGCCGTATCGTGCCCGCTACCTGTGAGATCGTGGATATCGCCGGCCTGGTGAAAGGTGCCAGCAAAGGCGAAGGATTAGGTAATAAGTTCCTGGGTAATATCCGCGAGACGGATGCAATCATCCACGTCCTGAGATGTTTTGAGGACGAGAACATCACCCACGTAGACGGCACCATCGACCCCATCCGCGACAAGGAGATCATTGATACCGAACTTCAATTGAAGGACCTTGAGACCATTGAGGGCCGTCTGGCAAAGACGGAGAAGGCCGCTGCGGCTGGCAATAAGGACGCCAAGGTGGAGGTCAGCGTGCTCCATGCCTATAAGGAGGTGCTCGATCAGGGCAAGAACGCGCGAGTCGTAGAGTTTGAGAGCAAGGAGGAACAAGACTGCGCCAAGAACCTCTTCCTGCTCACGTCGAAGCCCGTGCTCTACGTCTGCAATGTCGGCGAGGCAGATGCCAAAGACGGCAACGCCTTCACGAAGAGGGTAGGGGAGCTGGCTCAGGAGGAAGGTGCCGAGATGATGGTCATCGCCGCCAAGACGGAGGAAGACATCGCCGAGCTCGAGTCGTATGAAGACAAGCAGATGTTCCTCGAGGAACTGGGCTTGGAGGAGAGCGGCGTGAACCGCCTCATCAAGAAGGCCTACGCCCTGCTGAACCTCGAGACGTTCATCACCGCTGGCGAGATGGAGGTGAAGGCCTGGACCTACAAGAAGGGCTGGAAGGCTCCGCAGTGCGCTGGTGTCATTCATACCGACTTCGAGAAGGGATTCATCCGTGCCGAGGTGATCAAGTATGACGACTACCTGCAGTATGGTTCCGAGGCCGCTGTCCGCGAAGCTGGCAAGCTGGCTGTAGAGGGCAAGGACTACGTGGTGCAGGACGGCGACATCATGCACTTCCGCTTCAATGTATAAAACGATGTAAACTGCGCAATCAGCGCAGTACACTAAACAAAGGGTAAAAATGGAGATACTGAATTATATCGTGTGGAATCCCGACCTGGAGGCCTTTCGCATAGGGCCGATGGCCGTGAGGTGGTATGGGCTGATGTGGATCATTGGCCTAGCACTGGCCTATTTCGTGGTGAAGAGGCTGTACAAGGAGCAGAAGATCAAGGACGAGCTCTTCGACCCGCTCTTCATCTACTGTTTCTTCGGCATCCTGATCGGCGCCCGCCTGGGCCACTGCATCTTCTACCAGCCGCAAGACTTCCTCACCTCGTTCAAGGGTATCGTGGAGATGCTGCTGCCTATCCACTTCCTGCCCGACGGAGGCTGGAAGCTGACGGGCTATGCCGGACTGGCCTCACACGGAGGTACGCTGGGACTGATGATCGCCCTCTGGCTCTATGTCCGCAAGACGAAGCTCAGCATCTGGACGGTGCTCGACAACATCGCCATCGCCACAGGCACCACCGCCTGCTTCATCCGTCTGGGCAACCTGATGAACTCCGAGATCATCGGCAAGGTCACAGACGTGCCCTGGGCCTTCATCTTCGAGCATGTCGACAAGGTGCCACGCCACCCCGGACAGCTCTACGAGGCCATCGCCTACGCCCTGCTCTTCTGCATCATGTGGGTACTCCACAAGCGGATGCCGGAGAAGATCGGAACAGGCTGGTACTTCGGCTTCTGCCTGACGTATATCTTCACCTTCCGCTTCTTCATCGAATACACTAAGGAGATACAGGAAGCCTTCGAGGCCTCGCTGCCCATCGACATGGGACAGATTCTCTCCATCCCCTTCGTCATCCTCGGTGCCTGGTGCATGCTTCGCGCTAAAAAGATATAGAATAACGGTTCAGCTGTAACTCAGTTGAACCGTTACTTTTTCTGTCCAAGGCCCACGAGTTCGAACATCCGCCGATAGGCCGCCACCTTCTTCTCGAAGGCGAGGGGATAGGCCCGCGAGGAAGAGGGCAGGCGATAGAGTATCAGCGGTGAGCCAGAGTGATGGCCGAAACCCGGGATGGGCACGAACGTGTTCACCTTCGGCATCTCAGGTATCTGGAGCGAGCGGCAGATGGTGTCTGTGGCTTTCTCGCCTGTGGTGACGATGGCCTTCAGGTGAGGCAGACGGGCGAGCAGGGCAGGAATGTCCGTAGGCACCACCACCTCGAGATACTTATCCGAGGCATTGTCCTGCAGGCGCCGCACGGCCGTAGAGGTATCGTAGAAAGCGATGCCCTCCGAGAGACAGAAATCCACAATAGATTCCAGCTTGAACCGCTTGGCCTCGACATCTACGAAATGGTTGCGGTCGGCGAAGAACACCTCGCCCTCGATGCGCCAGTGGTCGTTGATGAAGTTGGGGTAATAGAAGTCCATGCACCACCGCTTGCGCTGCGGTGGAAAGCTGCCCAGGAACAGCACCCTTGCGTTCTCCGGCAGAAAGGGCGTGAGCGGATGCCACTCCACCCCGTCAGCGCTACGAGCGATGTTTGCCGTGTTCAGATAACTCTCCATGACTCTCTCTTTACCTCCGCAAAGGTAATAAGAAAACGCGAGAACCGCAACCTTTGGCCTAAAAAACTGCATCCTAACGGGAAAGTTGTGGAATTTTTTGGTGGATTCAGAATTATTGCGTACCTTTGCCGAAACCATTAATTGCTACGCAAATGAAACTGAACGAGAAATTTGTGATCACCATCAACCGCGAACTCGGGTCAGGTGGAAGAACCATCGGTGAGAAACTTGCCAAGCGCCTTGGCGTGCCCTTCTACGACAAAGTGCTCATCCAAGGGCTGCAGGAACGGTATGGGCTGACGACAGAGGAGATTGAACGCCTGAAAGGACAGAAGCACAACTGGTGGGCCGACTTCAAGCGGAGCCTGAAGATCATGCCCAGCTATGCCGCCCCCAACTTCATCCCCAACGCGCAGGCCATCCCCGACTTCCTCATCACTGACGACATCTTCCAGTCCGAAACCCAGATACTGAAGGGCATCGCCGAGGATGAGTCGTGCGTCATCGCAGGCCGTAGCGGCTTCTATGTGCTCCGCGACCACCCCAACCACCTGAGCATCCTCATCCAGGCCCCGATGGAGCATCGCATCAACCACCTCGTCAGCAAGCGTGGCATCACCCCCGACGAGGCCGAGAAGATCATCAGAGAGGTAGACAAGGGCCGCGAGCGCTATGTGAAGAAATACACGGGCACCTCGCGATACGACACCCGTAACTACGACATCGTCTTCAATGCCGCCAACCACACGGCCGACGAGATCGTAGACCTCATCATGAAATACATCCAGAAGTAATGGCGAAGAAAGACGGGGAGCTGACCCCGATGATGAAGCAGTTCTTCGACCTGAAGGCGAAGCACCCCGATGCGGTGATGCTCTTCAGGTGTGGCGACTTCTACGAGACCTACTGCGAGGACGCCGTCACGGCCGCCAAGATCCTTGGCATCACCCTCACCCACCGCAACAACGGCGCTGGGGCCAAGGGTGACGAGATGGCGGGCTTCCCCCATCACGCCCTCGACACCTACCTGCCCAAACTCATCAGGGCTGGCAAGCGCGTGGCCATCTGCGACCAACTCGAAGACCCCAAGCTCACGAAGAAACTCGTGAAGCGAGGCATCACAGAACTGGTGACGCCAGGCGTAGCCCTCTCAGACAACGTTCTCAACTATAAGGAGAACAACTTCCTCGCAGCTGTCCACTTCGGCAAGGCTTCCTTCGGCGTGGCCTTCCTCGACATCTCCACAGGCGAGTTCCTCACAGGCGAGGGAACAGCCGACTACGTGGAAAAGCTCTTAGGCAACTTCTCGCCTAAGGAAGTGCTCTTCGACAGAAGCCGCAAGCAGGACTTCGAGCGCCTCTTCGGCACGAAGTTCTTCACCTTCCAACTCGACGACTGGGTGTTCACAGACCAGACCTCGAAGCAGAAACTGCTGCGCCACTTCAACGTGAAGAACCTCAAGGGCTTCGGCGTAGACCACCTGCAGAGCGGTGTCATCGCCGCAGGAGCCATCCTGGTATACCTCGAACAGACGCAGCACACCCAGATCAGCCATATCACCTCCATCTCGCGCATCGAAGAGGATAAGTATGTGCGACTGGATAAGTTCACCATCCGCAGCCTCGAACTGATCCACCCCATGCAGGACGACGGCAAGTCGCTGCTCGATGTCATCGACAGGACGGTGAGCCCCATGGGAGGCCGTCTGCTCAGGCGATGGCTCGTGTTCCCCCTGAAAGACGTGAAGCCCATCAACGAACGGCTCGACATCGTGGAGTACTACTACCGCCAGCCCGACTTCCGCCAATGCATCGACGAGCAGTTGCATCGCATCGGCGACCTGGAGCGCATCATCTCGAAGGTGGCCGTGGGGCGCGTATCGCCTCGGGAGGTCGTACAGCTGAAGGTGGCCCTGCAGGCCATCCAGCCCATCAAGACCGCCTGCCTCTATGCCGACAACGAGGCCCTGAAGAGGGTAGGGGAGCAGCTGAGCCTCTGCGAGTCGCTCAGAGACAGGATCGAGAAAGAGATTCAGAACGATCCCCCGCAACTGGTACAGAAGGGTGGCGTCATCCGCGACGGCGTGAATGCCGAACTCGACGAACTGCGCACCATCGCCTATAGCGGCAAGGACTATCTGCTGAAGATACAGGAGCGCGAGGCCCAGCAGACGGGCATTGCTTCGCTGAAGATAGGTTATAATAATGTGTTCGGCTATTATCTGGAAGTAAGGAATACCTATAAAGACCTGGTGCCGCCAGAGTGGGTGCGCAAGCAGACGCTGGCACAAGCCGAACGCTATATCACCCAGGAACTGAAGGAGTACGAAGAAAAGATACTGGGGGCTGAGGACAGGATACTCTCACTCGAGGCCAAACTCTTCAACGACCTGATACTTGGCATGCAGGAGTT
>OCTW011083488.1_pt1 | contig 12711 bp, 12 predicted proteins | sample 1539671 | NCBI WGS metagenome assembly OCTW01 (sample SAMN02144230, study PRJEB22623) | gut metagenome | biome: sheep rumen | host: Ovis aries | place: New Zealand | reverse complement strand
TTCAAATCCTTTAATAATTGGTTTGAAATATATTATCATAAAAAGGTGATTTTGAAAATGATAAAAATTTATTAATTTTTTAAAAAAGTATTGCAAAAAAAAATATTATATATTAAAATTTAAATCGAAGTGGAGAGAAGTGCCACAAAGTGGTAAATAGAGAAGAGGTGATCCAGAATGCTAATTGGTGAGTATGAACACTCTCTAGATACAAAAGGAAGGCTTATCCTACCGGTTAAGCTTAGAGAAGACATAGGAGAAAAATTCGTAATTACCAAAGGCTTAGATGGATGCTTATTTATTTTTTCATTAACTGAATGGCAAATTTTCGAAACTAAATTAAAACAATTGCCAATTTCAAACAAAGATGCTAGAATGTTTTCAAGGTTCTTTTTTGCAGGCGCAATTGATTCAGAGCTTGACAAACAAGGAAGATTTTTGATACCTATGAATTTAAGAGAATTTGCAGGTTTTCAAAAAGATGTTGTAATAGTAGGAATGAATTCTAGAATTGAAATTTGGAGCAAAGAGAAATGGAATAAGTGTGAAAATGAAATTTCTGCAGATGAAATTGCAGAAAAAATGGAAATGCTTGGTATATAATACTTTTTGCAAAAAGTTTATATAAAATACAAAAGAAAAATGTGAAAGCAAATTTCATTTTAGAATACTAAAGATAAATTTAAGTATTCTACTAAAGATAAATTGTATATAATTTACTTATGAATTATATAGATACAAAAGAATTTTAAAAAACGAAAGAAAAAAGAGGATGCTTAAATTTTTTAGCATCCTTTTAAGCTATTATATAATTTTGGGTGAAATAATATGAGTATAGAAAATTTTAATCATAAGTCGGTTTTATTAGAAGAATGTATAAATGGACTTAATATAAAACCAGATGGAATATATGTAGATGGAACTATGGGCGGAGCTGGTCATAGTAGTGAAATTGTAAAAAGATTGTCTTCGAAAGGATTGCTAATTGGAATCGATAGAGATGAAGATGCGCTTTCTGTTGCAAAAGAAAGATTAAAAGATTATAATAATGTAAAATTTGTTCACGGAAACCATGATGATATAAAAGATATTTTAGAAGATTTAGGAATAGAAAAAGTTGATGGTATCCTTTTGGATTTAGGTGTGTCTTCATATCAATTAGATGAAAGAAATAGAGGATTCAGTTATTTAGGCGAAGCTAGACTAGATATGAGAATGGATAGAACTCAAAAGCTTGATGCTGAATTCGTAGTAAATAATTATGATGAAGAAGAATTAAGTAAAATATTTTTTGAATATGGAGAAGAAAAATTTTCTAGAAGAGTTGCAAAAAACATAGTAGAATACAGAAAAAATAAAAAAATTGAAACAACAGCGGAATTGGTTGAAATAATAGAAAAATCAATTCCAGCAAGTTGTAAAAATAATGGACATCCAGCCAAAAGAGTATTTCAAGCAATTAGAATAGAAGTAAATAATGAAATTAAACCATTATTTGATACAGTAATAAATTCAATAGATGTTTTAAATGAAAATGGTAGATTATGCATAATTACATTTCATTCTTTAGAAGATAGAGCAGTAAAAAATGCAATGATAGAAGCTGCTGGAAAATGTACTTGTCCACCGGGATTGCCATATTGCATGTGTGGAGCAGTATCTAAAGGAAAAATTATTACTAGAAAACCTATTTTACCAAGTGATAAGGAAATTGAAGAAAACAGTAGAAGCAAAAGTGCAAAATTAAGAATATTTGAGGGAAGGAGAAATTAAAATGAAAAAGCAAACAAGCAAAAATAATAAATCTAATAGTAAAAAAGGCATAGATGGCCTAACTGTTGTAGATAAATTTAAAATTGTAATAGCTTTTTCAATAATTTTTATTTTTCTATTTTTAATAATGTATAGAAATTCAAAAATAAGTGAATCATTTTCGGAAATAAATAAAATCAAAACAGAAATAAGTAAAGTTGAAAAAAATAATAATCAATTAGAAGTTAGTATACAAAGTTCGTTAAACTTATATAATGTAGAACAATCTGCTAAAGAATTATTAGGAATGCAAAAATTAACAAATGCTCAAACAATTCATATAAGTCTGCCTAAAAAAGATTATATAGAGCCTAGTGTTGAGGCTGTTGAAATTGATGAACAAGGATTTTTTCAAAAAATAAAACAATGGTTTAAATAAATTAAAAAGAGAAAAGTAGTTTATAAATACTTTTCTCTTTTTTGTTTTATGTAAAATAAAACAAAAAATTATTGATAACTGGTAATTTTTATGGTATTATAGTATAGTTGAAATTTTTATATATTGGTGGTTTTTTATTATATACAAAAATTTAATAACAATTCTTTTCATAATTAAAAAAGAGAATATACATATATAAAGTTAGGAGGAATATTATTATGAAAAAAGGAAAAGTTGTTTTAGTAGGAACTGGTTTTGTAGGTATGAGTATGGCATATACAATGCTTAATAGAGGTGGCGTAAACGAACTAGTTTTGATAGATATTGATAAAAATAAAACAGAAGGTGAAGAAATGGATTTAAATCATGGAATGCCTTTTGCACCACAAAAGATGACAATAAAAGCAGGTGATTATAGCGAATGTAAAGATGCACAAGTTATAGTAATTACAGCAGGACTTGCTCAAAAACCAGGACAAACTAGATTAGAACTTGCGGAGGCAAATGCAAAAATAATGAAAGATATAACAAAACAAATTATGGCAAGTGGATTTAATGGAGTAATAATCGTTGCAAGCAATCCAGTTGATTTAATGACATATGTTGTTTCTAAAGTTTCTGGGCTACCAAAAAATCAAGTTATAGGATCAGGAACTGTTTTAGATTCTGCAAGATTAAGATATATATTATCAGATTATTTACAAGTTTCTAGTAAAAATATACATGCTTACATAATGGGGGAACATGGTGATTCTTCTTTTGTCCCTTGGGAACATGCTTATGTAGGTTGCAAAAGAATTAAAGATGTTTTAAAAGACAGAAAAAAACCACTTAGTAGATTAGATGAAATTCATAATGAAGTTGTAAATGCAGCATATGAAATTATAGAAAAGAAGAAAGCAACTTATTATGGAATAGGAATGTCTTTAAGCAAACTTGTAAAATCTGTTTTAGACAATGACAATTCAATTTTAACTGTGTCAACTTATCTAAAAGATGGAGAATATGGGCAAGATGATATTTATATAGGAGTTCCAGCTGTTATAAATAAAAATGGAGTAAGAGAATTATTATACTTAGATCTTACTGAAGAAGAACAAGCAAAATTAGATAATAGTTGTAGAATTATAAAAGAAATGAGAGAAAAATCAATAGATAAAATTATAAATGAATAATGAACTTTGATTATATTAAATGAATATAATATATAAATGAAATAGAAGAGCAATTTTAGTTCTTCTATTTTTTATTTGTGCAGTAAATATAATAAGGGGGAATATGAATTTTTTGTGAACGTTGTGAATTTATTGTGAAAAAGGTAGATAAAAAAATATATTATGTTAGAATTTTTTATGTAAATAGAAAATTTTTTTATGGAGTGTGCTTATGGATATATTTGTTTCTTCTTATGATGATAAAAAAACAATAACATTTGGAAAATTGGATAAACAAGGAAAAATGGAAAATGTTTATGAAGAACATTTAAACAATTTACCATCATATATAAAAAAATATGATAATTATTTATATGTTGCTCAGAAAAAAGCTGATGATGAAAAGTCTTTAGGAATAATGGAATATAAAATTTTAGATGATAGCTTAGAAATAATAAAATTATATAAAAGTGATGCTTCATTTACACATATATATGTAAATAAGAAGTATATAATTGGAGCAAGTTATCATCAAGGTTTAGTGCAAATTTTTGATAAAAGCTCAGGAAAAAGTATAACTAAAATATTTCAAAATTCTAAAATTCATAATGTTGGATATATTGATAATATAGAAAAATATTATGCGGTAGATTTGGCTGGAAATTGTATATATTTTTTTGAAATTAAAAATGATTCAATTACAAATGAAAAAATAGTAAATTTAGAAAAAGATGATATGCCAAGACATATTTGGCATTCTGCAGGGAATGCATATTTATACATAGTAAATGAAAATTCTTCAAAAGTAAAAGTATTAGATTTAGAAAATGAATATAGATGGATTCAAGAAATTGATACAGTAAAAGAAAAATGTGGAAACAATCCTGCTGCAATAATGGCTGATGAAGAGGGAAGATATCTTTTTGTATCAAACAGAGGAAAAAACAATGTTGTGGTTTTTAAAGTAATAGATAATAAAGGTGGATTAAAGTATTGGTATGAAATAAATGATTTTTTTGAGAATCCTAGAGATTTATATATTAAAAATGGAATTTTATATGTTGCAAGTCAAGACACAAATGAAGTAAAAGTATTTAAATTATATAATCTAGCCAAAAAATATGAATTTTTGCAGAGCTTTAATGTAAATAGACCAGTTTGCATTGAGATTTAAACTAAAGGTTGAGTATTATACTATTAAGTAATACAGAAAGGATAAAAAATGTATAGAGAACTTGATATAAATGGAAAAACTATTATAGTAACAGGAGGAGCAAAAGGAATAGGTGAAGCTTGTTGTAAAATTCTAGCAGAAAAAGGGGCTAATGTTGTATTAGCAGATATAGATTATGAAAATGCCAAAAGAGTAGAGCAATCAATAAAAGCTGCTGGTGGATCTATTTTTGCTTTAAGGACTGATGTTACAGTTGAAGAAGATGTGAAGAACATGGTAAAAACTGCAAAAGAAAAATTTGGGAAAGTAGACATTTTAATAAATGATGCTGCAATTCAAAAAGTAACAAAATATGAAGATATTTCTTTGGAAGAGTGGAAAAGTGTTATAGATGTAAATTTAAATGGTGGATTTTTATGCAGTAGAGAAGTTGTAAAAGAATTTTCAAATGGTGGTCAAATTTTAAATATAATTACGGTTCATAGTGGACTACCAAGAACAAATAAATATTCTTATGATGCTTCAAAAGCAGGTATGGAGATTTTAACAAAAGAGCTTGCAAAGAATTACGCAGATAAAAATATTACTGTAAATGCAATTTCTTTTGGAGCTGTTGCTACTCCTATGAATGAAGATTGGTTAGATGATGAAAATGCGGTTAATAATACACTTAGTAAAGTTCCTATGAATATAATTTTTCAGCCTCAAGAAATTGCTAGATTTATTTATGAGATATTGAATAAATTTTCGTTATATACAACAGGTAGTGTTTTTGTTATTGATGGTGGAAGAAGTTTAGTTGGATAGTATAAAAAATAGAAAAAGAAAAACGCGATGGAAAACATCGCGTTTTTGTGTGTGCGAAAGAAATAAAATCAAACAATAGTTGCAGAAAAATCCTTATGGATTATTACAGAAATTGAGCCTGTAGAATAATTAATAAGAATATCTTCTGGATCATAATTTTCATAGTCTCTCTTGAAAATAAGATTTTTGTTTCCTTCTACTAAAGAGAAAGAAATCAAAATCTTATCTTCGTAAATAGTAAGCGTCCGCGGATAGTCGGAAGTGATGAAATTCCGAACTATATTCTGGTTTTGCAAAGTTTTACTCAAGTTAGAGCAATACAATTCTTGAGTTGGCTGAATAGCTACATCGAATAATACCTTATAAGCAGTAATTAAATCGACTAACTCAAATGGAGAATAAATACCGTAGATAATAGATTGCTCAATTAAGTAAATATCCTCCTGATCAATAATACCATTTTCGTTGATATCTAAGTAATCGATGTCATGGATTTCATAGGTAGTATTTTCAGCACATGCACATACAGGCATAAAAATACGTGGAATAAAAGAAAACATCGAAAACAAAATAAAAACTATAGCAAGCTTTTTCATCATAAATAGCCTCCTTTTTCTTAGGACACTCGCACACACATATTCGATTGCAAACTTGCATTCTTTATTATATCAAAAAAATAAAGAAAAAACAATACATATTATGTAAAACAGAAAAGTATTGTTTTTAAAGTTTGAAATGAAGTTTTTAGTTTTTATTGATAATTTGATGATTTTTTGATATTATAATAAACGGATTTTTAATTAAAGCTGGGAGGATTCGATAATGGAATTAGATACAATAAAAGAGTTACTTGAAGAAAAGAAGTTAACTCAAATAAAAAAGATATTAAATGATATGAATGAATATGATATTGCTGAACTAATTCAAGATTTACCAGAAAACCAATTGGTTCAAGCATTTAGACTTTTACCTAAGTCCATGGCTGCAGATGTTTTTGTTAATATGGATGAAGAAGTGCAGAGAAATTTAATATCGACATTATCGAATAAAGAAGCAACTAGTATTATTGAGGATATGTATTCTGATGATGCTGCAGATTTGTTTGAAGAAATGCCAGCGGTTATGGTAACAAAACTTTTAAGTAAAGTTTCTAAAGAAACAAGAATGTCTATAAATAAACTTTTAAAATATCCTGAAAATTCAGCAGGTTCTTTAATGGCTATGGAATATATTCATTTAAAAAAGGGGTTAACAATAAAGGAATCTATAAATAGAATAAGACGCCAAAAAGATGATTTTGTTTCTTACGATTCTTGTTTTGTAACAGATAATGAAAGAAAATTGTTAGGATATGTAACTATAAAAAATATACTTATAAATGATATGGATACTCTTATCGATGATGTAATGGAAGAGTGTGAACATACAATTTCTACTTTAATGGATCAAGAAGAGGTTGCAGGAATATTCCAAGATTATGATTATAGTTCACTTCCAGTTGTAGATTCAGAAAATAGATTAGTTGGAATTATTACTGTTGATGATATTTTAGATATTATCGAAGAAGAAACAACAGAAGATATTGAAAAAATGGCAGCTATTGTTCCAACAGATAAAACATATATGAGAACAGGAGTATTTGAAACTTGGAAAAAAAGAATTCCATGGCTTTTATTACTTATGGTTTCAGCAACTTTTACAGGTGCAATTATTACTCATTTTGAAGAAGCTTTAGCAACATATGTTGTATTAACTGCATTTATTCCAATGCTTATGGATACAGGTGGAAATGCAGGTAGTCAAGCAAGTGTATCTGTAATTCGTAGTTTATCGTTAGGAGAAATTGAATATAAAGATACTTTCAAAGTAATTTGGAAGGAATTTAGAGTTAGTTTATTATGTGGAATTACTCTTGCAATTGCAAATTTTGCAAAACTTATGATATTTGATAAAGTGGGTTTTGAAATTGCATTAATTGTTTGCTCCACTCTAGTAATGACAGTTGCTGTTGCTAAAATGATTGGATGTTCTCTTCCAATTGCAGCAAAAAGAATTGGATTTGACCCCGCAGTTATGGCTAGCCCATTTATTACAACTATTGTAGATGCATGCTCTTTACTTATTTATTTTAGAATTGCAAGTAGTTTATTAGGATTATAGAACGAAAGAGGAAAAAATATGAAAGAAAAAGGAATTCTTTTACCAATTTTCTCACTTCCAAGTAAATATGGGATTGGAGATTTTGGATATGAAGCATATGAATTTATAGATATTTTAAGTAATAATAATATTAAATATTGGGAAATATTACCAATAAATGCATGTGATATTTTACCATATTCACCAATAAGTTATTATGCATTAAATGAAAATTATATTTCTTTAGATAAATTACGAGCATCTGGTTTGATTGATGCTATTGAAATAAGAGAAGATAAAGATAGAGTAGTTTATGATAATTTTAAAGAAAATTATTTAAAAGAAGCTTTTAAAAATTTTAAATCTGATGATGAATATTTAAAATTTATTAGTACTGATGAGATTATTGAATATGCTGAATATATGAGTGAAAAAAAAGGCGAAAGTAAATATTATTATTTATTTTTGCAATATATTGCATATAAACAATGGATTGAATTAAAAGAATATGCTAATAAAAATAATGTTGAATTTATAGGCGATATGCCTGTGTATCCAACTTTTGATTCTTGCGAAACTAAATATCATCCTGAATGTTTTGAAATGGAAAATGGAGAATTTATTTTTGAATCTGGAACTCCACCTGATTATTTTAATAGTGATGGTCAAAAATGGCATAGTCCAGTTTATAATATAGAAAACATGAAAAAAGATAAATTTTGTTATTTAATAAAAAGATTCAATTATCAATTAAAATTATTTGATAAAATAAGAGTTGATTATTTTAGAGGATATGATTCATTTTTTAGAATTCCATTAGGAAAATCGGGAAAACAAGGTGAATATGTAGATGGACCTAGTTATGCTTTTTTTGATGAATTGTTTAAATCAAGTAATGTAACAAAAGAGGATTTAATTATAGAAGATTTAGGTGATATCAGAAATGAAACAATAAAACTAAGGGAATTTTATAATTTTACAAGACAAAAAATTTTGCAATTTGCTATAGATTTAGATAATTACTATGATATAGATAATGAATCAGATAATGTTTTGGTATTTCCAGGAAATCATGATTGCCATACAATATATGGTTGGTATAAAGAATTAAATGATGAATACAAAGAAAAGTTAAAAGAATTTTTAAGAAGAAATGGTTGCAATGATATAAATGTTAATATTGGAATTATGCAATATGTTTTAAAATGTAAAGCTAGGATTGCAATAGTAATGGTTCAAGATATATTAGGATTAGATGATAGTGCAAGAATGAATGTTCCAGGGACACAAAGTGAAAATAATTGGTCATGGAAACTTAAAGATTTTAAAACTTTTAAAGAGAGAATAGGAGATTTTAAATAAAAAAGAGAAGATGAGCCCAGGTGACAGTTCAGTCACTCTTGGCTCATTTTTTTATAAATATTTTTTTAAAGTTTCTACACTATCTTCTTGCATAACTACAAAATCACTTAAAATATTTTTTACATTGTTTTCTGCATTTTGATTTGCATTTATAAGTCTTCTACCTTCTATAATTCCCATATTAGTTCCTTGCATCAATAGTTCCGCTAATTTTGATGTAGTGTCATCTGTCATTGTTTTCATTTGTACTCCGTACCAAGTCATCATTTTATTTATAGCGTTGGTTTCATGAGGCTCTTTATTCGAATAATTATTGTATAATTTATTTACTCTTTCGGATATTTTTTGATATTTATTATATTCAACATTTAATACATTCTTGAATTCAGTATCAGAAGCTTTATCTGATACAAAATGAATTGCATTCATTCCCATTGTTGCACCTTTGTTAATTTCATCTAAAATATTCAAATTTTGATTTTCCATAATACACTCCTATTCTAGGTAATTAAATTACCCATTTTTTATTAGTATTTACAAAAATAAAAAATATATGTATATTTATTTTAAAAGAGAATAAATATTTTACAAAAATAGGAGAAAAAAATGGAATATAAAAACATACATGTAAAAGTAATATATTTTGTACATGGTTCCACTACAGATAACTTAGAACATAAAGCTTCTGGGTGGAATGATGTAAAATTATCAGATAAAGGAATAAAACAAAGTATAGATTTAAGAGAAAAAGTTGATTTTGATGAGATAGATGTAGTAATTACTTCAGATTTAGAAAGAGCCAAACAATCTGCTAATAATATTTTTTCAGGTCAAAAAATAATTATTGTGGATGATAGATTAAGAGAATGTAATTACGGAGATTTTAATGGTAAAGATAGTGATTTAGTAAAATATGAAGAACACATTTATATGCCATTTCCAAATGGAGAATCTTTAATGGATGTTAAATCTAGAGTAGAAGATTTTTGTGAGTATCTTTTTGATAAATTTGATGGAAAAACAGTGGCAATAGTAGCTCATAGAGCTCCTCAAATTATTTTAGAACATATAACTAAAAATATTAGTATAGAAGAAGCTATAGAAAATGATTGGCGAAAAACAAAAGCTTGGCAACCAGGTTGGAAATATGAGCTTCATACAAGAAGAAAAATTAGAGAAACTCTAGATAAAGTAAAACATCTAGATTAGTTTTATATAATTTAAAAATTTGCTTTAAAAGTATATCTAAATGAGAAAAATTATGTTATAATAGTTTTTAATATAAAAAAATATAATGAGTTTTTTGGTATTTAAGGAGAGAATATGAAATATATTAATGAATTTTATTTAGATAAAGAAAAAGACATAATAATAAAATTGTATCAATCTGCCAAAGATGAATTAACATATATACTTGAAACTCCAAATCATGGTACTGGGAATTTGATTACAAATTTAGCAAAAATTTGTAATCTGGAAACTATAAAAAACGAAAACGATATGAAAATAATAAAAGAAAAAATTCCTTTAAGTATAAATGGCGATAATGAAGAAGTTTATATTTTAAGAATGGGTGGAGTAAAAATTGCTAATATTTATCCAAGTGGAAAAATAGAAATAAAAGCTCAAATTCCGTCTATAATGAAAACATTTATGTCTCAAACTAAGGACTATAGATTTGGAACAGATAAAACTATAATAAAAGCATATTTACTAAAAAAAGAAAAATTCAGAACAGATTTACATACACATATGAATGCAAATTTATCTCCAGATATTTTAATTGCTTTAGGAATAAGTCATCAATTAAAATATCCATTATATTATATAAAGAAATTAAATATAAAATTAACAAAAATTCAAGAAGAGAAAATAGCAAAACAAAGAAGAGAAGTTGAAAAAGATTTTGAAAATTCTCCTCTTATGGGAAAATATTTAACTAGAAGAATTGATGATAATACTTTTATAAATTTTGCAGATTTAATTTTAAATAATCCAAAAGATGCCAAAAATAATATTGAAAAAATCAGAAAAAGTTTGGCAATAATGAAGGATGGACAAGCTGTATTTACTAATTTAGAGAAATTATATATATATAGATATGTTTTTGCTAGAGGAACGGAAAGTAATGTACAAGATAAAATAAAATTAGAAGCAAATAAAATTAAAAAAATTCCTCAAAAAGATATCAGAGATACTATTTTTAAAATGTTAGATGATAAAAAAAGAGGAAGTGTTTATAAAAATAATAATTTAAGACAAGATAAACTTTTATGGATTGCTAGAGAATATCAAAAACAAGGTATTTATTATGTTGAAATAGCAGATACTACTTTAACAAAAAAAGGAGTTCCAGCAATAGAACTTCTAGAAGAAGTACATAGCATTATGCCGGAAATTGAAAAAGAAACAGGAGTGCAAATAAGATTTTTAGTAGCAATAAGAAGGATTCCTCTTACTATTATTAAAGATCAAGCTGGAGGAAGTGGATATTTAAGAGAAAGTTTGAGTGTATTAAAAGCAGTAAGTAAAAGTCCATATGTTGTTGGTAGTGATTTTATTGGTGAAGAAATAAATGATATTTGTGAATTGCAACCAGTAATAAATGAAATTGTAGAATATGTTAGAAAAGAAGATAAAGATTACACAATAAGAGTTCATGCAGGAGAAAATGATGGATTAATAAATAATGTTTATAATTCAATTGAATGCGTAAAAAAAGCATTGGCACCAGGTCAAGAAATGCCAAGAATTAGAATCGGCCATGGATTATATACGCCAAGTTTGGATTCAGCTGAAGGAAAAAAACTAATAAAACAAATAAGAAGTGCAAATGCAGTATTAGAATTTCAAATTACTTCAAATGTTAGATTAAATAATTTAAGTGGAATAGAAAATCATCCATTAAAAAGATATATAGAAGAGGGTGTAAAATGCGTTCAGGGAACAGATGGATGTGGATTCTATGGAACAGATACTATAGAAGAACAATTAGCTCTAAAAAATTTGGTTGGACTAACAAGTGATGATTTTGCTAGAATAAGATATGTTGAAGATGAAATTATAAAAGATAGAAAAAAATATTTTGCAGTAAAGTCTAGAAGATTTAATAAGTTTTTAAATGGTAGAAAATTAAGAGATGCTATTTTAGAATATGAATATGATGTAATTGATAAAGATTTGAAAAAAGAAATTAAATTAAGATTAACAGAAAAATTAAATTCAGAAGAAGAATTAAAAGATAAAATAAAAGAGTTGCCAATAGACAAAATTCCAATTGTTGTTGCAGGTGGAAGTTTTAATGGGCAAAATAATCAAACAGTAGCTTATCCAGAGGAAACAGAAATACTTAGAAATTTGATATTAAATATAGATGATAAAAAAGCATTTTTTGTAATAGGTCATAAATTAGAAGGATATGAAAAGGTTATTATAGATTTATGTAATAAAATAAATCCTAAAATCGAAATTTATGCTATTATTCCAAATATGATAGAAAAAGATGTTAAAGATAGGTTGGCTGAATCAAAAATAACTGGAATTAGAATATCTACTGAAAGTGAAGATTTTGGAATTTATAAAAGTTTTAATTATGAAATTTTTGAAAGAAGACCTTCTATTGTTATTGCTCTTGACGGAAATTCTCCTGTTTCAAATTTAATTCAAGAAGCGAAAAATGGTAAGGCAAAAGCCAAAATTTATCTAAATAAACATAACAAAAGTATTCGCCAAAAAGCTAAAATGCTTCATGGATATACAACATTGTTTGAATTAAAAGATGAAGTGTGGAAGAAAATAATTGAAGAAAATGAAGAGATAAAGAAATAAAAACGCCACGAAAAGTGGCGTTTTATTTTGTTATAATTTACTATCCTAAAATTACA
>OCTW013414564.1_pt1 | contig 12712 bp, 9 predicted proteins | sample 1539671 | NCBI WGS metagenome assembly OCTW01 (sample SAMN02144230, study PRJEB22623) | gut metagenome | biome: sheep rumen | host: Ovis aries | place: New Zealand | reverse complement strand
ACATCCGTGATGTTTTGGGATTTCCCCATGGTGTAAAAATGGATGGCGGGGACCTGGTGTGCCAGCAGGTCCCTGCATTGTGTGATGCACCATTCAATCCCCACGCGGCGGACCGCTTCGGCCTTGTCTCCGGCCTGGCGGATGGCCTGGGTCAGTTCCCGCGGAATGTCTATGGAGAACGTCTCGGGCAGCACATCCACCTGTTTTTTCGTGGTGAGGGGTTTTAAGCCGGGAATAATGGGAACGGTGATGCCCGCCGCCCGGCACTTTTCCACAAAGCGGAAGAAGACCGCGTTGTCAAAGAACATCTGGGTAATCACATAATCCGCGCCGGCATCGACCTTCGCCTTCAGGTATTCGATGTCCGTCTCCAGGTTGGCCGCCTCGAAATGCTTTTCCGGATAGGCGCCTACGCCCACGCAAAAGCCGGCCTGTTCCCGGATGGCGCGCACGAGTTCGCTGGCGTGTGCGTAACCGTCCGGTTCAGGAGTAAAGCGCTTCTCGCCTGCGAGGGAATCGCCCCGCAACGCCATCACATTGTCGATTCCCATAAAGTGGAAGTCCTGCAGCTGCCATTCAATCTCCCGGGCGGTGTGTCCCGAGCAGATGATATGGGGTACCACTTCTACCGGGAAATGGGCCTGGATGCAAGCGCAAACGGCCACGGGGGACACGCGGTTGCGGACCACCTCGCGTTTGTAGCTGCCGTCCGGAAGCGGGGTATATTGGAGTTCATCCCGATGGGTGGTCACATTGATATACCGGGGCTGGAAATCCATCAGGGGGCGAATGCTGTCCAACAGTTCACGCTGTGTGATTCCGCTCAAGGGCGGAACGATTTCCAACGAGGGAAAGGGGTGTCCGGAAGAGAAAAGATCGGTGATTCTCATAACAGATGGGATAAGAAGGTCCGGGCTTCTTTCGGGGAGAAGCCGCGAGCCTTTGCATATTGTTCGAATTGGGTAGGGGAAATATGGTGGATATCGGGATAGCCGCCCTGTGGATGCAGGACCACGAATCCGCAGATGGAAGCGTCCGGCTGCATGGCGCAGCTTTCGGTTAACGAGATGCCCAGTCCGGGAGGCAGCAGGGCCAGGATGTCCCGTTTGAGGCTGTGGTCCGGACAGGAGGCATAGCCGGCAGCGGGCTTGAAAACGGGAACCCCCAGGGGCTCCAGCTGCTTGTCCAGCCAGGAAGAAGCGGCTTCGGCCAGGGTTACGCGGACGGCATGCCGCATCATGCTTTCGTATTCGTTCCGGCAGGCTTCGCAGGAGCAGCCTTTGGGGTGATGGCCGTGAACGGCCAGGGCAAAAATGCCGAAAGGACCGCTGCCGGTGGCCGGAACAAAGTCGGCCAGGGATCGTCCCGGCCCCTCTTCCTGCCGGAGCATGGGCAGGCGGACTTTGTCCAGCAGCAGGGTGTCGCCCTCGCGGCGGGCGGCGAAGAAGCGGGCGGCCAGCCGGACCTCAACGGACGGGTCCCGGACCATGTCCGCCAGGATGGCCCGGCCTTCGGCCTCCAGGGCCGTGGACGGTTTTTTCATGCCCCAGACGGCCCGGAAGAGCGTCCAGTCAAAGAGGGGCACCAGCTCGTGCAAGGGGATTCGGGTGAGGGGAATATCGGCCGGAATCCGGGTCAGATAACTTTCCGGCGGGAACGTGACGGGGGTCAGCGGATGGGGTTTGCGGCCTTCCCGCAGGGCGCGGATTTCTTCCTGGCGGGCGTGCTGATCCGCCTCGAACGCTTCGCGGTCCTGCAGGCAGCGCTGCGCCATCACGGCTCCGGCCGATGCGTCCGGCGCGTGGAAAACGTGCGCATAGAGCGGGGCCAGTTTGACGGCCGTGTGCAGGTCGGAGGTCGTGGCACCGCCCACAAAAAGCGGGATGGAAAGCCCCCGAGCGGTCATTTCCCGGCACAGCTCTTCCATCTGGTACAGCGAAGGGGTAATGAGGCCGCTTACCCCGATGAGGGCGGCGTGATGCTCCTCTGCGGCGGCCAGGATGGTCTCTTTGTCCACCATCACCCCCAGGTCGATCACGTCAAAGCCGTTGCAGCGCAGGACGGTGGCGGCAATATTTTTCCCGATATCGTGCACGTCTCCCTTGACGGTGGCCGAGATGACAACGGGGCGCCTGCTGCGTTGGCCATCGGCCTGGATATGGGGTTCCAGGATGGCCACGGCATCTTTCATGAGTTTGGCGCTCTTGACCACCTGCGGGAGGAACATGCGGCCTTCCCCAAAGCGGCGGCCCACTTCCTCCATGCCGGCCATCAGGGGGCCTTCGATCACTTTGACGGCCGACCCCAGCGCCTGCATGACCGTCATCAGGTCTTCTTCCAGCGAGGCGGAACGGCCGCTGATGAGGGCCTCTTTCAGGCGCTCCTCGGGCGTTCCCTGCAGGGCTTGGGGGGCGGCGGAACCTTCCGGGGCGGGAGCCAGGGTCCGGGCGGCCACGTCCAGGAGGCGGACGGTCGCATCCGGGCGGCGGCACAGGATCACGTCTTCGGCCGCTTCCCGCAGTTCCGGTTCTATGTCGTCATACTGCTGCAGCATCCCGGGGTTCACGATGGCCATGTCCAGGCCGGCGCGGATGGCATGGTAGAGGAAAACGGCGTGCATGGCCGAGCGGACCGGATTGTTGCCGCGGAAGGCGAAGGAAAGGTTGGAAATACCGCCGGAGGTATAGGCTCCGGGCAGGTTCTGTTTGATCCAGGCCACCGCGTCGATAAAGTCCACGGCGTAGCGGTCGTGCTCGGCCATTCCGGTTCCCACGGACAGCACGTTCACGTCGAAAATGATGTCGTGCGGGGGAATGCCGATGCCGGTGAGCAGCCGGTAGGCCCGCTGGCAGATTTCAATTTTACGCGGATAGGTCGTGGCCTGCCCCTGCTCGTCGAAAGCCATTACCACCATGGCGGCTCCCAGGCGATGGATCTCGGCCGCCTTGTCCAGAAAGGCCTGCTCTCCGTCCTTGAGGCTGATGGAGTTGACGATGCATTTTCCCTGTGCGTTTTTCAGGCCTTTCAGGAGGGTCTCCCAATGGGAAGAATCAATCATCAGGGCCGCCCGGGCCACGGCCGGGTCGTTCTGCAGCATGCGCACAAAGGTCTCCATCGCCACCGGTCCGTCCAGCATCGCATCGTCCATGTTGATGTCGATGATGCCGGCGCCGCCTTCGATCTGGTTGGCCGCCACCTGCAGGGCTTCCTCGTACTGCCCGGCCGCGATGAGTTTGGCAAACTTCCGCGAACCGGCCACGTTGGTGCGCTCTCCGATGAGGGTGAAATTCCGGGTCCGGGTATCCACCGTCCAGGCCTCCAGGCCGCTGACGGTAAGCACGTTCCGGTCCGATGGAAGGATCCGCGGGGAGAGGGTCGGCAGGCTTTTGATATGGGCGGGCGTGGTGCCGCAGCAGCCTCCGATGATGTTGACCAGGCCGTCGAAGCCGGCGATTTGTGCCGCCATCTGTTCCGGCGTCTGGTCATAGCCGCCCATCTCGTTGGGAAGCCCGGCGTTGGGGTAGCAGACAAGGGGCACGGGACACCAGGCCGCCAAACTCTTTACCAGGGGAAGGAGTTCTGCTGCGCCCAGCGAGCAGTTGAGGCCGAAAGCCAGCAGGGGATAGTGGCTGACGGCGGTGAAATAGGCTTCCAGGGTCTGGCCGGTGAGGGAGCGTCCGCTCCGGTCGCTGACGGAAACGGAAACCATCACCGGGAATCCCGGATGCACTTGCTGGATGCCGTACAGGGCCGCTTTTGTGTTGAGGGCGTCAAAGGCGGTTTCCAGGAGGAGAAAGTCCACCCCGCCTTCGATCAAGGCCTGTGCATGGGCGGCGTACGCCTGTGCCATCTGGTCAAAATCGTATTCCCGCCAGGCGGGGCGGGAAAGATCGGAACAAAGGGTAAGCGACTTGGAACTGGGTCCCATGCTCCCGGCCACCCAGACCTTTCGCGGAGCGGCATCGGCCACCTCCCGGGCCAGTTGTGCGCCGATGCGGGCATTCTGCGCCGCATGCTCTCCCAGAACGTTGAAAGAGTTGGTTTCCAGGATATCGGCTCCAGCATCTACATAGGCCTGGTGGATGGCTTTGATAACGTCCGGGTGAGAGAGGTTCAAATCCTCTCCGGGCTGCAGGCCATGTTGCTGGATTTGTGTGCCCATGGCTCCGTCCAGCCGGAGCACACGGGAGGTAAGTTCGTTTTTAATCATTGTCAAAGCAAAGATATAGAAAAAATTGGGAAAGTTTTGCAAGAGGCGGTTTGGAATAGCAAGTCGGAAGCACATTATAATACGCTATTTTCAGCGGAAACATACGTAAAATTATAACTTTCCGCTGAATATAAGGATATATTTGCTATATTTGCAGCGGATAACAAAAACGGAATCAATGATTATAGGACGAGAAAAAGAGCAACGCGCATTGCAAGACCTCCTTGAAAAGGAAGAGTCGCAGTTCTGTGCCGTTTATGGCCGCCGTCGCGTAGGCAAGACATATCTCATTCGTGAGACCTTCAACTATCGTTTCTGTTTTCAGCATACGGGAGTGGCAAAAGGAACACTGCGCCAACAACTTACGGCATTCCGCAACTCCTTGACGAGTGCAGGCCTTCACAAGTGCAGTGTTCCTGGCACTTGGATTGAAGCCTTTGAACTACTGAAACAACTTATTGAAGATGCGCCGGTAGGGAAAAAAGTAATCTTTATTGACGAACTCCCTTGGATGGACACCCCCAAAGGGAATCTGATTAGCGCTCTGGAAAGCTTTTGGAATGGATGGGCAACGGCTCGCCCTGAGAAAGACATTGTGCTGATAGTGTGCGGCAGCGCCACTTCTTGGATTAGCAAGAAACTCTTGAAGAACAAGGGTGGGCTTCGAGGAAGACTGACCCAGCGCATCAAACTTGCCCCATTCACATTACGCGAGTGCGAACTCTTTGCCCAAGGGGCCAATCTCGCCTACGGCAGGAAGGATGTGCTGGAACTGTATATGATTCTCGGCGGCATACCCTACTACTGGAGCTTTCTGAAACGGGGATTGAGTGTGGCGCAGAATGTAGACCAACTGTTCTTCTCGGAAAATTCACAGCTGCGGGATGAATTCGAGGCGCTTTATGCCACCCTGTTCAAACGCCCGGAGAACTATCTCAAGGTCATCGAATGTTTGAGCGACGGAAGGAGGTCCGGAATGACAAGGGAAGGCATACTGACAGCAAGCAAACTCTCGGACGGCGGCACATTCTCCACAGTATTGGAAGAGTTGGAAGAATGCGGATTCATACGCCGTTTTTCCTCTGCCGATACAGCGGAGTCCAACGCTTTGTACCAGCTCATAGACAACTACACGCTTTTCTATTACCTTTGCATCCTGAAAAATGCCTTCAGCGATGAGCATTATTGGCTGAACACCTTCACGTCACCTTCTCATAACACATGGAAGGGGCATGCTTTTGAGCGCGTATGCCTCCAGCATATTCCGCAGATAAAAGCAGCCCTTGGTATATCCGGCGTTCAGACCAACGTATGTTCGTGGTTCATCCGTGGCACAGATCAGCGCCGTGGGGCACAAATTGACTTGGTCATGCAGAGAGCCGATGGTTTTACAGATATCTGCGAGATGAAACATGCGGCGGACACCTTTTCCATCGACAACGATTATGCCGGCGACCTGCAAAACAAACTCAATGCCTATCAAGAATTTTCAAAGGATAAGCGAACCCTTCATCTTGTCATGGTTACAACAAACGGAGTCGCTCACAATGTTTACTATAACATGGTGCAGAATGAGATAACGATGGACGATTTGTTTGCGGAGTAGAAAATTTATTTTGGCGGTCTCTAATGTTACAGGACTTCGTGTTGCGTGAAGCGCAATTTGGAGTTCAATATCCAAATATGACGGGCTTATACGATTATCGGCAACCTTCAGGAAGGCTCCCGAAGGTTGCCGATAAGGCTAAACAATTGTAGTAGTTTAATCCACGATGAGTTTTACGAGTTTGACGACTCTGTAATAGAAACCAGGACTCTTTAGGGTGTCCATATTTTCCATATCGTTCATATATCATTCATTATCGTTAAAAAGCCAGGCAAGCGCGGACGCGATAAAACTCTTTCTTAACCAAAGTCTGGTCGCTGGCAAAAGTATCATTAAAATAGATGGCCTTCGCGTTCCTGCCATCCACGCTTGGGGCCTGGGCGGTTACCGGACGTGTCGGACAGAATCAAAAACCTTGACTTTATCCTTATCTCCACTACCGTTATTTTGGGGGACTCGTAAAAATAGCGTCGTTTCGTGTTCATGTGGGTCATGTAACAATTTTTTTAAAAAACTGGAGAGTTCGGAGAATTATGCTTATCTTTGACTTGCTGAAGCGCTTGCGCAGGTAATAATCCGGCATTTACCACATCACCAAAGATATCGATTGACCACGATGATACGTCACAGAATCCCTATACCGGCCCTTGGCCTGGTGGCCGTGCTCCTGTTATCGGTCCTGTCCTTCACCGGATGCCGCAGCAGGGCCGGCAAGTCCTCCAGTCCGGAAGCCACCGCCATGGTCCTTGAGGCCTCAGAAGCAAGAGATTATGCAAGGGTCCAGTGTCTGGCAGACAGCCTGGGTAAGGCCGGAAAGCTTTCCAAAGGCGAGAGCTATTACTGGCAAGGCTACGCCAATTATCATCTGGGCCAGAACGAATTGGCCGAATACTTCTGGGAAGAGGCCATCCGGCTCTTGGAGCACGCGGAAGACCCCAATGACCTGGCTTACTATGCCAAGTCGGGCAACCGCCTGGCCAGCCTGCTTTGCCGTCTGGGAGAATATGCTTCGGCCCTGCATCAGACGCTTCCGGTCATCAACCGGCTGGAGAAAATGCAGTGCGACACCACCAGCGACTATACCAACCTGCTGATTTTTGCCGGCTGCAGCAAGACTTTCTTCAACAAGGAAGACTCCACGGCCACCGAAATGCTGGAACGGGCCTACCAGATGCATCTCGGCAATATCCATCAGAAAGCTTCCAGGGAGGCCTATCGCGATGCCGTGGCCGGCATCATCAATGTTGCCTATATCTGGATCCTGGTAAGGGGGTACGAGGAAGGGCTGTTCTGGACAGAACGCCTGGGAAATCTGGTTAGGGAACACATCGGGCTGTTCGGAAACGACAAGCGTTATAATGACAAGCAATGGGCCCGGTACAAGATCTTCCAGGCCATCTCCCTGGAGGGCGTAGGCCGTCACCAAGAGGCCGAAAAAGCCTACGAGGAATACCTGCAGACGCAATTCTCGGGAACCATGGAGGGACTCACCAACGCCAGTGACTATCTCACCGTGGCCCAACGGTGGGACGAGGCCGTGGCCAGCTACCGGAGCATCATGGAATACCTCCAGAAAGAACTCAACATCTATTCCCTGGACAATATTCATCGCTATCTGCTCAAGAAGTACCATGCTTACCAGATGCTCCATCAGCAGGATTCCACCAACCTGACGGCGCGGCAGATTTGCGATGTATTGGATTCGGCTATCATCAACAACCGGCGCCTGGATGCCAGCGAACTGCATTCCATCCTTGTGAGGGATATGGAGATTGTAGAGGCTGAAGCCCGATCGGCCCGCCAGCGGCAGATCTACACGGCCGTGATGGTGGTGATCCTGCTCCTCGCTTTTACCATCTACATCCTTTACCGCCACCGGGCCGAGCAAAAATTGCACAAGGCCCACGAAGCGCTTAAGGTAGCCTACGACCAGCTGGAAGAAACGACCACTATCAAGGAGCGCATGGAGAGCGAACTGCGCATTGCCCGGGACATCCAGATGTCCATGGTACCCTGCAAGTTTCCCATCTATCCGGGGCTGGACATGTATGCCTCCATGGTGCCTGCCCGGGAGGTTGGGGGAGACCTGTACGGCTATATGCTCACAGACCACGCGCTCTATTTTGCCGTAGGAGACGTGAGCGGCAAGGGCGTACCCGCCTCCCTGTTCATGGCGCAGGCCACCCGTCTGTTCCAGACGCTGGCCAAGCAGGGCATGACACCGGCGGAGATTTGCACACGCATTAACGATGCCCTTTCGGGAGAAGACAACGAGGGCAATATGTTTGTTACCATGTTTCTCGGCCTGCTGGATCTGGAGACAGGACACCTTTCATACTGCAATGCCGGTCACAATCCGCCCATCTTGGGAGACCCTGAAAAAGGATGCGGCTTTATCACCATGCATCCCAATGCTCCCATCGGCGTACTGCCGGGACTGACGTTCCAGGGGGACGAGATAGCGAGCATCAAGGGTCGTCCGCTGTTTGTCTATACCGACGGACTCAACGAGGCTGAAAATCCCGCCCACGAGCAGTTTGGAGACGACCGCCTGCTCAAGTTCCTCAGAGCGTGCAGCTTTGAATCGGCCCGCCAGGTGATCGAGGACATCGCGGCGGATATCGAGCGTCACAGAAACGGGGCCGAGCCCAACGATGACCTCACCATGATGTGCCTTATCATCAAATAAACCGCTTAGGAATCCATCAATCCAAACATATGACCAGGGGAATAAGATTTAAAAACAAGTCGGACATTTTCAATGTATTGACTACCATCATTGCCGCGGTGGTCTCCGTGGGCATCATGCTTTACGGCGTGTGGCATTTCGGTTTTGAGAATGCTTGGCCCGAGCTGGTGCTCAACCTGTTCTACATCGCCTGCATCGTGATCATGTGGATGTACTTTTTCAATGGTCCTATTACGACAAAGCAGTTCAACTACTGGTGCACCGTCAATGTGGGCATCACGGTGCTTCTGAGGGATATCCTCTTCGCTCCGCACATTGCCTGTTATTCCATCCATCTGGGGTGCCTGACCCTTTCGGTGCTGCTCATCATCATGCTCACCTACTTCTACGCTCGCAAAGACTGGAAAACCTATTCCAAACGCAACCTGTGGATGATCTTCATTGTGGACTTGCTCATTGCGGTGCTCTACAACGTGGTCATCCTCCTGGAACCCGGCGACGAATACACTGCTTACATGCTCACGGAAATCTGGATCCGTCCCACCATCACATACGGCCTGGTGGCATGCTTTATTAAGGAAACAGACCGCATCATACCGGGGCCGGTCGCCCCATCAAATTGACTAACAGAGTAGTCATGCTATCTCTCGGTTTTGTCAAAATCTAGGCAGTTATTCGTCTCGGTTTTGTCGGATTTTTTGTGCTTTTTCCTCTCGGTTTTATCAAAAAGTGCTATATTTGCCACTGGAACCATAGAACCGAGAGGGTATGTATATAGAAAGACCGATAGACGCATTACTTTTGGAGTGGAAGAACAGTGCAGTACGGAAACCGCTTCTTCTCAGGGGTGCCCGCCAGGTGGGAAAGTCATGGGCGGTGGAGCACCTTGGGGAGACTTTTGACTATTTCATAGAGGTGAACTTTGAGAAGCGTCCGGAAATGCTGGATGTTTTTCAGAAGATTCACGACGTGCACGAGCTGGCCGTTACCTTGGGAATGTATTACAACACTCCTGTGATACCGGACCGTACACTACTATTCCTTGACGAGATCCAGAAATCGGCTGATGCCATCCAGAGTCTGTGGTCTTTCAAGGAGGATTATAAGGAACTGCATGTCGTGGCGGCGGGATCGTTGCTGGAATTCGCCCTTCAGGATTTGCCGTCATTCGGCGTTGGAAGGATCCGTTCGCTGTTTGTCTATCCTTTCTCTTTCGATGAGTTTCTGGTGGCCGAGGGTAAGGCCGACTGGGTGAAAGCCAAACAAGAAGCAAATACGGAGAAACCGCTTCTCACTCCTCTGTACAATGACCTTGTGCAGCATTTCCGAACCTTCCTTATGGTGGGTGGAATGCCAGCCAGCGTTGCAACTTGGGTAACAACGCATGATTACAGCCAGTGTCAGGCTGAACTGGATGACATCCAATTGACCTATTATGATGACTTCCCTAAATACGCAAAGAAAGTTGACCCCACGTTGCTTCGGAACACTTTACAGAGTGTTGTAATGCAGATTGGAGACAAGTTTACCTATAGTGAAGTGGATGGCGGATACCGGGCAGACGATGTGAAAAAAGCTTTGAAGCTTTTGTGCGATGCCGGTATCATCAAGAGGGTGAGTTATACTTCCGGGAACGGACTTCCCCTAGGTGCGGAAGTGAATGACAAATTCCGTAAGTATATCTATCTGGACAGCGGCCTTCTTCTGCGCATTCTGGATCTGGATTTCGGTGGAGCCCGCCAGTTGACGGAGAGGATTATCGCCGGCACGTCCGAAGATTTGGTGAATAATGGTGGCCTCGCGGAAATGGTCCTTGGATGGGAACTTGTGAAGTATAACAATCCCCGAATGCAGCATGACCTGTTTTATTGGGAGAATACTGCTGATGGTACACGTTCAGAGGTTGATTATATCATAGCCAGAGACTTGAAGGTCCTGCCCATAGAATGTAAGGCCGGGACCAGCGGAAAGATGAAGAGTATGTACGAGTTTATGCACCAGAAACATCTGGCGGAGGCTATCCGCTGTTCACTGGAGAACTTTTCAGAGTTGGAGCGCATAGACAAAAAGGACCAAGACGCAGTCCGCCACGTTCAGATAGTCCCGCTTTTTGCGATATCCAATCTATTCGGTGAATAAAAAAACAAAGACTTGTTGTGCCTTTTTGGGCATCACTTCCCATTACCGTGCATACAGCCTGAGGTGCAAAAATGAGTGCATACATTAGAGACTAGCCAATAAAGAATCCAACTCCTCTTTCCCCGATATTGACGTGCCTTTACCTTCGGCAATGCTCTTTCGAGCCTCATCGACGCGGGCAAAGAACTCCTTCTTGCTGATAAGGCTATCAATAATTGTGGCCCGACGATGCGCGATATAAGAATATTTCTTATCTTTGTTGCAAATACTGATAGAAATGAAAACAACTACTGTCGCATTAGGGTCTCATTTTGACGAATTTATCCAAGCCAGCGTTCTTGGTGGCCGTTACACGAACGCCAGCGAGGTGATTCGTGCCGGGCTAAGGAGGCTGGAAGAAGATGAGCAGAAGATAGCTGCTCTCCGTGCTGCCATAGAGGATGGTGAAGCAAGCGGGTATGTCGAAGACTTTAACTTCGAGTCCCACTTGGAGGAGTTGAAGGCAAAACGGAGGAGCAATGGCTAAGATCAGATTATCCAGGAAGGCAATAGCTGATTTGGATGGAATTTGGGACTATACCGCCCAAACCTGGTCGGAAGATCAGGCGGTCATCTATTATCGGCAGATATATAGCGCGATCCAGGGACTGAACAGTTTGCCTGTCTTCCTTGAGCGGTCATACGATGTCGTAAAGTCCGGACTCTTTGGTTTCAAGGTCGGGCATCACATTGTCTTCTACAAAAAGGGGAATGACGGTTCTATAAGCGTAGATCGTATTCTCCACGAAAAGATGGACTATCAAAGACACCTGTAATAATTGTATTCGATAAATCGGTATTTGAACCGCTATTAGTGCTATGAAGAATATGTTTTCCATTAAAGCACGACTTGCCAGTTTCAAGAACGCCTGGAGGGGAGTGACGGTATTTGTTCGTCAGGAGCATAATGCGTGGATACATTGTGCCATGACCGTTCTAGTCATCATTGCCGGTTTGCTTTTCCATATTTCAACAGTTGAGTGGATAGCCGTTATCTTCGCTATTGGGCTTGTTTTGACTGCCGAAGCTATCAACTCTGCCATTGAGCGATTATCCGATGTCGTACAGCCGGAAAAGGATGATAGAATTCGCGATGTGAAGGATATTTGTGCCGGCGCCGTTTTGATTTGTGCTATCACGGCTGCTATCATCGGCAGTATTATCTTCCTTCCCAAACTGCTCATGCTTTTCTGATTTATCTTCACATTTATCGGTCTCCCGGTTCTTTTGTCTGGAAGAAAACGTGACCAAATGCGACCAAATTTGGGGGATACAAAAAACAAGACCTTGTAAAATGCTTTATAATCAGCAACTTACAAATTCTTGTCGTGCCTCGGATGGGAGTCCAACTAATATAAGAACCCGAGCATCCAGAGAGGAAGTTTGGAGCCGTCGGGCATATCCCAGTCATCGGCAAAGATATATGAATCTGGGATTCCGGCAATTTGCGCGTAATCCTTGCCCCTGCCACCAATTTCAAACGTATATTTACCATCTACCTTGAAATCCCCCTGCGCCTTTCCGTATTCTACTGTATGGGACTCAGACAGGCTGCTGACTACAAAACTTTCCCGGGCAGTGCCGATATCTACTTTTCCGGGTGAAAGAGCATAGAGCAGATTGGGGTTTTCCATATATACTTTGTCCGGCTTGGCAAGTTTACCCACCTTCTTTTTATCTGAGTAGAGCAGGTTCAGGACCCTGGCATCGCCCAGATACTTAAGGTATTCTACCACCGTATCCCTACCAATTTCAAAGGCAGACGCAATCTTATTTGCATTCAGTTCAAACGGGACCTCGTCGCAGACAAGCTTAATCAGTGCCTGTATCTTCCGGATATTGGATACATCCACTTTGCATATCTGAGGCAGTTCGGTCTCAATAATGTAGTTGATCATCTGCTCGATGCGCGTATAGTATTCGCCTTCTCCCTCCAGCAAAAAAGGATAGTAACCTTTTTCCAGATACTCTTTGAAAAGCGCTACAGGCCTGCACTTTGCTGTAACCATTTGCCAGAGTTCATACGGAT
>OCTW011585890.1_pt1 | contig 12712 bp, 8 predicted proteins | sample 1539671 | NCBI WGS metagenome assembly OCTW01 (sample SAMN02144230, study PRJEB22623) | gut metagenome | biome: sheep rumen | host: Ovis aries | place: New Zealand | reverse complement strand
GCGGCCGGACCGGAACGGCAGGAGAGACGCATACGGCGACAGCCGGAGCCTCCTGCCCTCCGGGCAGGAGGGCATGGCTCGGAGCGCTCTTTTATCTTTGTAACCTGAAGTCCGATTCCAATATATGGAGGACGTACCAATCATGGCAAATGTGAATGTGTTCTTCTTCGGGAAGAAATACGAAGTGCCGGACAATCTGACGATCATGACGGCGATGGAATACGCCGGCTATCAGCTGGTCCGCGGCTGCGGCTGCCGCAACGGCTTCTGCGGCGCCTGCGCGACCATCTACCGCATCAAGGGGAAGCAGGAGCTTCAGATGGCGCTCGCCTGCCAGACGAAGGTCGAGGACAATATGTATGTCGCGACCCTGCCTTTCTTCCCGCTTGTAAAGCAGGTCTATGATATCAACAAGGTGGAGCCGACCCAGCAGATCATGATGCAGCTCTATCCGGAAATTTATTCCTGCATCGGCTGCAACGCCTGCACGAAGGCATGCACCCAGGGCCTCGATGTTATGCAGTACATCGCCTACGCCCAGCGCGGCGATTTCAAGAAGTGCGCGGAGCTCTCCTTTGACTGTGTGATGTGCGGCGTCTGCTCCTCCCGCTGCCCGGCGGGTATCTCCCATCCGCAGGTCGCGATGCTGGCGCGGCGCCTCAACGGCAAATATCTGACCCCGGATGCGGAGCATCTGAAGGCCAGAGTGAAGGAAATCTACGACGGCAATTTCAAGGATGCGATGGAAGCGTATATGAACAAGTCCGACGCGGAGATCCGTGAGATGTACAATAACCGCGACATTGAAGCGTAAGCGACGGAGGAGAGAACATGTATCCAGAAAGCTATAAGGAATCGATCGAAAAAGTCGCTGAGAAACGTGCGGCCAACGCGGCGGCGGAGCCGAGACGGATGACCGCGGAGGAGAAGGACGCGCTCCTTGCCGAGTTCCATCCGGATTACAACCAGGATGCCTTCGAGGAACTGAAGGTGGGGCCGAACAAGGGCGAGAAGGCGCCTCACGAGCTGGCTGCGATGCTGGAAGCTCACGCGCGCGTACACGCCGGCGAGGTGGACCTCACGAAACCGGCTTATGACACGGACGTGCTCATCATCGGCGGAGGCGGAGCCGGCTGCTCGGCGGCCATCGAGGCCGACGAGGCGGGGGCGAAGGTCCTGATCGCGACGAAGCTCCGCACCGGTGACGCGAACACCATGATGGCGGAGGGCGGCATTCAGGCGGCCGACAAGCCGAACGATTCGCCGCAGCAGCATTTCCTCGACGCTTACGGCGGCGGCCATTTCATGGCGAAGAAGGAGCTCGTCGCGAAGCTCGTCACCGAGGCGCCGGAGGACATCCTCTGGCTGAACAAACTCGGCTGCGAGTTCGACAAGGACGAGAACGGCGACATGATCACGACGCACGGCGGCGGCACGTCCCGGAAGAGAATGCACGCCTGCAAGGACTACTCCGGCGCCGAGATCATGCGGACCCTGCGGGACGAAGTGCTGAACCGCGGCATCCCGATTCTTGAGTTCACGTCCGCGATCGAGATTCTGAAGGATGACAAGGGAAATGCAGCCGGCGCGATTCTGCTCAACATGGAGACACTGGAGCTCTTCGTCGTCCGCGCGAAATGCGTGATTCTGGCGACCGGCGGCGCGGGCCGCATGCATTACCAGGGATTCCCGACCTCCAACCATTACGGAGCGACGGCGGACGGACTGGTGCTCGGCTACCGTGCCGGCGCAAAGCTGCTGTATCAGTACACGCTGCAGTATCATCCCACCGGCGTCGCCTATCCGGATCAGATTTACGGCGCGCTGGTGACGGAGAAGGTCCGCTCTCTGGGCGCCAAGGTGGTCAACAAGGACGGCGACATCTTCGTTCATCCGCTGGAGACCCGTGACGTGGAAGCCGCGGCGATCATCCGCGAGTGCCGGAAGGGCAACGGCGTGAAGACCGAGCACGGGTACGGCGTCTGGCTTGACGCACCGATCATCGAAATCAAGAACGGTGCCGGCACGATCCAGAAAAGAATCCCGGCGATGTACCGGATGTTCGAGAAGCGCGGGATCGACATCACAAAAGAGCCGATCCTCGTCTATCCGACGCTGCATTACCAGAACGGCGGACTCGATATCGACACGAACTGCGAAACCGGCGTGAAGAACCTTTTCGCGGCCGGCGAGGTGACCGGCGGCGTGCACGGCACGAACCGTCTGATGGGCAATTCGCTTCTTGACGTCATCGTCTTCGGACGCGACGCGGGGCGGGCGGCCGGCGCGCGCTGCAAGGAAGTGACGGTCGGCCCGCTGAACATGGACCATGTGGCGGCCTATGAGAAAGAGCTGGACGCGGCCGGCATCCATACGGATCTTGTCTCTCCGAAGCTCCTTCCGAAGTATGTCCGCCAGCGCACGACGCTGGAGGGACCGGGCATCATTCAGTGATAGAACAGAAGCAAAGGCAAACCACGCGGCGGAGACGGCCGCAGGAGTAACCCGCGCACAGGCCGCAGGGCGGATCGGAAGATCCCCCTGCGGCTGCTGTCTTGCGGTCTGACGTTTCGAAGCGCATCCGGTGTCAGGAAAAACGGAACGTTTTGAACGAACGGGCGGCAGAGCGGCCGGGCAGGGGAATCCGGAGCGCCCGGGAAATTCTGCAGTGAAAATACAGAAACGAAGGGGAGGAACGATTTGAGTCAGTCAGCCGCTTCATATGAAACATCCCAGTACCGGAAGATGACGGAGACGCCCGTGCCGCGTCTGATCCTCTCCCTCGCCGTACCGACCATCATCAGCATGATGGTCACGAATCTGTACAATACCGCCGACACATGGTTCGTCAGCCGTCTGGGCACGTCCGCCGCCGGCGCGGTCAGCATCGTCTTCTCGCTGATGGCGATCTATCAGGCGATCGGCTTCATGTTCGGCCACGGAGCGGGCAGCAACATATCACGTAAGCTCGGCGCGAAGCATTTCGACGAGGCAAAAAAGTACGCTTCGACGAGCTTCTTCCTCTCGATCGCGGTGAGCGCCGCGGTTTCCGCGGCCGGGCTTGTCTTCATGAATCCTCTTCTCCGCGCGCTCGGCAGCACGAAGACGATTCTGCCTTACGCGCGCCAGTACGTGTTCTGGATCCTGCTGTCCGGCCCGTTCCTTTCCGTGAGCTGTGTGCTGAACAACATCCTGCGGTACGAGGGCCATGCCGCCTACGCGATGGTCGGGCTCACGACGGGCGGGATTCTCAATCTGGCCGGAGACCCGATTCTGATGTTCGGCTTCGGACTGGGCGTATCCGGCGCCGGTCTCAGCACCGCGCTGTCTCAGGTCGTCAGCTTTCTGATTCTGCTGTTCATGTTCCGGAGGGACGACGTCGTCAGCGAGTTCCACGTCCGGAATATCTCACGCAGCGGCGTTCTGGTCGGCTCGATCATCGCGACCGGGATACCCAGTCTCGTCCGGCAGAGTCTCAACAGTCTGACCACCATCGTGCTGAACCATCAGGCGGCTGTCTACGGAGACGCCGCGATCGCCGCGATGGGAATCGTCGCGAAAGTGACCGCCTTCCTCGCCTCCGTTGCGATCGGCATCGGACAAGGCTATCAGCCGGTCGCATCCTTCAACTACGGCGCGGGACGGTACGGACGGGTCCGGAAGGGGTTCCGGTTCACCTCGTCGTCGGGGACGGCGCTTGTCGGCGGCTTCGCGCTTCTCTGCGCGGTCTTTTCGCCGGAGATCATCCGCTGGTTCCGCGATGATCCGGAGGTCGTCGCGATCGGAGCGGCCGCGCTGAGATGGCAGTCCTTATCCGGTCTGTTCATGAGCTACTCCATCACGGCGGGGATGCTGTTCCAGAGCACCGGCGTCAGCGGACGGGCGACCTTCCTGTCCGCTCTCCGGGCCGGCATTCTCTTCCTCCCGCTGATTCTGATCCTGCCGGCGGTTTTCGGCCTCACAGGCATCGAAACCGCGCAGCCGGCGGCGGACATCCTGTCGACGCTGATCAGCATTCCGATCACAGAGGCCTTCCTCGCGGGGCTGAAAAAGGCGGGGACAGACGGATGGTCATGAGGTTGAGTGACGGAGACACAGGCGGAATGGATTTCCGGGAGGCAAGGGTGCGGCATGCATTTCCGATATGAATGCGGATCCGTACCTGTTATAATCATCACGGCAGAAGACAGTGCGGAAGTCAGGACGTCCCGGCTGCGGCGTATGTCATTGCGGCCGTTGTTTCCTGCTGGTGGATGATTCCGGAGAAGAAGGAGGAACAGGCAGTTGACAGAGAGAGAAGACGGAGTTAAAAATGAGCCGGTCTCCATCGTATTTGAGGAGAAGGCACAGCGGAGCGCCGCCTATCAGGACGGCCGGCTGATCGGAGAGTGCGAGTTCAGCGCCTCCGAGACGGTGTGGATCATCACCCACACGGGCGTCCGGTCCGGACACGAAGGCCAGGGCATCGCGCGGAAACTGGTGGAGAAGGTGATCGGGGAGGCACGGGTGAGGCACGTCCGGATCCTTCCGATCTGCTCCTATGCCAGAAAGCTGATGATCGGAAACGAGGCGTATCAGGACGTGCTGTGACAGGTACGCAGAATGCCCCGGGGCAGGTTCGGGCGCGCGGCCGTCGGCATTTTCCGGGATTTACGCTTTGTTCAGATAAATGCAATTCAAAGCGCGGGGGCTTTTCAGGCTTTCGCGGACAGAGACCGTCTGAGAGGAAACAGGCAATATGGCAGAAAAACACGCTTTTTATCAAAAGAGGAAGGCAGCTGATAAAAGGGCAGCGGCCGTCCATGAAATCTGGAAGCCGTCGAATCTTCTGGCTCCGGTACCCGCGGTCATTGTGACATCCGCGGATGGAGAGGGGCACTCCGATCTGATGACGGCGGCGTGGGCGGGAACGGTATGTTCCGATCCGGTGATGGTGTCCGTTTCCATAAGACCGTCGAGGCTGACGCATGACTATATTGAGAAGACGGGGGAGTTCGTGATCAATCTGACGACCCGGAAGCTGACGAGGGCCGCCGATCTGGTCGGAGTGAAGAGCGGCCGGGATGCCGACAAATGGGCGCTGACCGGGCTGACGCAGCTGCGGTCTTCCAGCGTCGCGGTTCCGGGTGTCGCGGAGAGTCCGGTGTGCCTTGAATGCCGGGTGCGGAACACGCTGCATCTGGGTTCCCATGACATGTATGTGGCGGAGGTTCTCGCCGTCGACGTGGATTCTTCCCTGCTCGACGAAAAAGGCCGGCTGGATCTCGGGAAGGCGGATCTGATCGCCTACTCGCACGGAGAATACTTTGCCCTCGGGGAAAAGCTCGGAAGATTCGGGTTTTCTGTGAGGAAGCCCGACAGAAAAAGAAAACAGACATAAGAAGGGGCTCCGGTCCGGCCGCCATGTTTGAATGGCAGCCGGACCGGATTTCTGTCTGTGAGAAATGGCGGCTCCGGACGGATGGCTGCTTAAGAATGGCAGCCGTGACCGCAGGTACCCGCCTCATGTCCGCAGTCCCCGCCGTGATGCTCACCGTGATGGTCGCAGCGAACGTCTTCCTGATAATGCAGGCTGCCGTTCAGGAAATCGGAGACCGCCTGATCGGCGCTGCCGCTGCAGCCCCCGTACAGCCGGATCCCCGCTTCCGACAGCGCCATCTGCGCGCCGCCGCCGATGCCGCCGCAGATCAGCGCGTCCGCCTTCAGCTCTTTCAGAACGCCTGCGAGCGCGCCGTGACCCTGGCCGTTCGTGCTGACCACACGGGAGCCGGCGATCCGTCCGCCGTCGAGTTCGTAGACCTTGAAATACTCTGTCCGTCCGAAATGCTGGAAGATATTGCCTGTTTCCTTTTCATAGGTGACGGCTACATTCATTGTCTCTTTTCCTTCCTTTCTTAAACCGGTGATGCCGCCGACCGCCGGCACAGACCGGAACTCCCATCTGCAGCATCCGAAACGGCTGTCATCGGAATATTCGACGTTTCCGCCGGCGATATGGATGGACTTTCCGTTGACCAGCGCGTCGGCTACTTTGCCGCGCGCGCCGCGGAGGATGTTCTGGGCGGTGGATCGCGCGACATGCAGCCGTTCCGCGCAGGCGGACTGATCCAGTCCCTCCTGATCGGTCAGCCGGATTGCCTCCAGCTCATCCAGCGTCAGAGATATATCGCCGGAAGAGGGGGCGGCGAGAAAATTCCTGCAGACCGGAAGCTGGTAGACGGTTCTCATTTTCTGCGGTCTCGGCATCATGACCTCCTGTTGCAATTATTGGCATATGCCATTAACTGCATGATATACCTTCTGCCCGGGGTATGCAACACTTCGTTCTGACTTTGTCGATTTGGCATGGAAAGAACGATTCTGTGTCAAAATCAGTCCGAAAATGTTGGGAAGGCAACCGACGCGCGGACCGTATGGCTCCATAATGAAGGCAGAAAGACAGGGAGGACATCGAAATGAGTAAAATGATCGATCTTAACCGTTCGGTTTTTGAACTGGTCACAGAATATCCGGAGATCGGGGACATCATGGAGAAGCTGGGATTCAGGGAGATCAGAAAGCCGGCCATGCTGCACTCGGTCGGAAAGCTGATGACGCTGCCGCGGGGAGCCAGGATGAAAAATATCCCGATGGAAAAGGTGATCGCGGCGCTGACGGAGCACGGATTCACGTTTTCGGAGGAGAAGCCGGAGGCGCAGCCCGCGCCGCAGCCGTCACGCCCGGAAAAGCCGGAAACACAGCCCGCGCCGCAGCCGTCGCGCATGGAGGATCTCAAGGGCTATCTGCGCCGTCTTGGCGCGGGCGAATCTCTGGAGAGCGTCCGGAAGGATTTCGCGGAAAAGTTCCGCGATGTGGAGGCTTCCGAGATCATGCAGGCTGAGCAGGAGCTGATGCGTGAGGGAACGCCTCTGACGGAGGTTCAGAAGCTCTGCGACATTCACTCCGCGCTGTTCCACGGCGCCACGAGGGAGGAACAGATCGCCAATGCGGAAAAAGAAGTTATGGCATCTGTTAAGAGGGCGAAGGAACTCGCGGCGCGGAAGGACTACGGAGGCAAAAAGGAACGGGCGGCGGAGCTGGCGGCCGTTGACGGGCATCCGCTGAATACGCTGACGAGGGAAAATGAAGCTCTGGCCGGCCGGATCGCGGAGGCGAAGGCGCGTCTGGACGCCGGCGAAGAGGCGGACGGCCTGCTTTCCCGTATCCGAGAGCTCTCTGTCCACTATGCGAAAAAGGGCGATCTTCTGTATCCTCTGCTGAAGGTACACTATGAGATTTCCGGTCCCGCGGATGTGATGTGGACCGTCGACGATGAGATCCGGGATGAGCTGGCGGAGCTCGGGAAGATCCGGGAGCATGACGCGGCGTGGACGGAGCGGCTGCGGGCAGTTCTGAAAAGAGCGGAGGAGATGATCTATAAGGAACACAATATTCTTTTCCCGATCTGCGCCGTGAATTTCACTCAGACAGAGTGGCACCGGATCTACCGGGACAGCAGAGACTATGACGACTGCCTCGGTGTGAAGGGCGAAAGATGGCCGGAGGCGGAGCAAGAGGCTCCGGCGGCGCTTTCCGCGGGAGAGGGCGAGGTGGTCATGCCCGGCGGACATATGACGGTCGAACAGCTCACGGCTCTTCTCAACACGATACCGGCGGAGCTGACGTTTGTGGACGCGGACAACATCAACCGCTACTTCAACGAGGGACATAAGGTCTTCAAACGGCCCGGTATGGCCATCGACAGAGAAGTGTTTTCCTGCCACCCGCCGAAGATCGAGCCGATGGTCCGCGCCATCCTTGACGATTTCCGGAACGGACGAAGAGACCGCGTTCCCGTCTGGATGGAGAAAAACGGCCGCACCGTCCTCGTGACCTACATGGCAGTGCGGGACAGAGACAGAAAGTATCTCGGCACTCTGGAAGTCGTGCAGGACATGGAGTTCGCGAAGGAGCATTTCGCACAGTGAGATACGGCGGCGTCTTCCTGCCTTTCTTTCCAAAACACACGGAAAGTGGCATAATGCAGAAAGACTGGATGACTGACTGCATGTAAGGGAGACTGACTATGAGTTTGACGAAGAAAAATCACAGGACGCTGGCGGCCGGCGTCCTGATTCTGCTGTTCGCACTGGGACTTCTGATCAATGAATCGGACTTTATCGGACAGGACAGCACGGCCGCAGTGCAGTATCTGAAGGTGTACAGCGCCTTTCTGCCGCTTCTGGCATATATCGTTCCGTTTGGCATCTTCATGAGACGGGTAAGCGCAAAATACCGGATCAGCGGGCTTGAACTGCTGGCCGCCGCCGGATGCGGGGCGTTTATCTCGTCCGCCTTCGCCGGGGAGCTGAACGGAGGGTTCGACGATCTGATGACCGGCCTGATGGGAAAGGCCTATTCCGACGCGTGGCTCGGTTCTCTCGAAACCGGCATCGCGGAGGAACTCCTGAAGCTGGGGACGGCAGCGCTGCTCCTGTATGCGCTGGGGCGGAAGTCGCTGAAGGATTATCTCAGCATCGGCATGTGCGTCGGGATGGGCTTCCAGATGGAGGAGGATATCGCCTACATCACGGACAGCGGCTTCAAGGACGTGAATCAGGCGTTTCCGGCGGCGCTGGACAGGGTTTCCTGCTCACTCGGATCGCACTGGGCCTATGCGGCGGTGACGGCAGCCGGTCTTTATCTGATCGTGAGGACATCCGGTCAGAACCACAGGCGGAAGGGCCTCGGCTGGATTCTTCTCGTGATGGCGGACCATTTTCTGTATGATTCGCCGATCGGAGAACCGCAGCTTTTCAACGCGCTGCTGACCGTCGCGGTCGTGCTGCCGGTGATCCTGTTTTTCAGAAGCCCGGAGATGAGGGCGGAGGAGAGCGAAGCCAGTGGCGCGGCATGATGTCTTTCCGGCATCTTGTGATCTTCATCCGGATGGCTCTTTCTGGTATACTCGACTCTGTCAGAAGGATAGAAAACTGGCGGAGAACACAGAATCAGCCGTGTATCGACAAAAGCAGGCGCTTCAAATTTTCTGCCGGCTGCCGGAATGCATCTGCGTTCCGGCAGCCGGCCGTTTGTTTTTTACCGCCAGTGCTTCATTAAAGGAGAACAGAATGCTTCAGATTCGCGATATCTGCAAACAGTACCGGACGGGAGACTTCGTCCAGAAGGCGCTGGACGGCGTGAGCCTCAGTTTCCGGGACCACGAGTTTGTCTCGATCCTCGGCCCGTCCGGATCCGGAAAGACCACGCTGCTGAATATCATCGGCGGTCTTGACCGCTATGATTCCGGGAACCTGATCATCAACGGTGTCTCCACCCGCCGCTTCCGCGACCGGGACTGGGACGCCTACCGCAACCACACCATCGGCTTCGTGTTCCAGAGCTACAATCTGATCATGCATCAGAGCGTGCGGTCCAACGTGGAGCTTGCGCTGACGATCTCCGGCATCACCGGAGGGGAGCGAAAAAGGCGGGCCGAGGAGGCGCTGCGGAAGGTCGGTCTTGAAAAGCATATGGATAAAAAGCCGGATCAGCTCTCCGGCGGGCAGATGCAGCGGGTCGCCATCGCGAGGGCGCTGGTCAATGACCCTGACATCATTCTGGCGGACGAGCCGACCGGCGCGCTGGACAGCGATACCAGTGTGCAGGTGATGGAAATCCTGAAGGAGATCGCGAAGGACCATCTTGTGGTCATGGTGACGCATAATCCGGAGCTCGCCCGCCGGTACGCGACCAGAACCGTGACCATCCGCGACGGAAAGCTTCTTTCGGACACGGATCCTTTTGAGCCGGATGGGACAGGAGAGGAGGCTGCGCGGCCGGTGCGGAAGAAGTTTTCCCGATCCGGCATGTCGTTCCGCACGGCGCTGTCGCTCAGCCTCAGCAATCTGAGAACCAAGAAAGCGAGAACGCTGACCGTGTCGGTCGCCGGTTCGATCGGCATCATCGGCATCTCACTTGTGCTCGCGCTGTCAAACGGGGTCAACCGCTATATTTCCGATCAGGAAACGGCGGCGCTGTCCCAGTATCCGGTGGAGATTGACCGGACCGGGATCGATGTGGCGTCTCTGATGGGCGGGACATCCGACGCATCCGGTATGGCGAACCTGTCTGCGGACGGAAGGGAAGGAAAAGAGAAGGACGGAGACGGCCGGATCGGCGTGCGGAATATGATGAAGGGCCTGCTCTCGAACGTCACCACGAATGATCTCGCCTCCTTTAAAGCATGGCTCGAGAAGGACGGGCGGATCCGGGGAGAGAGCGACGCGGTCGAGTATCGCTACGATGTTACGCCGCTCATATACCGGGAGGGGAACGGAAAGACGGTACAGGTCAATCCGGCCAATCTCCTTGAGGGGCTGGATCTCGGCGACTCCCAGATGAGCACCATGATGGGCAACGCCATGAACATGGATGTGTTCTCCATGCTCCCGGAGAGCAGACGGATCCTTTCCCGGCGGTATACCCTTGAGGCAGGCCGCTGGCCGGAACAGGCGGAGGATATCGTGCTGATCCTCTCTGCGGACGGCCGGGTGAACGACAGCGTGCTCTACGCGCTTGGCATGCGGGACAGAAAGGAGCTCGGAAAACTGGTACAGGCGAAGGATGAGGAAAAGAGCCGCGCCGGCATCATGGACAGCGACGGAACGACCTACCGGTACGGCGACTTCCTCGGCATGCATTTCAAGGCCGTAAGTCAGTCCGCCCTGTATGAGCGCGATGACAAAAGCGGTCTCTGGATCGACCGGTCCGGGGACGATTCTTATGTCCGGAAAGCGCTGAAGGAAGGGATCACCCTTACGGTGTCCGGAATCGTGCGCCAGAAGGACAGCAGCTCTTCCGCCATGAGCGACTCCGGCTTCGCGTATACGGAGGACCTTCTGTCCGGGCTGATGCGGCGGGCTGCGGAGAGTGCCATCGTCAGGGATCAGATGGGCCGGAAGGACATCAATGTGCTGACCGGCCACACCTTTGAGGCGGACAATGACCCGGATCAGCTGGATCTCGGAAGCCTGATCACGGTCGATCAGGACGCCGTGCAGAACCTGCTCGCCTCCGCGGGTCTTCAGTCAGGCGGTCTGAATCTGGATATGTCCTCGCTGGCGGATGCCTTCTCGGGAATGGACCTGAGCGGGCTGAATCTGCCGAAGGGTCTTGATCTGTCTGCGCTGCAGAGCGCGCTGCCGCAGATGAGCGGGGAACAGCTGGAGGGGATGCTGGACGGCGTGATCCGGGATGTGCCGCAGGAAGAGCTCAGGAGCCTGTTCAGCAAGGTGATGCAGCACTATACGGCCTACGCCGCGGCGGATCCGTCCACGAATTATGCCGGGCTTTCCGACGCGCTGCTTCAGTATCTCACGTCGGACGAAACGGCGAAAACCGTGCAGACCTTTCTGCAGCAGAAGCTTACGGAAACGGGGAACCAGCTCGTATCCCGCGACGATCTGCTGAATCTGACGTCGGATGTGATGGCGGATTTCCCGGCTTATCTTGAAAAACGGCTTTCGGAGAATGCATCCGGCTCCTCCGGCGGCGTCCTGCAGCCGCTTTCCGCACAGGCCGTCCGGGCGCTGCTGGATCAGAAGCTTTCGGAGACGGGAAGGGATACGTTCACGCGGGAGGAACTGCTGAATCTGGCGTCGGATGTGATGAACAATCTGCCGTCCTATCTTCAGGCGCTCCTGCCGGACGGCACGGGCAGCCTCCCGGATTCGGGCGCGCTGTCTCAGATTCTTCAGGACTATCTTCAGGAACCGTCCACGCGGGAAAAGGCGGATCAGGCATTCTCGGATCTTACGGGGAGATTCCGGAATCTTACCCTTTCGCAGGATGAACTGGGGGATCTGATGCAGAAGCTCGCGGCCGGCTATACGCCGTACGCCCGGGACCATCAGCTTCCGGATCCTTCCCGTCTTACGGAATCCCTTCCGGCCTATTTCCGGACCGATGAAGGGAGAAAGGATCTGTCTCAGATGATGGCGGCGGTCCTCGACACCGACCGGCTTCAGAAGAACCTGAGCACTATGGTGTCCGACGGTCTTTCGGGCATCGCCGGCGTGGTGACGGCGCAGCTTCAGACCGCCCTCCGTCAGGGACTCGAAAGCGCGGCCGGAGCGATCCAGACCGCGCTCTCAGATCAGATGGGGCAGCTGATGGCGGGGATGGCGGGCGGCCTCTCCGGCCTTGCCGATCCCGGAAAACTGCAGAACATCATGAAGACGAACCTTGCGCCGGATCAGATCCGCAGCCTTCTGACCGGCATGCTGACCGGAAACGGGGTGAGTTATGAAGGAAATCTGACGAAGTTCGGCTATGCCTCGACGGATGATCCTTCGGAGATCGATATTTACCCGAAGGATTTCAGCGCGAAAAACAGGATCAAAAAGCTGATCACGAAGTATAACGACCGTGCCGCCGGCGCGGGAGAGGAGGAGAAGAGGATCTCCTATTCGGATATGATCTCGGCGATGATGTCGTCAGTGACCAATATCGTGGACACGGTCAGTGTCGTCATGATCGCGTTCATCTCCATCTCTCTCGTCGTCTCGTCCATCATGATCGGCGTGATCACCTACATCAGCGTTCTCGAACGGAAGAAGGAGATCGGGATTCTGAGGGCGATGGGCGCCTCGAAGCGGAATGTCGCGAACGTGTTCAACGCGGAGACGTTTCTCACCGGCCTGCTCTCCGGCACGATCGGCGTGGTTTCGGC
>OCTW011478673.1_pt1 | contig 12717 bp, 12 predicted proteins | sample 1539671 | NCBI WGS metagenome assembly OCTW01 (sample SAMN02144230, study PRJEB22623) | gut metagenome | biome: sheep rumen | host: Ovis aries | place: New Zealand | reverse complement strand
TTTTGAGCTTTCCGGAGAGAATTTTTGAGGCTATGGCAGGTTCCTTATCGCGGATGCTTTCAATGCACTTAGTGAACACCTCATATTTCAGTACCGTACCTCGTGAGATCTTAAGCTCATCGGCAATCTCTTGTGAGATTTCTTGCTTGCGATAAACCCGGCCGGGAATATAGGGACGAGAGCTACTATTATCCCGGTTGTTATAATTCGTATATAGTTGTGCTTTCCGTTCGAGCTCTGCCTGATAAAGTCTTCCGATCAGGTATTTATGCATTTCATTTACAAGGTCGGCTCTTTGAAGTTCTTCTTTGCAGATGTAGACGATTGCCTCAGCTTTATTTTTGAACATGGAATGTCTAATACGGAAGTGGATGTTGTTTTCCATGCAAATCTCATATCTTTTGTTACCGTCTATAATGATTCCATGCCAAACAAGTAGATGCTCACGGCATCCTTCAGTTAGAAGGCTCAATTTGAGATCCCTATAATCACGGTCGGATAATGGTTGTTTTAGTAACAGGAATTCCTCATCTGATTCCAGATGGGGAGGTTCCCATGTGCGATCAATCATGTGCAAGTGCATCCTCCATTTGTACGATATCTTTCATGGCAAAGAGGGCGATACCGGAACTCTCATTGCACTTACCGTAGATACGATATGATTGGTTATTCTTCCAGTCTGAGCGTACTCTCTGGAGTGTTTGCATCAGCTCTTTTGAATGAATTTCATAGCAGTTACCGTCGGTAAGTAATTCCTTATGGACTTTTAGGCCAAGGTGATCTTCCGGGATAGTACCTTTTATTGCGAGTAGGCCGGATTTCGGGTTGACAAGAAGCTGAATGAAATCCGGATCGCCAAGCATATGTAGCGTTATCTTATGAATGCGGATTCTGTTTTTCTTAAGATCAATACAGAGTACTGGTTGTTGCGCTGTCTGGTTGCTCATGTTCGCTTACCTCACTTTCTTTATTTCGATCAGGTGCGGAAGCAGAAGCCTTTCGGTTTTCTTTTACACCGAATATGGAGTAGCCATCGAAAATATTGACCTGCAGATTTCTCTGATGTTCCTCAACAGAAAGGCCGAACTGGTTCTTCCAGTCTTCTGGGTAAACTGGGGTGCGAGACGCTTTGAGCTTTCCGTCTTCATTGACTTTGCGCTCATAGATCTCAGGGTTTGCCAAATCAAAAGTAAAGAGCAGCTCGCCGTTAGAGCGGATAAGCTTACCGAGCAGCTTATACCTGTGGTTTGGATTCCAGCCCATCAGGGCAAATATCTTGCCGAAGAATATCTTACATGTGACCTGTTTGGGAGAAATCTTCTTCCCAGTCGAGCACCAGCGGAAGGAGTCTTTTTCTTCCTCTCTGCAGGGGCGGATCGCCAGCTTCTTCGTTTCGGGATTGACAAGAGCCTGAACGTATTCCACTTCCGGCAGCTTGCGGATGCAAGCCATGTTTACAGATACTTTATTTTGATTCAATGTAAAAGAGGGTTCATATATGTGTGAGAAGAACTCGCCACGGACTACTTGGAAGCCCTCATAGCTAAAGCTGTCGTCTTCGACGATCTCAATATCCGCAGTTCTTCTTTTGGTTTCATTTTCACTCATCGTTAACGGTCTCCTTCATTTGCTCAATCATAGTTTCAATTTCGGTTTTTATAGTCTCCCGGTCGGTCACCTTTATATCGGATTCCTTGTAGGGCTCACTGTCTTTTTTGATATCCCAAGAGGCGAGGGCTGTTTCGTGCTCCTGCTTTTCCTGCATATGCTCATAATATGCATCTCCAAAGGAATCACCCCATTCGGAAGGGTAAGCGAGGATCTGCTTTGACTTTGCGGCAGTAAAGGGAGTCAGATCTGCATCGCTGCTACTTTGCTCCCCGGCTTGGTCAATGACATGTTTTGGAATGAGCACTTCGGTATCATTGAGATCAAAAATAAGAAACTGCTCATCATCCTTTTTGCGTAGTGATCCAAGCAAGCGATATTTGCATTCGTCTTTCCAGCCGAGCATCTTGAATATTGAGGGAAGGCAGGCGGTACCACTAATGGGTTTGGGAGCGAGCTTTCCGTTATATGTTTTTGCCCAAGTCACAGCATTCACAGCTTCTTTTGATACTGGCCTTACAGCAAGGAGCTTGCTCTCAGGATGGATGAGAAGTTCAACCGTCCTGGTATCTCCAAATTTGCGTATAGTAGCTATAGTGAACTTGAACTCATCAGATGCAATCGTGACGATGTTTCTTCCGGGCGTATCAAAGAACTGGCCATGAGCTACCTCGTAGCCGCGAAGATCGAAGTCGCCTTTATTGACAGTGATTTCCCGATCTTCGTCGGTGGGAACGATCCCGTCTTCATAGGCACTCTGGCACGCTTCATAGTAGTCCTCGGGTTTAAAACCAGCCCACCGTGGATTGATAGAAACAAAGCCTTTCAGGGTTCCCTCCTTCACAACGTGGAGAGCAGGGAGGATGCTCTTGTTTCCGTATTTGGCATTGGCTATGAGCCGCTGTACAGCGATGAAATCATCTCGGCTTATAATACTTTCATGGTGATCCCGCTGCCTGTACTGATTTCGGTCTTGTCTGTTTTTCTTAGATTTGTGGTCAAGATAGTTTGGCGTGAAAGTCTTTCTGGCCAGAACATCACCGCAGTGCCTTTCGTTTTGAAGGATCTGGAGTATGCTGCCGGAAGACCAGGTGGTGTTACCTTTCTTTGTTTGTCGCTTGAGTTTGGTTAGAATTTCAGCGATTCCCTGTGTCGAATAACCATATAGATATAGGAAGAAAATGAGTCGGACTGTCTGTGCTTCTTCCTCATTAATGATAAGGTTTCCATCTTCATCCAGATCATAGCCGAGCAGGGCAGGGGTGAGAAAGATTCCACGTTTAAAGCGCATCTCGATGGATGCGTTCATGATCTCGCTTTTAGTGTGGCTCTCTTCCTGTGCGAGGGTGGCGATAAAGGCCAAGCTCATCTCGCTATTTGGATCGAGCGTATAAATGTTTTCGGTTTCAAAGAATATCCCGATGGGAGGCTTTCTGCCTTTGAGCAAACGAACGTATCCGATGCAGTCCATGATGTTTCTTGCAAATCTGGATACACTTTTGGTAACAATGAGATCGATCTTGTCATTATTACAGTCTTCGATCATCCGGAGAAAGCTATCTCGGTGGTTCAAAGATGTGCCAGAGATACCTTCATCAGCATAGATATCTACGAGTTTCCAGTCTGGCCTGCGATTGACAAGATCGGTATAGTGGTTCTTTTGAAGTTCGTAGGAGGAGGTTTGCCTCGGATCGTCTGTGGAGACTCTGGCATATACGGCCACACGCTTTTCGGTAGTTCCGTTGTAGAAATCCTCCTGTGGGATGGCCGGGATCACATCGAGTGCACTTTCATCGATTCCCCGGTACCGTTCCCGAATCTTTAATTTCTTATCCTGCTGGGGCAAGTTCTTCTCGTTCTCATTCATAGACGTTATCCTTCTCTTGGTGTTATGATTATCATATTGTTTTTATAACAAGAGCACCATTAACCAGCGGCTGAGGATTCAGCTTATAGTTAATGGTGCTCGGGAAGATTTTATGATTTAGTCAGTATCATCCCTCTCTTTTGGTGATAGAGACCAGTCGTTCTTACGAAGAATACTCTTTGAAGATCGTATCAATTCAAAAATGAACCGCTTCTCCTCTGGAGAGCAGTCCATCATAAGTTCGTCGATATCTGTTTGGTAGTCTGTTGGATTGTGGAGTTGATTGCCGGACAGCAATTCGTCGAGAGTGATGCCCAGCACATTGGAGATCTTGATGAGGGCTCCGAGGCTGGGCTTTCGCTTGCCTATCTCGATGTGGGAGATATAGGTCGTGCTCATTTCTGTTTCAAACCCGAGCTGCTCCTGAGAGTAGTGCATCTCTTGCCGTTTCTCCCGTACCCTCATTCCAATTAGTTCATAGTTTACTTCGTTCATTCTATCTGCCTCCTTTGCAATAGTTTGGGCTGAACGAGCCCGTGTGGTATCTATTGCTCAAGTCCGCAGAATTATCCACTCCTTTTCGCGTAATTGTCAGAAATACTTAATTACTATCGGTTTTGTATGTTTTTCTACATTATATATAGGCATTTGAGTTACCGGATAAGTGATATGGTAAATCGGAAAAAGAATGGCAAAGGGGGTATCCCCGTATGTGTTTTTTCCTATTAGATACCCTGTCCCCATTACCCCGTCTACGTCTTGATATACGGTATCAATCGTTGCCGATGACAGGTGTCCTGTTCCTGGATGAAGTGGGAGAATTCCGCAGCGGGGTTCTGGATCAGCTCCGGGTTCCTCTGGAAGAGAAAGTGATCCGTATCACGCGCTGCGGCGAAGTGTTCGTATTTCCTGCCGATTTCCTGCTGGTGGCTGCTTCGAATCCTTGCAAATGCGGGAATTTCGGAGATCCGGAACTGCCATGTACCTGCAGCCCTTCTTCCGTCATGCGGTACCGGGAGAAACTGTCCGGACCGCTTCTGGATCGGATTGATCTTCATGTGAAGATGCTCCGGCCGGAATATGAAGAAATGAAGGAAAGCCGTACGGGTATGGGTTCGGCGGAAATGCGGGAAATGGTGACCCGGGCCCGGGAACTGCAGAACCGCCGGTATGAGGGGACCGGCATCCGGCTGAACAGCCAGCTCACCGGGGGTCAGACCGAAGCGTTGGTTCCAATGAATTCCGCCTGCAGCCGTCTTCTGGAGGAAGCATATTATTCTCTCCGGCTGAATCCGAGAACGCTTCACAAGACCCGGCGGATTGCCCGGACGATTGCGGATCTGGAGGATTCCCCGGCGGTCCGGCCGGAACATATTCTGGAAGCGCTGCAGTACCGGATGCGGCGGGAGGAATGGATTCCGGGCAGCCGGTAATGCCTGTCGGATGTTTCTTCTATTATATATTGAACGCACATATCGGGAGAGAATGACCGGAGGGGCGTATGATGATCCTGAAATGTAATGAGGAATTCTATCCGGAGAAGTTCAGGGAACTGGAAGAAGCGGCGGGAGACCCGTCGGACCGGCTCTGTCCGAACTCGTTTCGGATGCCGAAGCGGATATACTGTGAGGGGGACCTGTCCCTGCTGGAGGGGCCGGTGATTGCCGTGGCCGGGAGCCGCAAGGCCAGTGCATACGGCATGAAGGTGGCGGCAGGCCTGGGAAAGCGTGCCGCAGCCTACGGTGTTACGGTTATCAGCGGTATGGCCCAGGGAATTGACTCCGCCGCACAGCAGGGAGCACTGGATGCCGGGGGCAGAGTGATAGCGGTGTTTGGGTGCGGGATTGATGTATGCTACCCCCGGGAAAACCGGAAACTGATGGACCGCATCGCATCCGAAGGGCTTCTGATCAGTGAGTATCCGCCGGGAACACAGCCGAGACGCTTCTTCTTCCCCCAGCGAAACCGTCTGATCAGCGCCCTGTCTGATGCAGTAGTGATTGTGGAGGCGGCGGTGGAAAGCGGCGCACTGATGACCGCATACTATGCGCTGGACCAGGGGAAACGGCTCTATGCGGTACCCGGGAATATCACCAGCCGCACCAGTATGGGAACGAACAAGCTGATTCAGGACAGTGTCCAGCCTGTAGTCAGTCTGGACACTCCGTTTGAGGATCTGCCGGTGCGGAAGGCATGTTATTCGGAGGAGAAAATCAGCGGACTGGGAGAGGATGAACAGCTGGTTTTCCGGGTCCTCCGGGACCGGGGGGAACTGATGTCAGATCAGATCAGCCTTCTTACAGGCCTCTCTCCCATGCGGGTCAGCCAGGTGATTACGCTGCTGGAGATGAAGGGCATTGCGGCAAACTATATGGGCCGGACGATGCTCATGGACGTGAATCAGTAAATTGAGAAATGTTTGACGTGTATGGGTTTTGTGGTATAATACGGCACGTCAGACTTGAAATACACGAAAATCGCAGGAATACAGCGGTTTTCTCAGGAGGAAATCATGACGGCAACAACTGCTGCGAAGAATAGTCCGGCGAAAGCAAGCGCCGGAAAGAAGAAGAAAACGTCGAAGGTGGCTGCTACCCGGAAGAAGAAACTGGTGATCGTGGAGTCTCCGTCGAAAGCGAAGACCATCGGGAAATTTCTCGGATCTTCCTACAAGGTCATTGCCTCGGTCGGTCACGTCCGTGACCTGCCGAAGAGTAAGCTCGGCATCGATATTGAAGACAATTTCGAGCCGCAGTACATTTCGATCCGGGGTAAGGGCGATATCATCAAGGAATTGAAGAAAGAAGCGAAGAAGGCATCGAAAGTGTATCTCGCCACCGACCCTGACCGGGAAGGAGAGGCGATTTCCTGGCATCTGGCCTACCTGCTGGGGATCGACCCTGCCGAGGAATGCAGGATTGAATTCAACGAAATCACGAAATCGACAATCCGGGAGGCCATCAAGCATCCCCGGGCCATCGACCAGAATCTGGTGGATGCGCAGCAGGCGAGGCGGGTCCTGGACCGTCTGGTGGGTTATGAAATCAGCCCGATTCTCTGGAGAAAGGTGAAGCGGGGCCTGTCAGCCGGGCGGGTGCAGTCCGCTGCATTGAAGATCATATGTGACCGGGAGAAGGAAATCCGGGCCTTCGTTCCGGAGGAATACTGGACCGTTACAGCGGATTTCCGGAAACAGAAAGTGTTCCGGGCGAAACTGACGAAGAAAGACGGAAAAGAACTGACGATTCACAATGCGGAGGAGAAGGACCGGGTGATGAGGGAACTGGAGAAGAACCCTTACATCATCACGAAGATCGAGAAGAGTGAACGGCAGTACAGACCGAAGCCCCCTTTCACTACCAGCAGTCTGCAGCAGGACGCATCGAACCGCCTGAATTTCAACACCAGGCGGACCATGCAGATCGCCCAGGCTCTGTATGAGGGCGTCAATGTGAGAGGAAGAGGCACCGTCGGTCTGATCACATACTTGAGAACCGATTCGGTGCGTGTCTCAGCGGAAGCCCGGGCAGCGGCGAAGACGTTCATCCTCGATTCGTTCGGAGAAGAATACTACAGCGATAACAAGTACGGCAACAAGAAAAAGGCGATTCAGGATTCCCACGAAGCGATCCGCCCGGCGGATGTGACGCTGACACCGGAAGAGATCCGGGATTCGCTGACGCCGGAACAGTTCAAGCTGTATCAGCTGATCTGGCAGCGTTTCATGGCCAGTCAGATGAGCCCTTCCCGCATCCATAATGTACAGGCGGCCATTACGAACGGCGCCTACACATTCAGTGCATCCGGTTCCCGCATGCTCTTCGACGGTTTTCGGAAAGTATATGCGGACAAGCCGGGAGACGAGAAGGACAAGATGCTGCCGGAACTGGAAGAGGGAGAACAGCTGACACCCAAGAAGGTGGATGCGGAACAGAACTTCTCCAAGCCGAAGGCCCGCTACTCGGAAGCGGCGCTGATCAAGGAGCTGGAAAGCCGGAACATCGGCAGACCGAGTACTTATGCGCCGATCGTCACGACCCTGACCGGCCGTCGTTATGTGAAGCGGGAGAAGAAATCCCTGGTTCCTACAGAGCTGGGAGAGATCGTGGATGATCTGATGGAGCAGTACTTCAAGGATATCGTGGACTCCCGGTTTACGGCGGAGATGGAAGATAAGCTGGATGATATTGAAGCGACAGGCAGTCCGTGGAAGAAGGTCATCAGCGAGTTCTACACACCGTTTGAGAAGGAACTGGAGAAGGCGGAGCATGACATCCCGAAAGTGGAGCTGGAGGACCGTCCGTCCGGCGAGATCTGTGAGGTCTGCGGCAGACCGATGGTTATTAAATCGGGACGTTTCGGAGACTTCCTGGCCTGCAGTGGATATCCGGAATGTACGAATACCAGACCTCTGGTGAAGAAAACCGGGGTGAAATGTCCGCTCTGCGGCAAAGACATTGTGGAACGCCGCTCCCGGAAGGGGCGCATTTTCTATGGCTGCAGCGGATACCCGGAATGCACCCAGTCTTACTGGAACAAGCCGGTGAACAAGGTTTGTCCGAAGTGCGGTGCACTGCTGGTAGAGAAGAAGTCGAAAGAGGGAACACTGTCGTGTTCCAATCCGGAATGCTCATATAAGGAATAGAAACTATGCCCCGCCGGCTCTCCGGCGGGGCGTGCAGAAAGGTGGTAATGCAATGATTCAGCTGCATGCGACGACGATCTGCTGCGTCAGAAGAGGCCGGGACGATATTGCGATCGGCGGAGACGGACAGGTCACCATGGGTGAAACGGCGATCATGAAAAATGGCGCAGTGAAGGTGAAGAAAATTTTCGGCGGGCGGGTGCTCACCGGTTTTGCGGGTTCCGTGGCAGATGCCTTCACACTGACAGAGATGTTCGAGAAGAAACTGGAGGAACACGGAGGAAATCTCCGGCGCGCAGCGGTGGATCTGGCCCAGGCCTGGCGTTCCGATCAGGGAATGCGCAGCCTGGAGGCGTTGATGATCGTTGCGGACAGGGAGGAAATCCTGATTATTTCCGGGAATGGAGAAATCATTGCGCCGGATCAGGATTTCGTGGCGATCGGCTCCGGTGGAAATTATGCATACTCCGCAGCGAATGCCCTGTTCAATCATACAGATATGAGTGCGGAGGATATCGTCCGGGAGTCCCTGAAGATTGCTTCCTCCATTTGCGTCTACACGAATGATCATATTACAGTCGAAAAATTGTAATCATGATGATAAACATTCGTTATGATATGAATAAATAAAATATTCAATAAATTTACATAAACCTATAGAATTCTTTCTATTCATAATTTATAATAGGAGTGGAATATGGCAGAACTGACTGGAGTTACCGTTCAGAGTCTGAAACCGAAGGAAATTGTCGCTGAACTGGATAAGTACATTATTGGTCAGGACAAGGCGAAGAAATCGGTCGCCGTTGCCCTGCGGAATCGTTACAGAAGAAATCTGCTGCCGGAAGACATGCGGGAAGAGATTACGCCGAAGAACATTCTGATGATCGGTCCCACCGGATGCGGAAAGACAGAAATCGCCAGAAGACTGGCGAAACTCATGAAAGCTCCGTTTGTGAAGGTGGAAGCCACGAAATTCACGGAAGTGGGGTATGTCGGACGGGATGTGGATTCCATGGTGCGGGATCTGGTGGAAGCGTCCATGCATATCACGAAGACCCAGAAGTTGCAGGAGAAGTATGACATTGCAGACCGTCTGGCGGAGGATCGGATCGTGGAAGCGATGATTCCGGGAGAGAAGAGGACATCGCAGCCGGAGAGCAGTCCCTTCGATTTCCTTCGCAACAGCGGTGGATACCCGAGTCAGAAACAGCTGTATGAACAGAGTCAGCAGGCGCAGAAGGAGAAGCCGGAGAAGTCTGAAGTGGAGATGGCCCGGGAGCAGGTTCGTCAGCAGCTTCGGAACGGACTGCTGGAAGACCAGGTCATTGAGATCGAGGTGGAAGATACACCGAGAGGCAATGAACTGGACATGAGCAACGAAGGGATGAGCATTGCGATTGGAAACATTTTCGGAGATATGCTGCCGAAGAAGATGAAGAATCGCAGATGCACGGTTCGGGAGGCCCGGAAGATCCTGCGGGAGCAGGAAGCGTCCAAGCTGCTGGACATGGATCAGGTCACTGATGAAGCGGTGGAGAATGCGGAACAGAACGGCATCATCTTCATCGACGAGATTGACAAGATCGCATCGGGCGGCAGTTATAACGGCGCCGATGTTTCCCGGGAAGGTGTGCAGCGGGACATCCTGCCGATTGTGGAAGGCAGCGTGGTGAACACGAAATACGGTCCGGTGAAGACGGATCACATTCTGTTCATCGGTGCGGGTGCGTTCCATACTGCGAAGCCGACCGACCTGATTCCGGAGCTCCAGGGACGTTTTCCGATCCGGGTGGAACTGGACAATCTGACGAAGGAGGACTTCGAGAAGATCCTGACGGTTCCGGAGAATGCGATCACGAAGCAGCATCAGGCGCTGCTGGGAACAGAAGGCATCCGTCTGGAATTCACGGATGATGCGATTTCCGAGATCGCGAGCATGGCTTACATGATGAATGAACAGAATGAGAATATCGGGGCGAGACGTCTTTCGACGATCCTCGAGAAACTGCTGGAGGATATTTCCTATGAAATTCCTGAGCCGGAGGATGGCAGAATCACCATCGACCGGAATTTCGTGGATAGTAAGTTCGAGGATACGATCCGTCGCGATACGCTCGACAGATACATATTGTAGGCCGGAATGCTGTTCAATACATCAGAATATCATGTATGAGCTGTCGGCGTCGTGATTCATGCCGTCCGATGGGGAGTATACGTATATTATTATATTATTTGGAAGAGGGATGGTACGAATCATGAGTGAACAGTTATTAACGAGAGTGAGGACTCTGAACGAGATGCTCTCCGAGAGCACGACGGGTTATGTGTCTTTCGACGAATTGTGCAATTCCATGGGAAAGATGCTGAATTCCTTTGTTTTCGTGATCAGCCGCAGAGGGAAGTGTCTTGCGGTGGACACGAGAGAGCAGGAAATCGACTTCGAAGTCGAAACACGGGATGGCGCAGAGTGGATTACAGACGGCGTCAACGAGAATCTTCTGAAGGTCGGAAAGACGATCGAAAACGGAATGGGTGAGGATATCATCGCTATTTACGGTGAGGACTATCCGTATGCAGAGGACTATCATGTGATTGTCCCGGTTGTCTGCGGCGGAAACCGGGTGGCGACTGTGATCCTCATGAGATCCAATTCTCCATATACTGACGAAGATATCGCAATCTGCGAGTACGGTGCAACTGTCATCGGACTGGAAGTGTCCCACGGCATTGCGCTGGAAGAGGAAGAGGACAACCGGGAACGGAATGCCGTGAATATGGCGCTGGAGACACTGTCCTATTCCGAACTGGATGCGGTTGTGAAGATCTTCGGTGAGCTGGAAGGGGACGAGGGTCTGCTCGTTGCCAGCAAGGTAGCGGACAAGTTTAATATTACACGTTCTGTTATCGTCAATGCACTCCGGAAGCTGGAGAGTGCCGGTGTCATCGAATCCCGTTCTCTGGGTATGAAGGGGACTCGGATCAAGATCACGAATCAGTTCCTGCGGGGCGAGATTGAGAGGATCGATATTTAGCACACCGATGCTGTCAGATAGAAGATTATGGCGTGTACGAGCGCCATGGACGCGGGCAGAAGATCCTGCCCGCGTGTTTTTTGTCATGGTCAGGAGAAGAGGAATGAAACTGTTTGATACGGTATGCGGCGAGGGATCCGCAGAGCAGATCATTGAGAAATCCAGATTTATTGCCTATGTGGCTCCTGCAGAGTCCCGGGAGGAAGCGGATGCCTTCATCGCCGGAATCCGGAAGAAGCACCGGGATGCAACCCATAATGTGCCGGCGATGGTGATCGGAGATCAGTTTCAGCTGCAGTGGGGCAGTGACGACGGGGAGCCCCAGGGCACGTCCGGGGCGCCGATCGTCCAGATGCTGGTGAATGAGGGCATCACGAACACGGTCATTGTCGTCACCCGGTATTTCGGCGGGATCAAACTGGGTACAGGGGGGCTGGTCAGAGCATATACGTCCAGTGCGAAACTGGGACTGAAAGCGGCCGGGGTCTGCACCGTGGAGGAAATGGTTCTGCGGGATTATCAGGTGGATTATGCGGCGTATAATCGGATCATAAACTATGATTTTGTACAAAAAACTGAAATCAGCAATTTGCGCTTTACAGACTGTGTGGAATTTGATATAGTATCTAAGTCGGCTGATGCAGCGGCTGTTCGTGAACAGCTGAACGGGCTGACGAACGGGAAGATCAGGCTGATCGACGAACGTAATGTACGGTATCGGCTTCGGAAAGAATGAAAAAGTTCTTGACATTATGAAGCGGCTCCTGTATACTATGTAAATGTCGCAGGGCTGTGAGAATCCTGTGGAGCTGAGAGTTCGGGCGTTTAGCTCAGCTGGGAGAGCATCTGCCTTACAAGCAGGAGGTCATAGGTTCGAGCCCTATAACGCCCACCACAATTTCAAATCAAGCATATTGCTTCTTTTGGGAATATGGCCAAGTAGTTCAGTTGGTTAGAATGCCAGCCTGTCACGCTGGAGGTCACGAGTTCGAGCCTCGTCTTGGTCGCCAATATGCTGGCGTGGCTCAACGGTAGAGCAGCTGATTTGTAATCAGCAGGTTGGGGGTTCGATTCCCTCCGCCAGCTCCAATTTCATAGAATGTCGAGGGATGCCCGAGTGGCTAAAGGGGGCGGACTGTAAATCCGTTAGCTGAGCTTACGATGGTTCGAATCCATCTCCCTCGACCAATTTGCGGAAGTGGCTCAGGGGTAGAGCATCGCCTTGCCAAGGCGAGGGTCGCGAGTTCGAATCTCGTCTTCCGCTCCATTTTTTATGGGCTCGTAGCTCAGCTGGATAGAGCAACGGCCTTCTAAGCCGTGTGTCCAGAGTTCGAATCTCTGCGGGCTCATCATTTTCACGAACGTGTCTCCGGTGTCGACCGGGGATTTTTTGTTTTTTTTGCCCGCCCGCAGGCTGCGGGCGGGGATATGAAGCAAGTGCGGGGAAATTCCCCGCACTTGCTTCCTTCAATAGAAAAGGAAACAGGCGGCCGCCGGGCCGCCTGTTATCCGCCTGCTAAATATACAGCGGACGGTCGCCAGGCCGTAGTGCATGATCAAGA
>OCTW011586240.1_pt1 | contig 12721 bp, 9 predicted proteins | sample 1539671 | NCBI WGS metagenome assembly OCTW01 (sample SAMN02144230, study PRJEB22623) | gut metagenome | biome: sheep rumen | host: Ovis aries | place: New Zealand | reverse complement strand
GGCTACATGGACGAGGACGGCTACCTCTATCTGAACGGCCGCAAGAAGAACCTGATCATCCTCAGCAACGGCGAGAATGTGTCCCCCGAGCTGATCGAGAACAAGTTTGACGGCGACCGCCTGATCCAGGATATCATTGCCTTCGGCGAGGACGACACGATCGAGGTCGAGGTCTATCCCAACTACGAATATGCCCAGGTCCATGAGATCCGCGACATCGAGGCAGCTGTCAATGAGATCATCGCGCAGCACAACGAGGAGCTGCCTTCCTACGCCAAAATCTCCGGATGCACCATCCGCAGGACGCCCTTCCCCAAGACCTCGTCCAAAAAGATCATCCGCAAGGTCTACTTCGACAACAAGGAGGCCAGGTCTGAGAAAAAGAAGAACCTCCTGCTGCCCGTCACGGAGCTGCAGCAGAAGCTGTCCGAGATCGTTCTGGCCGTCACGGGCGGGGACGCAGTCGGCACGGATATGAATCTCTACCAGAACGGCCTGGATTCCCTGGCCAGCGTCATGCTGATCGAGGAGCTGCAGACACAGCTGGGCGTCGGCGTGACCCTGACCGAGCTCATGGAATCCAATACCATCCTGAAGCTGGAGGACCTGATCCTGCAGAAACAGGGCGAGGAAAAGATGGACTACAGCCCCCGCCCGGTCTACCCGCTGACCTCCATGATGATGTATTTTTCCTATGTCATCGCGGGCAACACGACCGGCAACCTGCCCTTCGTCTTCCGTCTGGACAATTCGGTGGACCTGGACCGGCTCAAGGAGGCCTTCCACAGGCTGATGGATGCCCATCCCGCCCTCAAGGCCATTATCAAGCCCACCGAACAGAAATACTACGCCGTCTTCCGCGACGACACGCGTACGATCGACATTCCCGTCTATCAGTGGACCGAGGCCGAGGTGGAAAAGAACATGCAGGCCATGCTGGTGCCCTTCCGCTATCGGGAGGATGACAACCTGGTCCATGTCGCCCTGGCGCAGACCGAGGCCCACAAGTACATGTTCTTTGACGTGGCCCATGTGATCGGAGACGGCATCACCATGAACATCCTCATGGAGGACCTGAAGAAGATCTACGACGGCGGGGAGGTGCCGACGGAGAGGTATACCTTCTACGAGTACATCCTGGACGCGAAGGCCAAGGAGGAGTCCGGTGCGCGCGAGCGCGACTGCGCGGCCGTGGATGCGCTGATGAAGGGTTACCGCATGCGCCAGACCCTGCTGACCCGCCACGATCGGCAGGACTGCAGCAGGGGCGTCTACGGCGTCATCCGCCGCAGGTTCGACCGGATCGTCCGCAAGGAGATCCTCTACTATTGCAAGAAGAACAGCGTCTCGGAGAACGCCCTCTTCCTGTCCGCCTTCAACTACACGGCGGCCCTCTTCGCCGACGAGGACGACGTTTTTGTCAACTCCATCCACAGCGGCAGGACCGACGGCCGATGGACCGGCCTGGCCGGCTGCCTCTTCAAGACCTACCTGTGCAGGTATGAGCGCGTTGCACACGAGAAGGTCAAGGACCTGATCACCCGGACCGGCTGCCAGATCATGTCCACCATGAAAAACTACTCGCCGGTCTCCCGGATGGGCGACATGTTCCTCCAGTACCAGGGCGATATCCTGAACGTGCCCACACCCGGCGATCAGCCAGGCGAGCGCCTGCACTGCCTGCAGCTGGATTCCCTGCCCTTCCACATGCAGATCATGTACGACGAGGACGGCTTCTACACCGAGCTCCGCTACTGGGAGAACCGCTTTGACCGGAAGACCCTGGAGATCTTCCTGACCTGCTACGAGGAGGTCGTCAGGGCCATGATGGAGGAATCCTCCGTCCGCCGCCTGAAATACCACCTGCCCGATGAAGTCTATCCCAAACACTTCTATGTCAACGGGACCAGGCTCAACGAGGAGGCCGGTTTTGAGCTCCTGCCCGGGATTGAGCGGGATGTCAATCAGAACAGAAGAATCAAGGTCTATGTCCTCGATGAGGGATACCGCAAAAAGCCCTACGGCGCCTGGGGACCCCTCTATGTCATGGACTACCAGCCCGCGAAGGTCTGCGAGGTCGTCGAGAACCCCTACGGCCCCGGCACGCTCTATGCGACCGGCCTCAAAGCCAGGATCCTGCCCGATGGAACGGTCGATTTCCTTGAGAAGGTTGGCAGAGAGGTGATGACAGACGGTGTCAACGGCCGCCGCTTCTTCGACCTGGGTGCGGCCGAGGAGGCCCTGACCGCCTGCGAGGGCATCGCGTCGGCGAAGGCTTACCTCAAGTACAATACCGCCACCAACGAGATGAATCTCTACGCCGATATCAAGGCGGACGCCGGATTTGACAAAGAAGCCTGCCTGGCCTCTCTGAAGGACAAGGTCAGCCCCGAGCTTGTGCCCGTGGACCTGCTGATTGCATGACGCCCCTAAGGACCCTCGGCGCGCAGTTGTATGTACCGAAACCGGTGCCGGTGGATCTGCAGACGTCATGACGTCCCGAAAGGACTACGGTGCACAGCGGCAGATCCCGGAGCCGGCGACGGCGGACATTCTGAACGTTTAAACGCTGCCTCTGAAGCGAAAAATCCCTGCTGGTTCAGCGGGGATTTTTTCGCGCTGACACAGCAGGGAACATTTTGTAGTGACGTCGTATTTCAGGTGGTTATCTCAGGCAGCGGTCACTTGTGATGATCTCCTGCGGAGACCTCCAGGAGAAAGTCCCGCACTGCCGCCTCGACCAGGTCCAGGTGCAGGTCGTAGCAGTGGGTGTCGTCCGGGATCAGGACCAGCTTCGCGTCCGCGTATTTTCCGGCGGCGTCGACAGAGTACTGAAAGGGGACGGTCTCGTCGCCGGTTCCGTGGACCAGGAGGACCGGCCCGGTGTATCGGCGGATGGCGGCGTCCACATCGATCATCTGCGCCACGCGCACATGATTGCCGCCGAGGATATCTCCGTCTCCGCAGTCGAGCACCTCTGGAATGTGGTCCGGATCGAAGGAGACGCCGAGAACATTGCCGCTCCGGGCGTCCGAGGGGATACAGATCGCGGGCGATAGCGGCAGAATGGCCTTGAGGCGGTTGTGCTCCATAGCTGCGACCAGCATGACCAGAAGGCCCCCCTGGGAGTGGCCGCACAGGTAGAGGTCCGTGACGAAATCCAGCTGCCGCGCGTAGTCGATCACGGCCATGGCATTGCCGACCCACTTGTAGATTGTATGGTCGCGGAAGGCACCGCCGCTCATCCCGTGGCCGTACATCTCCGCCCGCAGGACGGCGAAGCCGGCCTCATTGGCGGCCCGCATGACGCCCAGGAGATGGTCCTCCTCCATGTGGCCGGTGAAGCCGTGGATGAGGATCAGCAGCGGCATTTTTTCTGTATGTGCCGCGGGCATCTGCGGCAGATCCAGCTTGCAGTGGATGGCGATCCCGTCATCCTGCAGATAGAATTCTCTGTTTTCCATAGGTACTCCTGATAATAGCCTGATGATCCGTGAGATCACTTTTGACATTGAGATCATTTGATATAGATATTGCGTGCGCTTTTTGGCGCAGTCGCGCGGAGCTTCCGCTTTACTGCAGGGAGCAGGGGCCCGGCTGAAGACCGGCGGAGCGCTGCGCAGCGTGACCATTATCATAATAGTATCAAATCGCTCCGGCGGGCAAGCTGTAAAATATATCGCCGGGCGCAAACAGATAAAAAAGACGGATCTGCGCGACAAAATGACAGGTCGTGCAGGTCCGTTTTGGGATTACTGAAGAGGATGACAGGCCGGGCAGATATGTTTTGGGATTACTGAACAGAATGACAGGCCGGGCGGGTCTGTTTTGGGATTATTGATCGGCCGGTCAGCCCGGATGCCCATGCCGGTCTGGCACAGGCAGATCGCGGACATACCGATCCCGGCCCCCAGATACAGAAGACCGGCTTCCGCCACCGGGCCGACATTGACCTGCATCAGCTTGGCCAGCGGTGTCATCAGGGCATATAGTACCGCGGCCAGGATGGCCGCAAGGATGGCTCTTGTTTCTTTCATCTTTTACTTCTCCGGTATGATTGTCACGATTGGTTTCGGAACAAATGATTCGATTTCGTCTCTCAGGAAGGATCATCACGGTTGATTTCCGGACAAGCTGTTCGATTTCTTATCGCCTGTATGATAAGATGAAACAAGAGACCTGACCACAACCGGTTTGGCTGTTTTGTAAGATACGGAACAAAGCGGCCAAAGTGTGCGAAAACGGGAGTCAATCTGTTGCGTCCCTTGACTTATGAAATGCAGGAAAAAGCAGAAATGACAGAAAAAACGGATATGAAAGATCACAGACAAAACAAAAAGGCGGAGGAGCGCCGGCTAGTCCGGCACCCTTTTCCGCCTCTGTATGATGAAAATTCGAAGATTCTGATCCTTGGGAGCTTTCCTTCGGTCAAGTCCCGGGAGATGGCTTTTTTCTACGGGCACCCGCAGAACCGCTTCTGGAAGCTGCTCAGCCGCCTGCTGGAGGCGCCCTTTCCGGAGACTGTGCCGGAGCGGCGGGCCTTTCTGCTGGCGCACGGGATCGCTCTCTGGGATGTGATCGCCTCCTGCGAGATCCACGGGTCCTCGGACGCAAGCATCCGGAACGCGGTGCCCAACGACCTGCGGCAGATCCTGGACCATGCGCAGATCCGGCAGGTCTATGTCAACGGGCAGACGGCCGGGAAGCTCTATCGAAAATACCAGGAGAAGCCGCTGCGCGAAGCCTATGGTGACTGCGCAAAGGCGGTCGTTCTGCCCTCCACCAGTCCCGCCAACGCCGCCTGGACCATGGACAGGCTCATGGAAGCCTGGCGGGTGATCCCGGAACAGTTGTGACTGTATACACGACCGCTGAGGCAGAGAGAATGCGCCGGTGTTTTGAAAAACACCGGCGCATTCTCGTGACTACAGTCGTGTGGGTTTTACAATGACAGGGACCGGAGAACCGTCCCCGTGGTCCCTTTACTGACTGTTCCTGATGGCGTAGTAGAGGGCCGCGTCCGCGTTGTTTTTATAGGGGTTGGTCCAGAAGATGCCCACCAGGCCCAGGGAGATGAGACTCAGCAGCATCCAGCCGATGAAGGAGAGATCGTAGACGAAGGCCTCCCACTTGTGGCCGTTCATCAGCTGTCTGGAGAGGGTGATCACTTCGTTGGGGCTGAGGTCGGGCTCGTCCTTGAGCAGATAGGGGACCAGCCTGTAGGAGTAGGCCTTGACGAGCCCCGGAATGAGCAGGAGCAGGCACCAGAGGGCGACATACAGATCCGACAGGAAGAGGGTCAGGAAGGTCCTCCCGTACTGGGAAAAGCCCTCTGTGATCGCGTCCAGCGGTGCGTCCGGGCTCTGGAGGTTTTTCTTGAAGAACTGATAGCAGCCCACCTTCAGCGGGTTGAAGAGGAAAATGCGCAGGGCCATCGAGACGATGATGACGAGGAGCATGGCGCTGACGAAGATCAGGATGATGGCGGGCGAGAGCTCGGGCATGACGCCGGAGGCATCTTCGAACGACTGTTCGGCACTGTCTTCCGACGGAATACTGGAGCGCGCGGAGGCAGTCACACCGCCGGCCAGGAGGGAGAGCAGGAAGGAGACGCCCACGCTCTTCCAGTAATTTGCCTTAAAGGCGGCTTTGCCTCTTGCTTTGATATCCTGTCTGTTCCACATGTTTTTTCCCTCCCTTTCATAAAGCTTCTATAGATGTGAAGCAGTAGAGTACCACCTCCACGGGACGCGGCTCAGCACCGCATTCCGGCACATCACACTATGTTATATCTTGGCACAAAGATGGCAGGGTTTCAAGCATGTCTTGCCTGCGGGCGCGGGGCCGCGTACCGGTGAAGCCTCACACGAAGAAAGTCACGAGAATGCGCCGGTGTTTTTCAATGCGGGGCGCAGGCGGGTCTGAACCGTAAACGGTGACACCGGCGGAGGTCCCTTTTCCATTGGGCTGAACTTGACAATAAAACAGGTTCAGACGTATAAAAAGATTTGAAGAAATGCCGGTGCATTTTCGCGGCCGGATCGTGAGCAGGCCTCACGAGATCCGGTCAGAAAACCACCGTTGAGAACAGCTTTCCCGGACGGGAGGAAGTCCTGATATGAACGAAAACACACAAAAACTGACATTTGGCGCCCTGCTGGTCGCGGTATTCGGCGTGCTGCTGGTCCTGAACCGGCAGACGGGCGGCATGCTGGAGGAGACCTTTATCTTCCTCTTCCCCATTCCCATGGTGGCTTTTTCGGCCAAATACGGTTTGAGGGACAGCCTGCCGGTCTTCGTCTGCACGATCCTGATCTCCATCTTCTGCGGGATCTTCACCTCGGCCTTTTACGCGGTCGCCCAGTCCTTCATCGGCATGGTCTACGGGAGCTGCATCCACGCAAAGCGCGACACGACCAGGACCATGCTGCTGGTCATGGCCCTCAGCGTGGTCTCCAACCTGCTCAGCAGCGTTGTCCTGGCCTCCCTCTTCGGCATCAACCTGCAGGAGGACATCAAGCTCATGCAGGACTCCATGAATGAGGCCATCGCCAGGTTCGGCGCCAACATGCCCGCCGAGCAGCAGCAGGCCCTCGACATGCTCATGCGGCCGGACACCCTCCTGCGTATGATGATCATCTCCATGGTCTTTCTGGGCGTCGTGGAGGGCTTCATCGTCTGCCAGCTGAGCCTGTTGATCCTGCGCAGGCTCCGCTATCCCATCCAGAAGCCGGCCCCGCTGACATCCTTCTATCCGCCCAGGTGGTCGGGATTTATCTCCTTTATCTTCTACATCTTCGGCAGCGCCTATCTGGCCATGCCCCAGACGACCGGACGGGAGGAGGTCATACGCGTCGCCGGCCAGCTGTGCTTTTTATGCGGATACATGTACCTGATGTGCTTCGGCTACATCGCGGTCCTCTTCCTCCTGCGTGCCTACGGTCCGCGCTCGCGCGCCGTCAATATCGTCCTGGCGATCCTGCTCTTTTTCACCATCCCCCAGATCTTCGTCCTCCTGGGCTTTGCCTACATCTCACTGGGCTTCCACGACTGGGTGCAGAGAAAAATGATGCAACGGATCGGGGCAGAACAGCAGAAGAGGCGGTGACAGCTGCGATTCCTGCGAAAGCATGAGCTCCCGGAGCGGAGTGACACAGGGGCAGCGAAGCGAACAGGAGTGCTCAATGAAATTAAAGGTTGCGGTCCTGCAGACACATGTCTTTGCGGAAAAAGAAAAAAACATCCGCCAGCTGGAGGAAATCCTGGCCGCCGGCAAAACGGAGGGTGCAGACCTGGTCACGCTCCCGGAGATGTTTGCCTGCCCCTATGAGACGCCCAACTTTCCCTGCTATGCGGAGCCGGAGGGCGGTTCGTCCTGGCAGGCCTTGTCCGCCCTGGCGAAAAAATACGGAATCTACCTGTCTGCGGGCAGCATGCCGGAGCTGGAGGAAACAGCCGCCCCGGGGCAGGGCGCAGCGAATACAGTGGATGCGGAGTCCGGCGCAGCCGCGCAGAGTGCCGCATCTTCAGATGTATCGGGCAGGGCGGCTGCAATGACCATCCGGCGCATTTACAACACCGCCTATGTCTTTGACCGTCAGGGCCGGCAGATCGGCAAGCACCGCAAGGCCCACCTCTTCGACATCGACGTGAAGGGCGGCCAGTATTTCAAGGAATCCGACACCCTCTCGCCCGGTGACCACATCGGCTGTTTTGACACGGAATTCGGGAGGATCGGGCTCTGCATCTGCTACGATTTCCGCTTCCCGGAGACGGCCCGCCTCATGGCGCAGGACGGAGCGAAGGTCATCCTGGTGCCGGCGGCCTTCAACATGACGACGGGCCCCGCCCACTGGGAGCTCATGTTCCGGGGACGGGCGGTCGAGAGCCAGTGCTATGTCATCGGCACGGCGCCCGCCCGCGACCTGCACAGCTCCTACATCTCTTGGGGACACTCGATCGTGGTCGATCCCTGGGGAACCGTCCTCATGCAGATGGACGAAAAGGAAGGAATCCGCATCGTGGAGCTCGATCTGGACTATGTGGAGGAGGTCCGGCAGCAGCTGCCTCTCTTAAAGCACCGCAGGACCGACCTCTACGAGCTGCGGCGGGTTTGAGCAGCGGTATGGTACAAGACCGTGTCCGGCAGTTGTGATCCAAAATAACATTGTTTTTACAGACTCCTGTCAATTTCGTCATTTTGACGAATCTGACAGGATTTTTTTTGCTCAAACAGAGTCTGAGCCGCAGAATACCTGTACTCTGGCGTGTCAAAAAACCGTATATCCACATAGTTTTCCACAGGAAGGGGGGATAAGCCCATCTTGCCCGGGCGCAGGAGACAGCGTAAGATGGAGGCGCAGGCAACCGGATAACCGGATGAGGCGCTCCGACGTGTTCGGCATACCGGCACATTTCCAGGGCGTGAACAGATCTCTGCAGAGGCTCTATGGCAGTCTTTCAGGTGATGTGGAAGAGGAAGGGGGCAGATATGGATTACACGAAGTATACACATCAGGAAGGGGAGGATATGGATTCCTGCCTCATGGAAGCCGCACCGGAATTGTATCTGCGTGAGAAGCTTCTGAGGGAAGGACCGGACCCGGACCGGGTCTACACCATGGAGGATATCGAGGCATTGCCGGAGGAGATCCAGGCGGAGCTCAATGACGGAAAGATTTTCTATATGCAGATGCCGACGGCCAGCCATCAGGATGTGGCGGGCGGCATGTACCTGGCCGTCGCCAATTATATACGCGCAAAGCGGGGGGACTGCAAGGTCTACATCCCGCCCTATGGCGTGTACCTCAACAACGATGACAAGACATTTTTTGTACCGGATCTGACCGTGATCTGTGACCGGGGCAAGCTGGATGAAAAGGGCTGTCACGGCGCGCCGGATTGGATCGTGGAGGTCACATCACTCTCCACGAAGAAACGTGACTACGGCCTGAAGCTCTTCCGCTACCGGGATGCCGGGGTCAGGGAATACTGGATCATTGACCTGCAGCAAAGGATCGTCATGGTCTATGTCTTTGATACGGAGCCGGAGGACGCGGGAATCTATTCCTTTAAGGACGAGATCACGCCGTCTCTGTACCCTGATCTGAAGATCCGGATCGCAGACATGCTGGGATGAATGTTGGAAAATAGAACACTTGTGCGAAACGAAAAAAGGATGTATGATAGAGGGGAGCAAGGGATCCGTCGGGCAGTCCCGCTGTGTTCCGGCGCTGCCGGGAGTTGTTCCGTGCAGGTCCCTGTGCCTGAAAAACAGCAATGCTTTGCATTGCTGATAAAACGCCCCGTTTCCGGGGCGGTCTACACTGTAGCAAATTTACACGGTTTTTTTATTAAGAAGGAGGCAAGCATGTTTACACAGATTACACTTCCCTACGCCTATGATGCCCTGGAGCCCGTCATCGATGCCCTGACGGTGGAGACCCACTTCGCCAAGCACCACGCGGCCTATACGAAGAACTTTAATGATGCCGCGGAGAAAGCCGGTGTCAGCGGTCTGGATGCCGAGACCCTTCTGGCCTCCCTCGATAAGGTGGAGGATCCGGCTCTGCGCAAGGCCCTGCGCAACAACGGCGGCGGCTTCTACAACCACAACCTCTATTTCTCGACCCTGTCTCCGCAGGCTGAGGCGGCCAAGGCGCCCACAGGAGCCCTCCTGGACAAGATCAACGAGACCTTCGGCAGTGTCGACGAGGTGAAGGCGCAGCTGTCCGCGGCCGCGGCTGGTCAGTTCGGCTCCGGCTGGTCCTGGCTCTCCGCCAATGCGGCGGGCGACCTTATGGTCTCCGCAAGCCCCAACCAGGACAACCCCATCAGCGAGGGAACCGGCTTTGTCCCGATCCTGGCCATCGACGTCTGGGAGCACGCCTACTATCTGAAATATAAAAACCTCCGCCCCGACTATATCAAGGCCCTCTTCGAGATCATTGACTGGAAAAAGGTCGAGGACCTGTACGCGAAGGTGACTTCCCGCTGATCACGAGCCTCATCCCGGTTTTCTATACCGGCCGGGATGTGCGATGTCTGTAATAAAGCGGGAAAAGGAACCGGGCACTTGTCCTTGTGGAGACCCTGCGCTGCCGATGAGATAAATCTCCTGAAAGAATCCGTCAGTGCTCCCGGATCCACAGGTTCCGGTCGACTTCCCCCACGATCCCGGGGACGATCCCCTTGTTGGTGTACTGCCACCAGACGAAGTGATAAGGGGTCTGGGGCTTTTTCTCGTAGTCCGCGTACCAGATCCGGTATTGATTGAGGGTATCACTGTCAAAGAGCATGTCCTCCCAGGGCAGGTTGGAATAGATGTCGACCTCCAGGGAGGACATTTTCTCAACCTCATCCCGGAAGGCGGCCGTGTTCAGGGCGACCTGGGTCCTTGTGATGTCATTGGCCCGGCCCCACTCGTCGTGGATGACCTCCGGGTCGTAGATCAGGGGCAGGTCTGTCTCCACGCCGGCCTGCCCGATGACATTGACGGCCAGCTGGGCCTCGGCGCGCGCCTCTTCCTCGTTTAAGGCCTGGGAAAAAATATAGGTTCCCACCTGCAGTCCCGCCGCCTTAGCCCGCTGCAGGTTGTCCACGGCGGCTGCGTCCTCGTTCAGGGAGCCGGTCTCGCCGTAGCCCCTGTAGCCGACGCGGATGAAGGCAAAATCGATGCCCGACTCCGCCACGGACTCCCAGTCGATCCAGCCCTGGTGCTCGGAGACGTCGACGCCCTGCAGGACTTCATATTGATCGCCGCCTGCATAGGTCATGATCCCGTCTGTCTCAACAAACAGGTCTGGGTCGTAAATGTTCTTTTCAACGGAGAGATCCACCTCCATGGTGTGCCACTCCTCCCAGGCGTCGATGTAATCCAGCATGACGGGCGCGGCGGCAGCCGCAGATGCCGCTGCAGTGGCGGCTGCCGCGGATGCCGAAGCAGTGCTGTCTGTACCGGCGCCGGCTGCAGATGTCACGGCCGCTGTCTGGTCATGGGATGCAGATTCCGCGGTCAGTCCTGAGGATGCGGCCGCAGCTGTTTCGGGATCAGCCGGCGCAGTTTGTGCTGCTTTCTCTGTCTGCCCGCCGTTTCCGGCCTGTCCGGCCTTTTCCGACGGCGTCGAACTGCTTTCGGTTCCGCCGCCTGCGCAGGCTGTCAGCAGGGTCAGCAGTAAGATCATCGCGAGCGCAGTTGCCGGACGGACCAGGACCGCTTTTCCGGAGAAGGATTTTCCGGTCGCGGATACTGTTTTTTTCATCATGAGAAGCCCCCTCTTCTGTGGATCGTTCTTCATCGCGCGGGATATGCAGGAAAGCCTTAAAGCTTTATTGCATGCGCTATGTCAGCGAGCCTTGTTTTTTCTTAGCGGCGGACACGCAGGAGAGCCCTGCATGTCGCGGATTCAGTATATCAGTAATCAGCCTCTTTGGGTATAATTTGCTGCGCCGGGAACTTCTCCGGGTTTCCTCAAGGGAGCTCAGGGCAGGCCGGGATAATAGAGAACTTAAAAGGTTTTCTGTGAAGGATATGAAGAATTGAAACTGGTACATTGTGCAGACCTGCATCTGGACTCCAGGCTGCAGACCCATCTTGATCAGGACCTTGCCAAACGCAGGAGGGATGAACTTCTGCGCAATTTTGCGCGCCTCTCAGATTACGCGGACCGGAACGGCGTGGAGGCCATCCTGATCGCGGGGGACCTCTTTGACCGGGACACGGTCTCTGCCCTGGCGCGGAACACGGTTCTCTCCGTGATCGAGGAGCACCCGCAGATCCGCTACTATTATCTGCGGGGCAATCACGATACCGGGGACTGCCTGCGGACGGCCGAAAAGGGGAGCACCCTGGCAGGCGGCAGGCACGAAAGGAGCGAAAACGATGCCGACTCCGGGACAGACCGGCCTGCCGGCATGCCGGGCAACCTCTTCCTGTTTGACAGCAGGTGGAGGACATATCCGGAAGGCGCATCCGGAAACATCACGATCTCGGGGATCGAGCTCTCGCCGGAGACCGATGCCGATGCGTTCGCCTCTTTTCATGCGGATCCTCAGAAGTTCAATATTGTCATGCTGCACGGAGAGGACAGCAGCCGGGGTGACACGGACAGGCCCGCCGGCGGCAGGTCTGCGGCCATCAGCCTGCGCGCCCTCCGCGGCAGGGGGATCGACTATCTGGCCCTGGGCCACATCCACGCATATAAGGAGGGCCCGCTGGATGCGCGCGGCACCTATTGTTACCCTGGCTGCCTGGAGGGACGGGGCTTTGACGAGTCCGGCCCTCACGGTTTTGTCCTGCTGGACATTGATGAGGGCAGACGCACCATGCAGCGGCAGTTTATCCCCTTCGCCCGGCGCACGCTATTCTCGATGGAGGTGGATGTGACCGGCTGCCGGACGACGGCAGGGATGCGGGAGCGGATCCTGAAGGCCCTGGAGACGGCGGGCTGCACCCACCATGATATGGCGGACGTCGTGCTCTGCGGTGAGGTCGACGTGGAATGCGAGATGGATGTGGCCTTTCTGCGGACCGACCTGGAGGATCGTTTCTTTTTTGCCAGAGTGACCGACCGGACTGTCCTCAGCATAGATCCGGCAGATTATTTGTACGATGAATCCCTGCGCGGCGAATTCGTCCGGCTTGTCATGAATGATCCGGCTGTGCCGGAGGAGGAGAAGGCGGCTGTGATCCGCTGCGGCTTCCGCGCCATGGACGGAGAGG
>OCTW011582306.1_pt1 | contig 12721 bp, 10 predicted proteins | sample 1539671 | NCBI WGS metagenome assembly OCTW01 (sample SAMN02144230, study PRJEB22623) | gut metagenome | biome: sheep rumen | host: Ovis aries | place: New Zealand | reverse complement strand
CTTTTAATCTCTTTAAAAAAGCATAAGAACCATCTCTTGGTTTTAATACATTTTTTATAATTCTTATATATATATTCCAAAAACTTTCGTTTTGGGCGACTGTCCATTCAAATATGTCTCTTGTATCATATTCATTTGGTTTTTTTAATTCAGTACCAATTCTTTTAGCATATGCATTTCCTTGAGTAATTTTAAATGTTTGCATATCATTTAATACACCATCAACATCAAAAGCAACTATATACTTTGGCTTTTTTTTATTAAATAGAAACATTCTATCACCATCCTAATAAATTATAACATATATATAGTTAAATATAAATAAATATGGTATTAAAAAAGAAATCATTATTCTGATTTCTTTATATTTATACTTAATTCATCTAATTGTTTATTATCAACTTTATTTGGAGCTTCACTCATTAAATCTGAAGCACTTGCAGTTTTAGGAAATGCGATTACATCACGGATATTTTCGGTATTAGTAAGTAGCATTGTAAGTCTATCTAGTCCTAAAGCAAGTCCACCATGAGGAGGTGTACCATATTTTAATGCTTCAACAAAGAATCCGAATTTTTCATCGATGTCTTCTTTAGTTAATTCAAGAGCTTCAAACATTTTTTCTTGAATATCTTCATCATGGATTCTTATACTTCCTCCACCAGCTTCATAACCGTTTATAACAATATCATAAGCTTTTGAATAACAGTTAGCTTTGTCATTTATTAGTTTATCTATATCACTATCTTTAGGAGCAGTAAATGGATGATGTGAAGATGTGTATCTATTTTCTTCTTCACTATATTCAAATGATGGGAAGTCTGTTACCCATAATAGTTTATAATCATCATTTTTAATTAAATCTAAGTCATGGGCAATTTTACATCTAAGAGCACCTAGTGCGGTTTTAACAATTTTTTTCTTACCAGATACTATAAGTACTAAGTCATTTGTTTCAATATTTAATTTTTCTTTGATATTATTTATTTCATCTTCACTTGTTACTTTGATAATACTACCAGTAATTTCATCATTAAATTTTAAATATGCAAGTCCAGATGCTTTATATTTTCTAACATAATCTGTAAGTTCATCTAATTTCTTTCTAGAATAGTTATTAGAAGCGTTTTTAACTACAATACAGTTAATTATGCCATTCTCTTCTAAAACATTCTTAAACACCATAAAATTAGTATTTTCAAATATATCAGTTATATCATTTATCTTCATATCAAAACGAAGATCAGGCTTATCACTACCATAATTATCAATAGCATCATCATATTTCATACGAAGTAAAGGTAACTTAATATCAATATTTTTAACACTCTTAAATATATTAGCAATTAAATTTTCAGTAAGATTCATAACATCATCTTCATCTACAAAAGACATTTCCATATCAACTTGTGTAAATTCAGGTTGTCTATCAGCACGTAAATCTTCATCTCTAAAACATTTAGCAATTTGAAAATACTTTTCTACTCCACCTACCATTAATAATTGTTTAAATAATTGAGGAGATTGAGGTAAAGCATAAAACTTACCTTTATTTACTCTTGAAGGAACTAAATAATCACGTGCTCCTTCTGGAGTTGATTTACATAGAATTGGTGTTTCAACTTCCATGAATCCTTCTTTATCTAAATAATTTCTTATTGCCATAGTTATTTTATGACGAGTTAGAAGCTTATCTTTTATTTCATTTCTTCTAATATCTAAATAACGATATTTTAATCTAGTATCTTCTAAAGCTGTTGTATCATCAGTAATTTCAAATGGTAATTCTTTAGCTTTATTTAAAAGTTCTAGTTCATTAACATCTACTTCAATTTCACCAGTTGGAATATTTAAGTTTTTTGATTCTCTTTCTTTGATAGTTCCAACTACTTTAATTACATATTCACTTTTTAATGTACTTGCAACATCATAACATTCATTTTCAGGTCTTATAACTACTTGAATTATTCCACTTCTATCTCTTAAGTCAATAAATATAAGACCACCAAGATTTCTTTTTTTAGAAACCCATCCATATAAAGTTACAGTTTCATTTATATTATTTATATTAAAATCGTTGTTATTATATTTTTTCATGATCATCTATAATCCTTTCATCTAAGAAAGATATAATAGAATTAGCATCTATTTTATATTCTTCTTTTGTATTATTATCTTTTATCGTAATTATATTGGTTTTAATTTCTTCTTCTCCAATAATAATTACATATTTAGAATTAAATCTATCTGCTTGTTTAAAATTACTTCCTATTTTTCTTCCCATATAATCTATATCAGAATTAAATCCATTCATACGTAGATGATTTAATAGTTTAAAAGCATATTCTGATTCATTATCTGACATAGGTATAATATAAGCATCTAATGATTTTTCTTCAATTATATCAATATTTTCATAATCTAGAGCAGTTAATAATCTTTCGATACCAAGAGCAAATCCTACCGCAGGTGTGCTTGGACCATCTAACATTTCTACAAGTAAATCATATCTTCCTCCACCACAAAGGACATTTTGACTTCCAAAACCTTCTACTTCTGCTTCTACTTCAAATACAGTATGTGTATAGTAATCAAGTCCTCGTACTAAATTTGGATTCTCAACATATTCAATACCTAATTGATCAAGATATTTTTTTACTTTTTCATAGTGTATCTTACTTTCTTCATTTAAATAATCAATCATTTTAGGTGCATTTTTCATAATATCTTTGTCATGATCAATTTTACAGTCTAATATACGTAATGGATTCTTTTCAAAACGATTATTACAATCTGTACATAATTGATTTAAATATGGTTTAAAATAATCTTTTAAAGCTTGACGATAATTATTTCTAGATTCTAAGTCACCTAAAGTATTAATATTTACTTTAATACCTTTTAATCCTAATAATTTATAAAAATTAACTGGGATAGATATAACTTCAGCATCAAGCATAGCAGATGATGAACCAATTACTTCAACACCAAATTGATTAAACTCTCTAAATCTACCTGATTGTGGTCTTTCATAACGATACATAAATCCGTTATACCATAGTTTAGTTGGTTTAGTAGCATCTCCATACATTTTATTTTCAATATAACTTCTTACTACTCCTGCGGTTCCTTCAGGACGAAGAGTCATATTTCTATTACCACGATCTGTAAAGTCATATGTTTCTTTGGTTACAATATCACTACTTTCACCTACACCACGATGAAATAATTCACTATTTTCAAATATAGGTGTACGTACTTGAGAATAATTATATTTATCCATTAGTAGTGTGAATAATTCATTTAAATATCTAATTTTTCTCGATTCAACACCATATGTATCATAAGTTCCTTTTGGTTTTTGTATCATATTACTTCCTCCTTTAAAAGACAAAAAGTCCATATGTAAGGGCGAGTATTCCCGCGGTACCACCTTACTTATAGACTAGTATTTCTCTTAATTATAACGCATTACCGATTGTTTTTTACGTTTGATGTCTTTCTATATATCTATCTATGTGTTTTCATCAACCCCACACTTTCTAAAAGATATTTATATATACTCCTTCAAACAAACAAATTTATTAATATAATTATACTAATAATAAGTATATTAGTCAATATTTATATAGTAATTATTTAGTTTTAACTTTTGTATCTGACTCTTTTATTTCTACTATTTTATCAAGAATATCATCTTTATAAAATTTAATAGTTGTTTGAATAATGATAGCAACTGGTAAAGATATAACGATACCAATAATTCCAAATAGTATTCCACCTGCGAATACAGCAAGTATTACTACGATTGGATGAATTTGATTAGTTTTACCATATACTAATGGATTAATAACATAACCATCTAAATTAGATAATACAAAGAATGAAATAACTGTTTTTATAAATAAAGCAGGAGAAATAACAAATGCAGTTAAACAAGCAATACAGTTAGTAATAATACCTCCAAAATATGGTATTAAATTAGCAAGTGCGGCTAAAAAACCAAGTAATAGTGCATTAGGATGCCCTATAAGTGTGAAGGCAATAGTGTATTCAAAGAAAGCAATAAAAACTATTTTCATGAAACCTTCACAGTATTGTTTCATTTCATGATCTAATAATTTAACATAACGATAATGCTTTTTATTTTTTCTTTTTAAATAATCTTTAACAGTCCTTCTAATAGATTCCATATCAATTAAGAAATATACCATAGCTGAGAATGATATTGCCCCAATTGTTATTACACTCATTGATGTTGAAACAAACCCCATAATACCATTTGATAAATATGAACCTACTCCTTGAACTAAAGTATCACCATAATCAGATAATGATGATTGAAGTGGTCCAAAATCAAAATTAGTATTAGTAGAAATCTCTTTTATAAAAGCTAAAAGATTATTAAATAAACTTACTGATTGACTAGCTAACATTGGTATGATCAAACCAAATGATATTAAGAATACACCAATAATAACTGCCAAGATAATGAAGATACTTACTGATTTTGGTATTCCTTTATTTCTTAAATATCTTAAAATAGGGTGCAACGCATAAGCTATAGCGAACGCTAATACAAATGGACCCATTATTCCCACTATTTTATCAAACAATCCCATCCATAAGAATCCTGTTTGATACATTAAAAATATTATTAATACTAGAAGCGCTAGATTAACAAGTTTAAAATTCACTCTATCTTTATACATTATTATCCCCTACTTTCCATAACAATTGTAGTTGGCCCATCATTTTTAATAGAAACTTCCATATCAGCTCCAAATATTCCTGTTTCAATTGTTATACCTAATTCTTTTATTTTTTTATTAAATAACTCATATAACAGAATAGCTTTTTCTCCCTTTAGTGCATTTACATAACTTGGCCTTCTACCTTTTTTTGTATCTGCATATAAAGTAAACTGTGAAATACTAAGTATTTGTCCATTTACATCTAATAATGATTTATTCATAACGTTATTTTCATCATTAAATATACGGAGATTAACTATTTTATTTACTATATAATCAATATCGGATTCAGTGTCACCTTCAGTAAAACCAACTAATACAACTAATCCATGATCAATTTTACCTACTATTTTATCATCAACAGTAACACTAGATTCTTTACTTCTTTGAATAACAACTCTCATTATTTTATCGTTCTTTCTACGTCTAATACATCTGGAATAAGAAGTAAATCGTCCATAAACTTCTGCAAACGATCTTTATTAGCAACTAGTACAGTTATTTCAAACATATAATTATGATTACTATTAATACTATTAATACTTTGAACAGTAATATCAGTATTTGATGTTTTAGTTATAATATTTAAAAGTAAATCTTTATTTGAAGTAGCATGAACTATTATACTAGTTGGATACTTTTTAGTAACCTCATCATTCCATCTAACATCAATTGTTCTTACGTCTATATCCTTTATATTAGGACAAATAATTCTATGAACATTAATTCCATGACCTTTAGTAATATATCCAATAATTTTATCACCAACTATTGGTTTACAACAAGATGCAACATTAACTTTAATATCATCCGCACCTTCAACGATAATATCGTTTTTAACCGTTGGTGCCTTTACATGATTATTTTGTGCTTTTTGTAATATTAAATCCTGTTTTGAAGAATTCTCTCCATAAACAAAATTAAATATTGCTCCTAATGGTAGTTTACCACTACCTATATTAGTATATAAACTATTAAGATCATTATACTTATATTCTGATAGTATTTTATCAATATTCTCAGTATTTATAAAGTCATTAAAAGGTATTTTTCTTTTACGAAGTTCATCTTTTAACATCTCTTCGCCACGCTTTAAATACTCAGTTTTTTCCATTTTATTATAGAATGATTTAATTTTATTTTTAGCCTGAGTAGTATAAGCTATATTTAACCACTCTTTACTTGGACCATTTGAACTATTACTTGTTTTTATTTTAACTACATCGTTATTCTTTAATTTATAGTCTAATGGAACCATATTACCATTTACTAAGGCACCAATCATTTTATTACCAACATTTGTATGAACTTTATAGGCAAAATCAATTGGTGTTGATCCATTCGCAAGTTCAACAACATCTCCCATCGGAGTAAAGACATATATTGATTTTATTAATATGTTTTCTTTTAATGAATTAACGATATCTTCATCAGTATTATCACTATTTTTTAATTCTATCATAGATTTAAAGAACTGTAGTTTTTGTTCCATCTCATTTTTTATAGATGCTTTTTTATTACTTCCATTTTCTTTGTAAGACCAATGAGAAGCGATACCATTTTCAGCTATCTCATCCATTTCATAAGTACGAATTTGAATTTCAAACAATTGTTCTTTTATTCCAAATACTGTTGTGTGCAAAGACTGATACATATTAGTCTTTGGCATTGCGATATAGTCTTTAAAACGTTTTGGCATAGGTTTAAACTTTTCGTGAATATAACCAAGAGCTTGATAACATTCTTCTTTTTTCTCAACATATACTCTAAGTGCAAGTAAATCATATATATCTTCAAATTTTTTACCTTTGTCTAACTTTTTATAAATACTATAAATACTTTTTGAACGTCCTTTTATTTTATGTTCAATACCATGATCATTTAATATTTTAGAAACGTTTTCAATCATTTCTTTAACAATATCATCACGTTCTTTTTTTGTTCTATTTAGTTTTTCTACAATTGAAAAATATATATCTGGTTTATAATAACGAAGTGATAAATCTTCAAGTTCACCTTTGATATTATTCATACCTAAACGATGAGCAATTGGTGCGAGTATATGTAGTGTTTCTTTAGCTAATTCTTTAGCTTCTTTTTCGGGAATCGCCCACATTGTACGTAGATTATGAAGACGACATGCTAATTTTATAAATATAACACGTACATCTTCAACAATACCAACAAATATTTTACGATGATTTGCAATTTCTGATTCAGTATCACTAGATAAATTTAAATTATTAATCTTATTAACGCCAACTATTAAGTCAGTTATGTTCTTACCAAATTCTTCTTCTAACTCTTCTTTAGTTACTTCACTTTCTATTAGTTTATGAAGTAATCCTGCGCATATAGTTTCATAATCTGCTCTAATACCTACTAATATATAAGCAACATTTAAAAGATGTACAATATAAGGCGTATTATCAAGTCTCATTTTACCAACAAAATATTGAGAAGCATAATTATATGCTTTATCAATCATTTTTCTTTCATTTTCATCCGTTATATAACTAAATGCAGCTTTTTTTAAATCATCATATGTTAAACCAATATTTTTCTTTGTCACTTTGACATCATCTTCCTTAAATTAAGAATTAATTCCTTTTACTTTTAATTCTTCTACTGTTTTAGTATCTTCTTCATACCATTTCTTTTTACGAGGTTTACCTATGTTTTTCTTTTCAATATCATATAAAATTTGTGTTGCAATAAATATTGATGAATATGTACCAGCAACAAGTCCAAATAATAATGCAATATTAAAATTGAATATCTCGTGACTTCCTAATACAATTAAACTAATAACTGGAATAATTGTAGTTAATGTAGTTAGAATACTACGATTTAAAGTTTGACTTAAACTTGTATTTAATATAGCTGCGTAAGCATCTTTATTCTTTAATTTCTTACCACGAAGATTTTCTCTAATACGATCAAATGTAACAATAGTATCGTTTATTGAATAACCTATTATTGATAAAATAGCAGCGATAAAAATACTATTTACTTCTAATCTTAATAAACTAAATAATCCTATTATTATAAATGAGTCATGTAATAAAGCTATAATAGCTGAAATAGCATAACTAAAGCTGAATCTTAATGATACATAAATAATAATACCTATACTAGCAAGAATAACTGAAACAACAGCATTATTTACAAGTTCTTTCTTAACGCGATTAGATATAACTCCAATATTAGTTTGAGCATTATATTTTTTATTGAAATAATTTTCAGTATCAGTAACTTCATTCTTAGCTAATGTATCACTAATCTTAATTTGGTATGAAGTACTACTTAATTTTTCAGATGTTACATAATCATATTTTAAATTCTTAACATCTTTCTTTAAATCGTTTGTAGTAATATTACTCTTACTATCAATTGTTATTGAAGTACCACCCTTAAATTCTACTCCTAGTTTTAATCCACTAACTGCTAGTGATATAGCACAAACTACAACTATAATAGCAGTAAATAGATATGTATATTTACGATTATTAATAAAATTAAATTTATCGAATATTGATTCTTTTTTCTCTAATTTACGTTTAGACAAACCAATGAATAAATTTGGCTTATTATCAAAGTATCCAGTATTGACAAATCTAGTAAGTAACCATCTAATTAGGCCAACCATTACAATCATTGTTACAACAATACTTATAATTAACATAGTAGCAAACCCTTTAACAGAACTTTCTCCAAATATAAATAGTACTATAGCTACTAACATAGTTGTTATATTAGAATCTAATATTGACATAAATGCATTCTTATTACCTAATTTATATGCCATTTTTAACTTAGTTCCACGTTTTAATTCATCTCTAACTCTTGATAATGTAAGAACATTAGCATCTACTGCCATACCAATACCAATAACAACGGCAGCAAGACCAGGTAATGTCAAAACACCACCAAATAACCAGAATATCAAGAATGTAAGGAATGTATAAATTACAACTCCAATACTAGCAACAATACCACTAAAATGATAACAATAAATAAGTACAGCAATTATTAGTGCAATTCCAATAACACCTGCAATAAATGTTTTTTGAAGTGAATTAGCACCAAATGTAGCAGATACTGTTTTACTAGATATTTCCTCTAACTTTGTAGGTAAACTACCTGAATTAATTAAATCAACTAATTGTTCTACTTGTTCTTGTTCAAAATTACCTTGAATAATTACATCACTTGAAAATGCTTGTGATACTGTCGCAACTGATAAACAATTAGATTGATTAGTACCGCATAAAGAAGCTTCTTTACTTAAACTATTAGTACCATCTTCAAAATCTAACCAAATGACAATTCTATTATCACTCATCTTACTTACTTTCTTAGTAACATTATAAAAAGTATCTTTATCAGCAATACTTAAAGAAACAGCTGGTCTTCCTTTTGAATCAGTAGATACTTTCGCACCACCACTTTTTAATACATCACTAGTCATAAGTAAATTATCATTTACATCACGGAAAGATAAACTAGCTACTTTAGCTAATGTATTGCGTGCAGTTTTACTATCTGTTACTCCAGCAAGACCTACACGAATTTTATCATCACCTTCAATAGTTACTTCTGGTTCAGAAATACCAAGCCCATCAATACGTTTAATTAATGTTTTATAGGTATTATTAACCATGGAAGTAGTTACTTTTTTACCATCAACACTCTTTACTTGATATAAAATTTCAAAACCACCTTTTAAATCTAGTCCAAAATTAATATTATTAAATAATGGAACAGATAAAAAGCCAATTGCGATTAAAACAATCACACTTATTAACAATTTCTTTAGAACGCTAAATCCCTTTTTATTGTTGTCTTCAATCTTTTTCATACTATCACTCCTTGTTGTCTTCTTCAAAATATATTCTTCGACTACGAAGACTTATCTTACTTTTTAAATAGTCATCGATTATAGCATCATCACTATTTAAAATGTCATCAACCATTTCAGCTAACGATAAATTTCTACTATTCTTCCATTTGTTTTCAGTTAAATAATTCCATATATCAGTCTCTTTAATATAGACACTACCTTTTCTTCGCATTTCTCTTGCTTTAGTAGTAAGAGCCGGTTTAAGGCGTATATATAATTCTTTCAATGAACTGATTTTTGTATCATTACTCATAACTATCCTCCATAATTATAAATGTACATATTCATTATACCTAAAATAACTATAATTTTAAAGGTTTTAACCATAATTTTAGAAAAAACATCATATATTTTTACTATATAGGTGATACGATGAAGATAAATAATTTCATTAAATCTACATTAATTCTTTTAATTGGTGGTCTAATGACAAAATTATTAGGAATGATCATTAAAATTATTATGACTAGATTAATAGGAACTGAAGGTATTGGTATTTATATGTTAATAAATCCTACAATGATGCTTCTAATTACAATTGCCAGTCTAGGACTTCCAGTCGCAATATCTACTTTAGTCGCAACAGATAAATATAATAATAAAAGTCTATTATTCTCAAGTCTTTTTGTTGTAATAATATTAAATATAATTATGATGATATTAATAATGATGGGAGCTAAATATATAGGAACCACCCTATTAAATGAAAAAAGATGTGTTCTTGGACTTAAAGCTATTAGTTTTATATTACCGTTTATTTCTATTTCAAATATTTTAAGAGGATATTATTTTGGAACTCAGAGAATGGGTATTCATGTAATTACTAATATCGTAGAAGATATAGTTAGAATAATCTTATTATTAATAGGTATTCCTATCTATCTCATGAAAGGTATTGAATACGCAGTAGCCTTCATAGTTATAACTAATATATTTAGTGAATTATCTTCAATACTATTATTTATCTTCTTTCTGCCTAAAGATTTAACCATAACAAAAAAAGATATTATTCCTAATATCAGTAATATTAAAAGTATATTTAAAATAAGTTTACCTGCTACTGGAAGTAGATTAATTGGTAATTTTGGTGCCTTCTTAGAACCAATAATACTAACTAGTATGCTATTGAAACAAGGATTTAGTAATCACTATATAGTAACAGAATACGGAATTTTAAATGGATATGTAATGCCATTATTATTAATGCCATCATTTTTTACATTAGCTATATCACAAGCTATCATTCCGGTAGTATCTAAAGCATATGCTAAAAAGAATTATAAAGAAGTAAAAAGAAAAGTTGTTCAAGCAATAATATTTTCATTAATTATTGGTATACCTATAACTATTATATTTGAAACTATACCTGAGTTCTTATTAAAATTTATTTATAATACTAATGAAGGTATATCATATTTAAAACTACTAGCTCCATTCTTCTTAATATTATATATTCAATCACCTATAATAGCGTGCATTCACGCTATGAATAAATCATTAATCGCACTAAAAGGAACACTTATTGGTACAATAATAAAAATACTTCTATTAACCTTCTTAACAAGTCTAAAAATAGGATTCTATGGATTTATATGTTCATTAATATTTAATATTATATTTGTAACAGTATATCAATCATATCACTTAGTTAGAATCATCAAAAAAAAGATTTAAATTAAATCACTCTTTTTAATTATATATGTTTTTTGTTTAGTATAAAAAGCATAAAACACTTGATCTAAAGGAATGTTTTTTTCTTTAAGTATATTCATTACCCACTTCTTACTTTTTTTCATATCTTTTAAAACAAGATTATCAATTTTACCATCAATTATAATTGGTAATGGATATTCAGTTTCATTAGGAAATACAGATAATTTTCCATCATTTTCAAGAACTGCATATTTAACTTCTTCAATACTTTTAATACCGTGTTCACGTAATTGACTAGCTAAATCATCTAAACTATAACGTAGTTTTGTCATCTCACTAAACTTTAATTTACCATTTTTAATGATAACAGTTGGATCACCATCAAGAGTTTTTCTAAAAAAATCATTTTTCATTGATAAAAATCCAAGAACCATTTCTAAAGCTACTAATGTAGTAATTGGAATAAGTGAAATCATAACAGAGAATTTATACTGTTCAATTGTAATAGCAGCTAAATCAGCAATTAAGATCGATACAATTAAATCCGTAACACTAAGTTTACCAACTTCTCTTTTACCCATGATTCTATAAGCAATTACAATATAAAAATATAATATAACTGTTTTAATAAATAAATTCATATACATTTATTATCACCTATTTTATTATGCTTTTATAATATAGTTTTTATACATGAATATATTTAAATAGGAGGATTTATGAAAATTTTAAATACTATCAAGTATTATTCAACATCATTACTTGTTAGCTTTGTTTTTATTCTTATATTAACATTTATTATGGCTACTTTTAATTATTTTAATATTATAGGTAGTAATACTCTTTCATTTATTAAAATAATTATTATGATTATATCATCTTTAGCTGGAGGAATATTAATTGGGATTAATACTAAAGATAAAGGTTGGCTAGCAGGAATAAGATATGCATTTGTATTTATTATCTTTATAGTATTATTAAACTATTTAGGATATGATTATGGAATTAAACTTAAGAGTTTAATATACTATATAATTATTATAGTTAGTAGTATGATTGGAAGTATGATTGGTATTAATAATCAAAAAAAGGAAAATTAATTTTTTTCCTTTTTTGTATATCTATTTACAAACTTTTCTTTATATTCTAAGAATGAATCATTATCAATAGCTTTTCTCATATTTTCAGTTATTCTTATTAAGAAACGAATATTATGAATAGATAAAAGACGAGCACCGAATGTTTCATTAGCAACTATTAAATGTCTTATATAAGCTTTTGTATAATGCTTACATGCATAACAATCACATTCACTATCAAGTGGAGTAAAATCTTCTTTATACTTAGCATTTTTAATGTTTATTCTACCATCTAGTGTAAATACATTACCATGACGAGCTAATCTTGTTGG
>OCTW011597319.1_pt1 | contig 12724 bp, 6 predicted proteins | sample 1539671 | NCBI WGS metagenome assembly OCTW01 (sample SAMN02144230, study PRJEB22623) | gut metagenome | biome: sheep rumen | host: Ovis aries | place: New Zealand | reverse complement strand
GAATTTCTCCCTCCCGGACAGCGTCTTTGAGGCGGCTGCCGCCCGCTTCCCCACGCCCTTCCATCTCTATGACGAGCGGGGGATCCGGGAAAATGCCCGGGCGCTGCAGCAGGCCTTTGCCTGGTGCGAGGATTTCGAGGAATATTTTGCCGTCAAGGCCCTGCCGAACCCGGCCATTCTGCGCATTCTCCGCGAGGAGGGCTGCGGCCTGGACTGCTCCAGCGAGACGGAGCTGATGCTGGCGGAGCGCTGCGGCTTCTCCGGGCAGGACATCATGTTCTCCGCCAACGCCATGCCGCCGCGGGAGTTCGCGCTGGCCCACCGGCTCGGCGCGATCATCAACCTGGACGACATCAGCGACATCGACACCCTCGCGGCCCAGGGCGGCGTCGGGGAGACGGTCTGCTGCCGGTACAACCCCGGCGGCGACTTCCGCATCGGCACGGCGATCATGGGCAATCCGGGCGAGGCGAAGTACGGCTTCACCCTGCCGCAGCTGCGGGAGGGCCTGCGCCGCCTGCAGGCGCTGGGGGCGAAGCGCTTCGGCCTGCACGCCTTCCTCTCCAGCAACACGATCGAGAACGACTACTACCCCACCCTGGCCGGCATCCTGATGCGCACCGCCCGCGATCTGGCCGAGGAAACCGGCCTCGTGCCCGCCTTCATCAACCTGTCCGGCGGCGTGGGCATCCCCTACCGTCCCGACCAGGAGCGGACCGACATCCACCAGGTCGGCGAGGGCGTGCGCCAGGTCTACGAGGAGTTCTTCCCCGAGGGCGGCGTCGCGGTCAAGACGGAGCTGGGCCGCTGGATGACCGGCCCCATGGGCTGGCTGGTCACCCACGCGGTGCACGAGAAGCACACCTACCGGGACTACATCGGCCTGGACGCCTGCGCCGCCAACCTGATGCGGCCCGCCATGTACGGCGCGTACCACCACATCACGGTCTGCGGCAAGCGCGACTGGCCCGCGGATCACGTCTACGACGTCACCGGCTGCCTGTGCGAGAACAACGACAAGTTCGCCATCCAGCGCGCCCTGCCGGAGATCGCCATCGGCGATTTGGTCGTCATTCATGACACCGGGGCGCACGGCTTCGCCATGGGCTACAACTACAACGGCCGCCTGCGCAGCGCCGAGGTGCTGCACCGGCAGGACGGCTCCTTTGCCCTGATCCGCCGGGCGGAGACCCCAGAGGACTACTTTGCCACCCTCACGGACATCAGCTTATAAGCAGGAAAGCGGGAGAGAGAGGAGGTAACCGCATGTTTCTGACACGCATCGCGCTGGATACGCGCCGCCCGGAAACCAGCCGTCTCCTGGCAACCGGCGACTCGCTGCGCATGGCGGTGCTGTCCACCTTTGCCGGCGGCAACATGCAGCCCCTCTTCCGCATCGACGAGTACGGCAGCCGCACCTGGCTGGTGATGCTGACCTGGCTGCGGCCCACGCTGGCCGCCCTGCACCAGGCCTGCGGCTATCCCGGCGTGTTCCCCTCCTGGGAGACCTTCCCGCTGGATGACCTGCTGGAGGCCGCGGAGGAGGGCAGCCGCTGGGACTTCGACCTGGTCGGCGCGCCCTTCGGCATGACCGACGCCCCCGACCCGCCCTTCACCCAGGAGTCCCTGATCCACTATCTGGAGAACGTCCAGCTGGAGAGCGGCTTCTCGCTCATCGACACGGAGGTGGTCTCCGCGGTGCCGATGGCCATCGCCTGCGGCCACATGCTGCTGGTGCGCTGGCGGGGCCGCCTGATGGTCACCGCGCCGGACATGTTCCGCTGGGCCATGTCCTCCGGCTTCGGCGCGGGGCAGGACTACGGCGCGGGCCTGATGACGCTGGACTGGGTATACTGACACGCAAAAAACGCGGTGCCGCCATGAGGGATCACAGATGATCCGGCGGCGCCGCGTTTTCCTGCAGGGCCGTACTCAGCCGTCCCCGCGCAGCACCTCCTGCAGGCTGCGCACGGGCGTGCCGTCCAGCATCCGGTCCGGCTCCGCGTGCAGCAGGGACTGCAGGATGGCCTCCTCGGCCGCCTCGCCCACCGCGCGGAAGGGCTGGTTCATCAGCTCCTCCCGCAGGCTGCGCTGCACCGTGAAGCTCCCCGCGGCCGTCCGCGGCGCGGTGGTGAAGCCCACGGCGATCTCGCCGCTGCCATGGCCGATGTAGGAGCCCAGCCGGGCCATGCCCACGCTGCACCGCCGCAGCAGGCGCTTCAGCTGGCGGCAGCTGAGCGGCAGATCGGTGGCAACGATCAGGATGATGCTGCCCTGGTCGCTCTCCGCCCAGTCTGGCGGCAGCTCCGCCCGGTTGAAATCCGCCGACGCGCCGTAATTGCTCTGCACCAGCACCCCGATCGTGAAGGTCTCGCCGTCCAGCTGCAGCCGGCGCGACGCGGAGCCGATGCCGCCCTTCATGCCGTAGCAGATCGTGCCCCGGCCCGCGCCGACCGCGCCCTGGGCAAAGTCCGCGGACGCCGCCGCGAGGGCCTGCCGCACCTCCGCCTCCCCCACCGGGCGGCGGACGATGTCGCTCATGCGGGCGTCGTTGCACTCGCAGACCACCGGGTTCACGCTGGTCAGCCGGACGCCGTCCCGGGCGCAGCGCTCCGCCATCACGCTGACCAGGGCGTCGTGCACGCGGCCCACGTTCAGCGTGTTCGTCAGCGCGATCGGCGTTTCGATCGTGCCCAGCTCCTCCACCTGCACAAGGCCCAGAGTCTTCCCGTAGCCATTGAATACGCAGGAGGCCGCCGTGACCTTTTCAGTGAACAGATTGCCGCCGTGGGGCAGCACAACCGTCACGCCGGTGTGGCAGTCTCCCTCGTCCACGGTGCAGTGGCCGACCGTGACGCCTAGGACATCGCTCAGCAGGTTGCGGGGGCCGTGGGGCAGGCTGCCGACGCGCAGCCGGGTGGTTTCCGTCATGGAGAAGCGCTCCTTTCCGTATGCGAGGCAGGATTTTCCGGGCAAAGGCAGAATGTATCCATTGAGATTCCAGTATCGAGAGGTGTCTGTGCGATGAAAAAGCCCCTGATCGGCGTAACCCCCGGCCTGAATGAGGAAGAGAGCCGCCTGCTGGTGCACCGGGGCACCATCGACGCCCTGCGCCGCGAAGGCGCGCTGCCGGTGATTCTGCCGCTGACGGACGACGAGGGCGAGATTGCGGAGATCGTGGACCGCTTCGACGGCTTTGTGTTCACCGGCGGCGGCGATATTGACCCGGAGCTGTACCGGCAGAATCAGCTGGCCTGCTGCGGCGCCATCAGCCCCCAGCGGGACGGCTTCGAGCTGCCGCTGGCCCGGATGCTGGCGGCGCGCCGCGACAAGCCGGTGCTGGCCATCTGCCGCGGCTTCCAGGTGCTGAATGTGGCCCTGGGCGGCGATCTGTACCAGGACATCGGGACACAGTACCACGGCGAGGCACTGGCGCACCGGCAGCATCAGCCGGACTGCTACGCCTCCCATCCGGTCATCGTCACCATGTCCAGCCTGCTGGATCAGGCAGTGCACACGCAGAAGCTGTGGGTCAACTCCCTGCACCACCAGGCGGTGAAGCGGCTGGCCCCCGTCCTGGAGAGCTGCGGCGCCGCGCCGGACGGCATCATCGAGGCCGCCAGCCTGACCGGTCACCCGTTCTTCCTCGGCGTGCAGTGGCATCCCGAGCGGATGTGGCAGCGCGACGACACAGCCCGCGCCATCTTCACCGCCTTTGTCGAGGCCTGCGAGGAAGCCGCCCGCTGAGTCCCTCCGCTTCATCTGCCGTCTCCCCTGCGGAGGCGGCTTTTCGTTTCATTCCTTTTTTATTTTGCTCAATGGAAATGGGGCGTGGAAAAGGAGACGCGGTGCAGCACCGCGCCTCCCTCAGCGTATTTGGTTTACTTGGCAGCGCCGCCGTTGAGCATCACGAGCAGCTCAGCGGGCAGCTGCTGGATCAGCTTCATCAGCCCGAGCTGGGCGTTCTGCGTGATCGTCTGCAGCACCTCAGCCTGTTCTTCGCCGGTCAGGCTCATCGGATAGATGGCGTTCGCGGCGTCCATCTCCGGCAGGGCTTCCGCCGGCGTGGTGGCGCTGTGCTCGCCCGCGCTGAAGCACACCTCGCGGCCTTCGCCGGCAATGATGACGCCTTCAACCTTGCTGTCCACGGTCAGGGAGACGTCCTTCTCCGCGGCGTACACGACGTTGCCGGTGATCTGCACGTTCACGTCGCTGTCCTCGCTCACGACATGGACGTTCTCCGTGATGATGACATTGTCCTGCGAGGCGGTCTCCGTGCGCAGGGTATGGGTGTCCAGCACCGTGCAGTTCATGGTGACGGTCGCGTCGTCCGCTTTCGATGTGCCGGTGATGACAGCGCGCATTTCCTCCTCCGTGGCGCGGAAGGCAGCCTCAAGCGAGCTCTCGCCGGAGACAAAGCCCAGGGTATGCTCCGCCACGCCGTCCTCCCCGGTGAGCCGGCGGTAGGTGCACAGCGCCTCCTGGTATTCTACTTCCGCATCGGGATCCAGCGTGAAGGTTTCCTTCTCCATGTCCTCGCCGTAGCCCAGGCCGGTGAGGTAGTCCACCATGGCATTCTGGGCCATCGCGCCGGTCACGCCCTCCAGGACGGTCTTGTTGACCTTGGTCTGGATGTCCACGGCCACGGGGCTGCTGTCCTCGTCCACCCACAGGGTGACGGTCACGTCCACACAGGCGGCCTGCGCGGTCAGGCTGTCGAACGCCTTCTGCACGGCTTCCTCGCCCTCATAGCTGTTGTAGCCGTCGCTCCAGCGGAAGGCGGCCTTCAACTGCTCGTTGGCCAGAATGTCCGTGCGCATCGCTTCCAGCAGCTCCACGGTCTTCTCGCCGGTCAGCACGCCGGAGGCCTGCCCCACGGCGGGATCCGCGTTCTCAGGCTGCGTGACCTCTTCCGCCACGGTGAACAGGGTCGCCAGGCCCTGCGCAGCCGCGATGGTGTTCGGGAAGGCTTCCGCCGGGTCAATCGGGTTCGCCATGAATTCCTGCAGCTTCGCGGCAATCTCGTCCAGATCAATGCCGGCCTGCTTCAGCAGCTCCTTGAGCTCCTCGCCGGTGATGCCGATCGCCTTCTCGCCCAGCCAGCTGCTCTGCACCAGCACCGCGTCGCCGCTCATGCCGATTCTGGCGTCAAAGACGGGGCTGTCGTTCATGAAAAGCTCCAGCTGGCTGCCGGTCTGGCTGGCGGTTCCGCGGATCTTCAGCCCGCTCAGCACCTGATTGGCAATGTCCACCACGGACATCACCTGGGTGGTTTCTTCCTCCCCGGCGCCTACAATCTCCAGCGTGACCGGATCAAAGGTCGACTCCGCCATCACGGTCTTGCCCTCCGCGAGCGCTTCCATGGGCCAGCCGTATACCGCTTCCGCGCCGGAAAGCACCGGCACGCAGAACATCAGCACGGCCAGCACGAGACTCCACATTTTCCTCATATCGATTCCTCCTTATCGTTTCTGACAGCTTGCCGCTGTGCTCCTATGATAGCAGATTATTCGTGCCCGCGCAATCCATTTTGGCTGAATTGTCACATTTCCCGTCCGAACCCCGCCGACGCTCAGCCAACCGCACAGGGCACGGTCTGCGGGGCGGATGCTCCGGATTTGACGGGGACGCCGCGTCACCGGATCGTCACCGGGACGGCTTCGGAATACTGGCCGTAGCAGCGGCTGCCGTCGGGATTGTCGATGTAGCTGCGGACACGGTAGTAGATCGTCTTGCCCTGCTCCAGGTATTTCGTCACCGTCGCGGCGGTCTTCGCGGCCGGCACGGTCATCACCCAGGTGTAGACGCCGCCGGAGCCGCCCACCAGGTAGACGATGTGGTAGCCGGTCACGCCCGGGACGGCCTCCCAGGTGAGCTGCACCTTGCCGTTTTCACAGGCCGCGCCGGTGATCCTCCCCTTCGCCTGGATGGCCACCCGGATGCCCTCGGAATACTGCCCGTAGGCCCGGCCGCCGCCCGGCAGGTCGATATAGGCCCGCACCTTGTAGTAGTAGGTGGTGCCGGCGGTGAGGCCGTAATTCGCGATCCGGGAGGTGGTCGCGTTCTTCACCCACTGGTATTCGCCGCTGCCCGCCACCGTGCGGAACACCTGATATCCGGTGCAGCCCTCCACGCGGTCCCACTGCAGCAGGGCGCAGTTCGTGTCCAGGCCGCGCACGCTGAAATTGCTGATGGCGCCCAGGTTGTGCACCTTCACGGCCTCCGAGTACGCGCCGTACACCTTGGTGCCGTCGCCGTACTCATAATAGCCGCGCACCTTGTACCAGTAGTCCGCGCCGGGGGTGAGCACATAGTTCACCACGTTGGTGGTGGGATTGTTCTTGACCCAGGTGTAGGTGCCGTTCTCGCTCGAGGCGCGGAACAGCTGGTAGCCGATGGCGCCGCTGGCCGCCTTCCAGGTGATGCGGGCCGCGTTGGTGTATACCGGCTGGCCGGTGATGCCGCTGACCGCGCCGACCTTCACCGCGCCCATGTACACCGCGTTCGATGGAATGACGGCGACCGGGTAGGTGGTGCCGTAGATCGTGACCTTGTAGTACTTGCCCTGATCGGCGGCGGTCTTTGAGGTCAGCAGCAGGCGCGAACCGGACCAGGTGACCGCGGCGTCGCTGGTCTTGTCGTAGATATTCGCCTGGATGGAGCCGTCCTCATTGTTGCGCACCATCGCATAGCTCGTGTACGTGCCGTCCTTCGTGTCGCTGCGGGTGACGAGGTAGGTGCCGGCGTGCACGGTCGCGACCATCTTCCGGCCGTTGCTGTCATAGTAGAGATAGCGGTCCGGCATCACGGGATCCCAGGCGATGGAGTCCACGCCGCCGTAGGCCGTCACCCGGTCCGGCAGCAGGGACAGGCCCGTCGTCACCGAGACGACCCTCGAGCCAAAGGTGAGCCCGGTGGCCTCCACGCAGTAGTAGTAGACGGTGTCGCCCCGGGTCGCGGTGTCCGTGTAGCTGGTGCCCGTGACCGTGGCGATGCGCTCCATGTCGTCGGCGCCGTTCGCCGGGCTGGTCTCGGAGCGGTAGACATCATAGGTCTTCGCGCCGCTGAAGGCCTGCCACTGCAGATCCACCGCGCTGCTGTCCTCATGCACAATGGCCCACAGGCCTTTCAGCACCACGGCCTGCGTGGTCGCCGAGTCAAGGAAGGACTTCGTCGTATAGCCCACGGCAAACACGCGGTAATAGTAGGTCGTCAAGGGCTTCAGGCCCTCGTCGGTGAAGCTGGTGCTGTCCGTCTCCCCGACCAGCTCCATGCCGTCCCAGCCGTCGCCGGAGGGGCGGACCGTGCTGCGGTACACGCGGTAGCGCGCCGCGCCCGGGTACGCGTTCCACATCACGATGATCGATTTGCCGGAGAGGGCGGTGGCGGTGATGTTCGTCACGTACTCCGTGCTCACGGTCACGGTGGCGCTGGTCGCGATCACCTGGTTGATGTACGAGGTCGAAGTGGGCGAGCAGACCCGGTACTTATAGCGGAATCCGGGCGTCACGTCGCTGTCTGTCCAGGTAGCCAGATAGGGGGACACGCTGACCGCCCGCAGGCCGGTGTACAGGCTGTACGATCCGTCGTTCACCTTGCGGTACACCTTATAGCTGTATTGCCCGCCGTCCGACAGGATCAGCGTCACCGAATTGCCGGAGGCCATTGCGTCAAAGGTCGCCGCCTCCAGGGACTCCTCCACGGTCTCGGGCAGCTCCACCTCCTGCGGGGCTTCCTCCACAGCTTCCTCGGCGGGGATCTCCTTCTCGCTGACTGAAGGCTCCTCCTCCGCGGAGATCGCCATCTCCACAACCGCCTCGACAATCTCCTCCCCGGCCTCCTCCGCCGCCGCGGGCATCAGGGCCGCCGGCAGCGTCAGCGCCAGCGCCAGGCTCAGCGCACGCTTCCCGATCTGCATCAGCTTCATGATCACGGTCTCCTTTCATGGGCAACTCGGTTCTTCTCTCCTTATGATATACCAGATTCCCGCAAATTGCAATTCCTCCGCCCAACGCAAAGCCCCCGCCGGCGCGGAGCCGGCAGGGGCGAGGGTTCCCGAGACGTCGTCAGTGGGTCGCGGAGCCGTTGCTGTTCAGGTCCTCGGTGCAGGCCCAGAAGCCATAGCCCTCGGGGCCGTTTTTGCCTGTGATGATGCTGTACTTGTACCCGTTGTAGGTGAACTGGAGGAACACCTCCTGGTCATTGTCAAAGGTGGCGCGGATCTGGTTGGCGCCGGAGTAGAGCCTGTACTGCAGGCTGACCGTGCTGTTCGCGCTGACCGTGGGGCCGGCGGTGGCCGTCAGCATGCCCAGGTAGCTGCTGTAGCCGCTGCCCAGCGGTCTCACCAGGCACGAGCTCTCCACCGTGAGCGGCAGGCTGCCGGCGTTGGTCAGCTTCACATAGGCGTAGTAGCTGGAGGAGAGGAGGGTGTTGCTCAGGGCGGTCAGCTTGGGCATGCTGCCCACGATCTCCGGGGACCATTCGGTGTAGCAGACGGCGCCGTTGTGGGTGAACTTGCCGCGCACGCGGAAGCGGTACGCCACGCCGCAGCTCAGGTTGTAGTCGCCGTCGTTGTATACCGTCGCGCCGTCGGAGGGCGTGTTCTCGGTCACATTGTCGTACTTTGTCCAGCCGGAGCCGGCATTGTACTGGATCTCCCAGCTGTTGATGCCGGGGATGTCGTCCCAGGAGATGTACATCAGGGCCTTGCCGCTGGTCGCGTGGCGCTTGCCGCGGGCGGAGCGCATGGTTGCCGTCAGCGACGCCTTGCAGCCCACCGCCTTGGAGAAGCCGGAATACTGCCGCACGCCCTTACCGTCCAGCTTGTAGGCGCGCACCTGGAAGTAGTAGGTCGTGCCGAAGCCGTACTTGCTCCAGGTATAGTTCACCGCATCGGCGGACAGATCGCTCAGGAAGCTGAAGGCCGGCGCGCCGGACACCTTGTAATACAGCTCAAAGCCGTCCACACCGGTGTCCTCGTCGGTCCAGTCGACCGTGATGCCGTTGGCGGAGAAGACCGCGCCGGTCACCACCGGGGTGGTCAGGACGAACTTCGCCAGGCAGCTCTTCGCCGGGGACGCGCTGGAGTACTGGCGGATGCCGGTGCTGTCCTTCTTGAAGGAGCGCACCTGGAAGTAGTAGTTCTTCCCGTATTCATAGCCCTTCCAGTTCCAGCTGAGGCCGTCCCGGCCGGTCTCCGCCAGCGTGACGAAATCGCCCTCGCCGGCCACCTTGTAGAGCACCTCGTAGCCGTCCACATCGCCGTCCTCGTTGGTCCAGCTGAGGCTGATGCCGTCCTTGCCGAAGGTGGGATCGGCCAGCTCGGGGCGGGTCAGGTTGAACTTCACGGCGGTGTGATCCGCGCCGGAGAACTGGCCGTAGTAGCGCGGATGATCCTGATCGTCCGGGTAATCAATGTAGCCGCGGACACGGAAGTAGAAGTTGGTGCCGTAGACCAGGTTCTTCGTGACCTTCGCGCTGGTCACGGAATCCGGCACGCAGTTCATCACCCACTTGTAGATGCCGTCCGTGGACTCCTGCAGGTAGAAGATCTGGTAGCCGGTGACGCCGGGGATCCGCTCCCAGCTCAGCTGCACCGCGCCGTCGAAGCTGACGGAGGTGATGACCGCCTGGGGCAGGATGTCCACCTTCACACCGCCGGAATACTGGCCATAGGCGCGGCTGCCGTCGGGCAGGTCGATGTAGGCGCGCAGCTTGTAATAGTAGGTGGTGCCCGCGGTCAGGTCGTAGTTCGCGATCTGGGCCGTGGTGCAGTTCTTCACCCAGATGTACTCGCCGCTGCCCGCCACCGTGCGGAACACCTGATAGCCGGTCACGCCGGCCACCTTGTCCCACTTGAGGAAGGCGCAGTTCGTGTCCAGGCCGCGGACGGTCAGGTTGTCAATCGTGCCCAGAATGTGCACGTGCACCGAATCGGAGTACTCGCCGTAGGTCCGGGTGCCCTCCGCGTACTCACGGTAGGGGCGCACCTTGTACCAGTAGTCCGCGCCGGGGGTCAGGGAGTAGTTGTTCACCACCGTCGTGGTGCAGTTCTTGATCCACTTGTATTCGCCGTTCTCGCTGTCCGCGCGGAAGAGCTGATAGCCGTTGGCGCTGCTCGCCGCCGACCAGGTGATGCGGGCCGCGTTGGTGTCCACCGGCTTGCCGCTGATGCCGTTCACCGCGCCCACCTTGACCGTGCCCGTGTAGACCACGTTGGAATAGTAGGTTTCGATCGGCCAGTCGTAGAGATTGCTGGTGTCTGTGCCGTAGGCGCCGATACTGACGCGGTAGTAGCGGCCCTTGTCCTCCTCGCTGCGCAGGGGCATGAGGATGCGGCCGTTCACGACCTGCGCGTCGCTGACGCTGTTGTCCGCGTTGTAGACCACCATCGGGACGCCGTTCTGGATGTCCACGACCGTCGCGTAGTTCTCGAAGGGGCCGAGCGGGGAATCGGCGGCCTCGATGCCGTAGCCGTTGTAGGTGTAATACTCCAGATGGAGCGTCGAGGGGTAGCTGTACTGGGTATACTGATAGACGTCGTAGTCGATCCGGTCAAAGCTGATGGCCGTCAGGCCGCCGTACGCGTTCACCTTCGTGGGCAGCTGCCGGTAATTGGCGGTCACATAGCTGTAGCTGCTGCCGGAGGTGATGCCGGTGGCCTCGACGCGGTAGTAGTAGCTGTTGCCGCCGGTCGTGTTCGTATCGCGGTAGGACGTGCCGGTGACCGTGTCGATCAGCGTCATGGACTGGGCGGAGTACGTGGAGCGGTAGATATCATAGGTCGTGGCGCCCGTGAAGGCGTTCCACTCCAGGATGATGTCGCTGCTGCCCTCCACCGGCTCCGCGGTGAGGCCGGTGACCTCCACCCGCTGCGCGACGGCGGAGGCGTAATCGCTGACCGCGCCGCTGGGCACGCCGACCACGCGGTAGAAATAGCTGTAGCCGCCTGTGGTCTCGCTGTCCTCATAGCTGTTCTGATACGCAATGTCCAGCAGGTTCATGCTGCTGAGCACGGTACTGCCGGTGGAGCGGTACACCCGGTAGGACGTGTCGCCCGGATAGGCGGACCAGCTGAGCTTGATACGGGTTGTGCCGCTGACCGCCTCCGCGCTCAGAGCGCCCAGAGAGACCGTGACCGTGTCGGTCGTGGCGGAGTCCAGCATGGACACGGTGGTCAGGGCGTAGGAGCTGCCATAGGCCAGGATGCGGTAGAAATACTGCGTGCCGGAGGCCAGGCCGGTATCCGTCCAGGACAGGTGATCCGCGCCCGTGTCCAGCGCGGTGCCGATCAGCGTCATGCCGCTCACGCCGCTCTGGGTCGGCCGCGTGGTGCTGCGGTAGATCCGGTAGGTGTACGCGCCCGGATAGCGGTTCCAGGTCACCTGGATGGAGCTGCTGGACAGCGTCTTCGCGCGGATGTTCGCCACGTAGGTGGTGCTGGCGGTCACCGTATTGGTCTGAATGAAGTAGCTGTACGACGAGCTGGAGTAGGGCGAGCCGACGCGGTACGCGTAGGTATTGCCGGGGATGATGTCGCTGTCCGTCCAGGTCGCCACAGTCGGGCCCTCCGACGCGTAGCCGAAGCCCGTCCAGCGGGTGTAGGCGCCGCCGTTGACGCTCCGGTACACCGTGTAGCTGGAATAGTTGCCGTAATTGACGATCAGCAGGATGGAATCGCCGGACGCGCTGCAGGAATAGCTGGCTTCCTCCAGCGACTCCTCGATGGCCACGGGCATTTCCTCCACGGCCTCCTCGGCGGGCTGTTCCTCCACCGTCACCGCGTCCGAGCGCAGCAGGGCTTCCGGCAGCCACAGGCCGGCAGTCTGCACCGCGCCGGGTGTTTCGGTCTTCAGGGCCTGCGCCTCGACCAGGGAGAGCGCCGCGGCGTCCGCCTTCCGCACCCAGGCTTTTTCGGCCGCACCGTCGTGAGCGTAGACGATCTCGAGCGCGTCGCCGTTCTCATTCTCGCGAAGCGCGGCGGCATAGACGGTGTCCGCGGCTTCCTCGCAGGCGCCGGCGAGGCCCGCGTCCGCCCAGAGCTTCACGCCCGCGGCCAGCTTCACCGCGCCACCGGCCGGGAGCGCCTCCTCGGTCTCCTCCGTGACGGCCTCCACAGCCTCCACGGTGAATTCCTCCTCCACGGCCTCCAGGGTTTCCTCCTCGGCTTCCTCCTCGGCCATGGCAAAAATCTCCGGCTCCTCCTCCACGAAGAGCGCCGGCTCTTCCTCCGCCATCAACTCGATGGCCTCTTCCGCAAACGCCGTCTCTTCCGCCGAAGCCGGCAGCAGGGACAGCAGCATGATCAGCGAGAGCACCAGGCTCAGGCCGCGTCTGGCAATATGCTGCATGTTCCGTCTCCTTTCTCAATAAAGCGGGACACTTCATCATTTTTATTTTATAACATTCAGCCGGAAAACGCAAGAAGTGCGAAGCGCCGGGCAGCAAATCTCCGCCCGCCGCGCTTTGCAATTGCATTTTGGCCGCGGCGGGGCTATAATGCTGATGAAGCCGCAGCCAGCGGCGCGGAGGAGGAAAAAAACAATGAATCGCGTGTACTGCTGCTTTCCCGGAGGGAAGCACAAGGCGCTGACCATGAGCTACGACGACGGGCGCACAGCCGACCGCCGCCTGGTGGACATCTTCAACCGCAACGGCATCCGGGGCACGTTCCACCTGAACAGCGGCCTGTTCGACCACCCGGAGCGGATCGACCCCAGCGAGG
>OCTW010707560.1_pt1 | contig 12728 bp, 29 predicted proteins | sample 1539671 | NCBI WGS metagenome assembly OCTW01 (sample SAMN02144230, study PRJEB22623) | gut metagenome | biome: sheep rumen | host: Ovis aries | place: New Zealand | reverse complement strand
GATCAACTGTATTCTTTCATCTTTGAGAGCATTTACCATATTTGCGTAAGCAAGATCCTGATAATATTTGGCAATCTCCAATCCCAAATGACGAGATCCAGAGTGGATAACGAGATATTTACGTCCTGTGGAGTCAATATCAATTTCTATGAAATGATTTCCTCCCCCTAAGGATCCAAGGCTAAGGATGGCGTTATCCTTGTCAACTGGAGCTCTCAGACCTTCGTAGTCTATTTTCTTATTGAGTTTATGTGGCACTTTCCTCTTGCTGAATCCTGACGGCACGTATTTTTTGACAACATAATCGAATTTTTCTAGATCAATGTCAACGTATCCGAATTCAGCTACAAGCATTCCACATCCTATATCAACGCCTACCAAATTAGGGCAAACCTTATCTGAAATCGTCATTGTCGTCCCGATCACGCATCCGGCTCCGGCGTGAACATCAGGCATAAACCTTATGCTTTCCCCTTCGATGAACTCCTGATTTAACAGTCTCATAATCTGGCTGATCGCCTCTTCTTCTATCTTATCGGTAAAAACTTTTGCTGAATTTGCCTTTCCTTTGAATTCTATCATTTTATTTCTCCTTCGAGACGCAGACATTTTCCATCCGTGAAAGCCATACATTTATCTTTATCGCATTTGACAAAGTGTTCTGTGTACGACTTCTGCGACAGTTGTCTCCCTAACTTTATTTTAACCGTTTTCTTGAAAGGACAAAGCTTTTTCTTGCCCTTACAATCCTCCTTTATCTTTGTGTTTTCTTCGCATCTGAAGCATTGTGAAGTTCCGTCTTCATTTTCTTTCCAGTCGCAATGATTACTGTTTTTATTTAATTCGTCTTCGGCGTGGGTGCATTCGTCGCACAGCATCATAATCTTTCCGCAAGAGGGACAGTGTACCTTGTAGCCGTTTTCAGAAACATTCCATACGAAAGTATTCTCTGATTCGCAATGAGGACACATTTCTGTAACAATATGATCGAAGTTGTTTGCGTAATAATTCAGGATGCGAGGTTCTCGCCCTATTTCTTCAAACTGCATTAACCGTTCAAATATAGCTGCGTTGCATTTTGTTCTATGTTCGCATCCTGCACATCCCCAAGAAGCGTTCATCTCTCTGTTATGATGGCAAATCCTGCTTATGCTGCCATCTGCATTTCTTTTGAGCAAATTAGCCATGTACTACAAGCTTCTCCTTCCTTATTCTTCTTTTTCTGATAGCCGGGCAGATGCCTTCGTTTTCAATATACGCCTCCTTGTCTATTCTCGCTTCTTTTATCGTATAATAACTCGAAATCACTTCAAGCCCATCTCCGTAGCCGTAATCATAAACTAATTCGTATAAATCTATAGTCTTTCTTTGGTATGCCATATTTTCCCCCTTTTATGTTAAATCATCCCACAAGAAGTAGTTGAGATCAGAAAATGCTACGGTCTGTTCTAAATCTGCTTCGGTGTATATCTCTCCGAACAAGATATCTCCTGTAGATGTATCCGGGGAACAATTAAGAAGCAAAGCTAAAGAGACAAACATATCTCTGGCTTGCTTCCAAAACGTGCTTTCTTCTAGATCTGTTGTATCGTGAGCTCTATGATTCGTTTTATTGCTTTTGAGATATCCTATAAGAGCTGCCTTTAATACATCTGCCGAGTCTTGTGTGTCAACATCAAAGCTCTGTTCGCAAATTGGGCAGGATGTGTGCCACCCTAAATTGTCGCATTCTATGGTTCCGGTGAACCCAAATCCACAATGAGGACAAATGTGTTTCATAAATATTACCTCCGATTAAATTTAACTTGACTATGCGGGTGAGGATTTGCACCTCACATGAGCCGGTACCTGCTCGGATTAGTGGGTTTCGAACCGCCTTTGCCTCTTACTGCCAATCAGTCTTTAACTACGAGGCTTTCCTAACATTTCTCCGTGTCTACCTATTCCACCACCGCATAGTTTTTTATATCATATAATATTGTACTTTATACGTTTCTTGTGCCTTTCTGCCTTAATATGCAATCTTTTCTCTTACAATCCACGCCAAGATAGCAAGGCGTTTCTTCGTCGCCTTCAAAAAACGGTCTGCATACCGGTTTGTTTTTCTTTGTCAGGAGATCTTCGGCGAAATCCACCAGACCTCCTATCATTTCCATATCCCAACTAATAGGGGAGTCTGAGGATTCGTCTAAATTGTCTTTGTTTGTTGATAACACACAGAGCAGATCGAAAGCCGCGCAGTCGATAGTGTCGTTTTTGCTTTCTAAAAAGTTTTCGAACATCATATTATTTTCCTTTCATTTTAAGTGCTTCGTTTGCTATTTCTTCTGCGTTGTTAGTCAAAAGAAATTGTGTATCTTCTAACCTTTGTTCAAAAATCTCTTTGAAAGTATTTAGCACAGCATCTATATCGATAACCTTGCAGTTGCATTTTACAGCAAGTGCAACATCATGGAAGGTGATCGGGTCAAGAATGCAGTCATCTAAAAACATATCTTTTCCAAGTTTCCATTGCCTTTCAATCATCTTTCTGCCTCCTTACTATGTTCGTATGAGCATTTCTACTCATTCAGGATAACCTACATATTCTCCTGTTTTCATATTAGTATGCCATCTTACTTTTTCGTAAGAGCCATAACAAGCACCAAGCAATCCGATTCCGCAAGGAATCCATTTTGTCCACACAGGAATTCTTCTTGTAGTTTCGGTCCATCCTGTTTTCTTACATAAAGCATTGATAGAGTTTGCAAATACTCCGCGAGCAACAACCTTATTCCCGTATCTTGTCTGCACCCAACGAGCTCCTACATCTTCTCCATTCTCGTCTATGACTACATCTCGTTCCTCGCAACCGTCTCCTCTTAGGATTTCAAGCTGCATCTTAGCCTCCGTGATGGCGCTGCGCTCAACTCTTTCCGAAATGAAACAGTCATCCATATCAGTCATTCCGTTGTCTATTCTTTTAGCTCTGTCTCTAATAAGCTCCTCGTAATGTTGAATATCCTGTTCTATCCTTTCGATAAGTGCATCTCCAAATAACTTAGTGGCTGTCATCTTATTTCCCTCCTTGGCAAAAGCTTCTAATCTCTTCTCTAGTAAGTCCTATGGTTCCTTCTAACATCTTGCACAAGAAATCAAATTCTTCGTCTTCAGCGCAGAAGATATCAGCGTAGATCAAAATGTTTTCTATGAGTCTTCGAGCTTCTACTGCAACATTGAAGTTTTCATCTATATAATCAAGGATTTCAAAGGTATCCACACAAGCTGCCTCCTTTCAAAAACGGTATTCTGAGATCTCTTTTGCTTTTTTGATTTCAAGAGCGAGCCTCTTGCATTGGGTTATTTGCTTTGTGTTTAACGTCCACCCTTTCTGAACGTAATAAGCGAAAGAGTATATGTAGGCATATCCTTTGAACGTATAGGGTGGAGCCGTTATTCCTTTTGGGATGTAGATTTCGCTTAACGCTTGGATAAGTTCTTTTTCATCTTTGAAAACATCAGTCCATTTAACTCTATTGTAGAAGTAGAAATTTCTATCTATTTCGCTGCATATCAACTGAGCTTGGCGTAATGTCATTGTATCTGTCATTGATAAAACCTCCATATATTCATTACCGTTCGGTAATGTTTCTTTATACTTATCTTACTTTACCTACCGTAGAAGTCAATGATTTTTCAATGATTTTTCAATGATTTTTTCTGGTTATTTTCTAAAATATCTGTTTGCGTTTATAGAAGCTTGTATCCTACTACTTCATATACTACGCACTCGTCTTCAGAGAGAACTAAATATTCAATCCACTCTTTTCCTGAAATCTTGTGCCTGCACTTCTGCCTTTCAACAATAGCTTTTTTGCCTAAGAAGTATCGCGTACCAACTATCTCGCTTTCAACTGTTTCGGTTAAGCAATAAAGCCAGTTGTCGTCGTAATCAGTATTTTCGAATACATCTTTATCCAAAATAAGCCATTCTCTCCATTCGTTGTGGTTAGACAAGTCGTCTTCGAACTCATTAGCTATTTTCTTGATGGCTTCAGAAGCGAAATCTCCTGTTTTCTTAGCTGTCGTAGTGTAGTAGGGTAAACCATCTTCTAGCGTTTCTCTAAACAATTCATTGCCAAGACTATCTACAGCTACGAAGGTTATACCTATCCTCATTGGACAATCGGCTTCATAACCACCATTCCATTTGTTTGATGTCAACCAAATAACTCTTGATTTGTCGTTCGTAGGCTGTCTAACATAGACTTTTTTCGTTTCTTTACACCAGTACAAATCTTCTGCGCCCTGAGAGGATTTGTAGATAACTGTTCTGATTTCTTTCATCAAAAGCACTCCTTGCTCGATGCAGCTAAACAAGCTTTATCGAATCCATTTTTTAACCGTGAATCTGATTCAATCTGTTCCATTGTAAATCCAAGGGCTTGCAGCGTATCTTCTATAGCTTCGTCGTAAACATATCCGTATTCGTGATTGCATAGTTCATAGTAGAACATATCGAATATAAATCCGTCTCCGGTTTTATCCGCTTCGACCAGATCCTTCATTTGCTGATCGTGAGATTTAAGCATCTCAGATAACTTAGGGGAATCTTCTTTAAGGATAAAACCGCCGGCACCTACTCGAACCAGTCTTTTGCCATAGTAGTTATCATCTTCTTTGTTTTCGGATAGTTTCAGTTCTCTTATGATTTCATTAAACTGTTCGTCCCCAAAAGCAAAGTGGATAGGGAAGGAGTTGATTTCGTCCTGATGCTTTTTTCTGATTTTTTGATACAAGTTCATCGTATTAGTCCTTTCTGCTGTTTTTATCAAAATCATCCGGATTATCTCCGGCTACTTTGAGGGCTATTTTATAGTAATAATATCTGTACTCTTCTTCTAACCCGGCTTCTTTTATAACAATCCTTAAAGCATTGGCACCTCCAGCTAATGCTACTTTTCCGATAGAATCTGTCGTACCGTTTTTTGAATTGCGGGCAGCAGCTTCCATTACTAGGCATTTCCTAAACAGTAATTCCTTTAATGATTTCTCGTTCATAACCTTCTCCTTGTATTATATTATTTGAATGCGGTCAACCCCAATCAAGGGCTTGTCCGCACTCTTCGCAATACTTAGGCTTCATATCCCAAAAGATGGTATCTCCTATAGAGCAAAGAGGTTCCTTACACGACGGACAGAAATAATCGTCTTGTTCGTCCGTACCTTCATACTCCGGCTTTTTCGGTATCTGTTTTCTTACTGCCTTCATAGCCAGATCAATAGCTTTTGTTCTGTTCCTCCAATCAACCGGAACAAATCCGTTGTATTTGCAATTGTTGATTTCGATTAATACAGCTTCATATGTGAGTTTATCTTTCATAATCAATTCCTTTCAAAATGTTACCGAAGCATTTAGAACTGCTGCAGCTAACCAATAGACGACCATTTTGTGTTCGCGGTTATGAAAGCACATTATTGCTGCACCTATATCCATCAGGATCATTATGATAGGAAATATGTATGTGGATTTCATCGCTCTTTACTCCAATCTAAAGCCTGTCCGCAATTTGCGCAGTAGTTTTTGCTCATAGAAGGGGAGACCCAAGCCTCACACTTAGGGCAAACTTGCAGAATATGCGTATTCTTACCAAACGTTCCATTTCCGATTTTTACGGGGGCTTCCAGTTTTCCAACGTCAACCGGCTCCTTTGATTCTTCTTTATCTTCAAGCTCTTTGAGCCGTTCTCTTAATGATGCTGCTTGTACAGCTGTGCAATACGCTACACCTAAAGAGCAGTTGTAGTCATCGCATTCAAGGCAGGCACCATCCATTACTTCTTCCGGTGATAATTCGCAGCCTCCTTTTGAATGGAAAGAAATATACTCGCATAAATCCATATTCTCTTTGCCGTTAGCATAAGCCAAAACAACATTCCGATCTATGGCTTTAGCAAAGTTCATTAACGACTCGTAATTTCCTTCCGGATTGTCCGTTGTTAATCTTTTCATTTAATTCTCCTCTCTAATTTCACACTGGCTAGAGAAATATTCAGCCAGTCTTTTAAGGGTTTGCGAGTAAGGCTTCCATTCCTCCTTGCACATTTCTTTAGTGTAGCTGTTTTGGCATCTCATCATCGGATCCGGCTTAACCGCCTTTCCTCCTAGAGGTCTATCTTCAAACGATAGGGAACAGCCGTCTTCGGTCAAGTTTATGCAAATCCCTCCGAAACTCGGATCTACGATGCTTGCATTAACGTGTCTAGCTCTGAGGTAGTATTCCGGTTCTTCGGCCTCCCACCAATCTATTGATATTCTCCCTTTTTCGATTTCTTTCTTCAAAGACTCGAATGACAAATCTTTGAAATCGCGCGGCGAATAATGGCAAGCCATCCTTCTGCAGCAAGATCCCTTGCATACCGCGCAACAAGGTTTGGGCTGGTAAACCTTAATATCTTCATAAGCTTTCATTTCTCAACCTCCGCAATATTAAACATCAAGCCAGTTTTCTAGCTTTTTCTGGCATTCTGGACACAAGTCGTAAATCTCTTCTCCTTGAAGCATTTCGTGGACAACTCGAATATGCGGCCTTACGTCTTGTTCGTATAATGTGCCGCAAACATCACATTTCTTTGCTGATGCCATTACTCATTCACCTCCGTTTTAGCAAGAGAAACCTGTATGATGTCGAACTCTGTTCTCTCGTTCCTTTAATGCTTTTTCAGCTTCTTCCTTTGTAGAAAACAAAGTTTTACCTAATTCATATTCGAATCGTTCTTTTGTGTATCCAATTCTATGATAATTTCTATCTAATACGATTTTGATTTCATCATAAACTTCACCACAAAAAATGTTTATGTAGAAAACTTTGTATTCTAGTATATCTGAACTTTCTAGCAACACGAAAAATGTATCACCAACCTTACACGGAAGTTTCACGAACAGGGTTCGATCTTTGAAACAACCACAAGCCGGTTCATTATAATGCATACTAGCGTCACATCTTCCAAAGTATAAACAGTCTTTGCAAGTTGACATTACTCGCTCACCTCCCAGATCTTAACATACAGAAAAGCAATTCATTCATAGATCTTTTTCTATATTTAAGTGAAGCTTGTTTTATTACCTCCAACCTCCAACCGTCTGAATAAGAAATTGGAGTAGGATTATCGAATTCATTGAGTTTGTTTTGATGACAAGCTACCATAACTCCGAATTCGTGAGGAATTACCTCCTTGCCCTTCTGTTCGAGTTCAATAATCTTTTTATAAGTTTTCATTGTCGTAACTATGTAGTTACGCTCACCTTCAGCGTTAAGACCGTGACCGCTTAAAACATCTTCAATGCAGCTTTTTATCTCATAGCAGATGAATTTACCTTTTTCAATGCCTGCTACAGAATATTGGTTTGCAGGAATAAACTGCATATAGTCAACACGAATTTGTTTTCCTTTGCCTTTTCCATAATCTAAAGTAACCTCGCTTGCATAATATTTGCCCATTCCTGTTAACCTCATTCTAATGAGTAGCTTGCTCAAAAATTCCGTGATCTGTGCACGTTCTGTAACCTGAGCTTTTGATGGGATATAGTTTTTGCAATAGTCGTTAGGGTATCCTTTTTTTGGAAATAATATTTTTAAAATCTCTCCATCCTGACTCATTTCGCAATTTTCGCGATAAAAACAATTTTGACAATCTGATTTCATTCGCTCACCTCCGCTTCGATGATGGTCGGAAATGCAATATTATTGCCATTTTCATCCGCAAATCTTAACCATTCAACAACATCATTTACAGTTTCTATTGAGTTACCACAAGGATGATTATTCATCATCGAGATACTTGTTGCAGCTTTATCCGCGTCAATCAGCCTGCCGTGCGGTGATTTTATTTCTATCATAGTGCAATCTTTATGGATAGAATTTCCGTCATAGATAATCGTTTTTAGAATAGGGCAATATGGTTCAAGCCCGGTATTTCCTTCATCTATACATGGACATTCGTTGCAACACTTTGGATTATCTATGTTTGGAAAATAAATTCCCATCGTCATTATCCTTTCTTCAATAATTTTTACACTTACTATTTAGAGCTTTTTCTTTTGTTTAGTTCAAAGCACAAGTAATACAACGTCATTTCAAGGTGTTCTCTTATCTCTGCTTCAGCTTCTTTTTTGATTTCTTTAACCATTCTTGTTAAGGTATCATCACTATCATGTACTTCGGTGTGTTTGCTTTTTACGCAAGAAATGAGATATGCCAAATTCCAAATCATATCACGATCTTCTTTACTGAAATCCTCAATTTTTACTCCTGCAGGAAGGAAATGATTTACTCTATCCAAAATATCCCAAAAAGAACTATCAAATTGCATATTGCCCTCCGTGTAAGTGCTTTCGTAGTCCTTAACTAATTTAGCTATTTTCTTTCCGTTTTGTGCTTTCATCGGTTCTCCTTTGAAAATTTACAAAATCTGTTTCGTGGTTAGGTTTATGAAGTGCTAAATCAACAAGAGATATACAGTCGTAACACCATACACTAGTTGTAGATTCGTTTTTGTGGATACAGTTTATGCAAGCCGGTCTGTCTTTACCGTTTTCGTCAATAAAGCCTTTCATTTCTCCAGTTCATCCTCTCTTGCTGTTTTTCTGCATTTTCCGCGTTTGATGTAGTATGTGACTTCTCCGTTTTTATCGGTATAACTTCCGGTGATTATCCAGTTTCTACCTTCATAAATGACGGTTTGCTTTATTTTGAATTTCATATTATATTTGGCTCCTTTCTGTATTTTTAATCAGTACCAAACAAAACCAAGCCCGTTTAATGCACTTACTCTTTTCAATATGTCATCAAACGCAATCGATGAATCTGAATTGCTATATTGTTTGATCATATCATCGAGCTCTTTATCATATCTTGGAACAGCAAGATCGCATCCAAAATTACTGACGTAGCCATCATATTTAATCAATCCGGTTGTTTCTTTTTTTCTTTCTGCTTTCGCTATAAATATTTTTCCATTATTCATTTTGCTGAACGATTCGAGAATCTTCCTGTTGAGGTCATTGTATGTGTCGTCAGCCTCTCTGACTCCAAGGACACCTCCACAGCAGCAAGTGTATTCGTACTGCTTGTGCCTGTAGTATGAAAATTCTATTGCACCCTTGATGACATCACATTCATCTAGTCCTCTCAAATCAAGAGTGCCACGATTAGCGAAGTCGTAATTTCCTAAACCATTCACATCTGTGTTCTCGAACGTCCAAAGAGGCTTTCGGTACGGTTCTTCTAAGCAATATCCTCCCATTGGAACTCCGTTCTTTTCAAGCTCTTTATTGTACTTATCATCCTCGGGAAGATAAACAAGAACGGTGTTCTTATCTCTGTCTGCTCCGTGATAATCCGGATAGAAGGCAACCAGACCGAGCTCTTGGCAAACATCTTTGATGGCGGCTTGCTGTCGTTTGTATGCCGGATGAATATTTACTTCCGAGCAACAATACTTCATTCCTCGTTTTTTCATTTGTTCCTCCTGTTAATATTTGAACTTAGCACCAGCTTCTTCAAATGTCTTGAAGATAGCTTCTTCTATTTCTTTGACAGTGCAAAAATCTATTCCGTCTTCATTATCAGGAATAATGGCGCATCCAATTATCTTGGCATATTTCTTAATCACATCGAACAGTTCATACTCAACTTCATCAAACGCTGTGATGTCAAGTGCTGCAAGATCGATCGGGCGAGAGGGGATAATCAAATCACAATTATCTCCGTACCTCGCGACCTTGTTCATCTCTTCATATTTCGGTGTATCTATCAGAATATAAACGCCGTATGGCGTTGCCATAGACACATCTTTTTCAGAGATGAACTTTGGCGGCTTGCCGTCATCGTAGTGAGAATAAAAGTCTACGCATTTTTCTTCTGTGCAATCATAGATGTACTGCTTGATCTGTTCCTGATATTCTCCTTCGTAGCACGAGATACCATATAACAAGGTTTTATCTAAATCAACTATGAATCCGGTGTACTCACAGAATCTAAACGGCGTTTCCGACGAATCGTCAGCATACCAGCTATACGCATAGTAGTGAATAACTTTTCTGCCATCTTGCTTTTCAATGCTGATAATTGTTCTTTCGATGATATCTCCTATCTCAAACATTAGCTCCCTCCAATTCTTTTGGTATTTCGAACCATCTGTGCTCGTGGATCATTTCTCCTTTATCATCGATGTATGTGGTGTCTATAAGCACAACCGAAATGTTGTTTTCTACAATATAATCTATTTCATCAAACGGGTAGTCCCACAGATCTTCGTGACCGGTGTTGTCCAAGTAGGCGCGAAGTTCGTCTTTTTCTCCTCGAAATATCGGGCAGACATCGAGAAAATCAATGCAATAGTTTTGAGGGCTGTAGATATCTTTTGACTTAATCACTGACATATAATCACCTTCTTTTCAATCTCCTACATAAAGACTTCTTTCGTAGACCGTGTCATCCTCAAAGCAATAGTCATAACCGTAATCGTAATACTCTGCAAAGGTGAAGTAGATCTCCACGAGAGTCTTTCCTTTCAGGTTAGCTTTTCGAGAATCGACGCGCGGCTTATCGAAAGCCAAGAATTCATCTCTTGTCATGCTCGGACATCTTCTTCCGTCATCTTCTATGCCGAGCGCTTCAAAAAACAGAATTCTTCGTTTCTTTTCCTGCTTTTCATATTCCGACGCGAACTGCTCTGAATCGAGCATATTAAGCAACTCTTTGAAACTCATTTCGATCCCCTTTCTTATCGCAGTGCGTAATCAACTCTGTGGAACTTTCTTACTAATTCTTCGTCGTTCTTAAACGCTTCAAACGTGCAATCTTCAATGCGGACCACACAAAAACCGAGATACGCCATTCCCGAATACTCTCTGAGAAAATCAAGTAATTCTTCATAACTGAACCTCATAGCATCTGTAACGTATCCGAATCTGTACGAGCTACCAACTCCGGTAAGATAAACTACACGAGGTCCAAAGTCTAGATCTCTGTGAACGTTAGCGATAACGTAATTTCTATTCATCTTCAAATCTCCTTTCGAGAACCGGTGTGGACCGGTGGCCTTCCGGAACTATTGCTCCGACTGCCATCCGGTCCTTGTTATATTTCCTTTATCTTATCTTACAATACCGAGCGGTAATAGTCAATATAAAATTCAAGATTTTTCTAATTTTTTTCTAAAAATCCTTAATTACATTTATAACTATGCAATCGGTATCTAATTCGGATTTCTCCTATATCGATCTTTTCTTTTCGATGGTGATATTTATGTAAAATCGGATTTTGTTGATTTGCGGCTTTTTTGAGGGATTGAACATCATATTCAATGCAAATAGAAAAATCCTCCCGGATTTCTCCGAGAGGATTCCATTCTGTTTATTCTATTTCTTCAGGGGTTTTGTCTATTTCGGTGCCGTATTTTTCTATAAACTCCGCTGCGTCAGCGGCTGATATAGGATTGATTCTGTCTTTTTCTCCGTCGTTTTCCGTGTACTCGGCAAAGAAATATCTTCCTTCGTTATCTATGTACAGTTCCCTTGCTCTTCCGTCGTTGTATTTGTTCCTTCCGTCAGAATAGAAGTTATTTGCTATAGCGTTCGATTCTGATGTATCATATAAAATGTGATCTACCATTCTTTTGACTTTTCTACCGGCTCCGGCAACTCTTTCTTTGATTTCCAGTCCGGTTTCTCTATCGTATAGCTTGACATCTACTCCTATGCCGTTAAGGATGTCAAGAAATTCATCTGCTCTTAATGAGTTTCTTGTCATTCTCGCGCTGATTTGCTGCGGGACCCATCCTATTCTTGCAGCAGCCTCAGCCTGTGTTTTGCCTGTTGCTTTTAATGCAGCCGCGATAAGTTCTTTTGATGGCATATTTTCACCTCCATTGTTGTGGCTGCATTCATAATACACCGAATCGTTGATATTGTCAACACATTTATCAAAATCACTCATTTTCTTGTTTAGTCCTCCTTTGCATTATTTATCAAATTCATTTTTGATTGCATAGTATATACATCCGTTTATTCCTATACATCTATTGACCATATTTATCTGCCAACATTGAAACCACGCTTTCGGTTGGATTTTACCATTGAAATATATGAAATCCTGCTGCATAAATTCATCCAGACTTAATATATGACCTCCTTGTCTGTACTTTCTCTTGTATCTGGATTTGATTTCACGCAAATGATCGCTAGATAAACAGTCAGGACAACCTCTAAATAGCTTTATTTCATTTGAGGGCAATTCATCATTCACGAGATAGGCCGGGACTACGCAAATATCGTCAGCATCCCTTTGAACTTCAGCTAAAACGGCTAAATCATAGGTGTTTTTGAATTTTCTGCCCCATTTTTGACATTCTATCATTTGTCTATCCTCCGTATTCTATGCCGTGTTCAGATAGCTTATCTGTGATGAAATTGTCTAACTTTTCGTAATCTATGACGTCTACTGTGTGGCTTCCGCTTATGCAAAGACCGTCAAGGATAACGTCTTTGATCTTTTCAATATCGTCGTCTGAAACGCCTATATACTCTTTCATCCTGAACGGGATTTCTTCTTCCAAGAACAGATCTAGAGCGTTCGTTTCCTTATCGGATCCTTCTTTTATAGCAGACATTTCATTTTCAATGTATTCTGTGCTATCTGCTATGTAAACTAACGCTCCTTGGTTTGTTTGAAATTGTTTGACTTC
>OCTW011408276.1_pt1 | contig 12730 bp, 11 predicted proteins | sample 1539671 | NCBI WGS metagenome assembly OCTW01 (sample SAMN02144230, study PRJEB22623) | gut metagenome | biome: sheep rumen | host: Ovis aries | place: New Zealand | reverse complement strand
CAGCCGGAGCCGCAGCAGGAATCCGAGCCGCAGCTGTCTGCGGAGCAGAAGCGCGCGCAGGAAATTCTGGACGGCATGACGCTCGACCAGAAAATATACCAGATGATGTTCGTGCGTCCGGAAACACTGATGCATGTGCGGCGGGTACAGCGCGCCGGGGAGGCAACGCAGCGTGCGATTGAGGAAAGGCCGGTCGGCGGCATTCTGTATTCTTCGGATAATTTCCGCAGCACGTCACAGACCAGTGAAATGCTGAGCAGCACACAGGACTATGCGCGTCAGGCGGGCGCGAAAATCCCGCTGTTCACGGGCGTCGAAGAGGAGGGCGGCTCGGCTGCCGGCGTCGCTTCGCGTCTGAATACGACAGCATTCGAGGATATGGCGGAGTACGGCGAGCAGAACGATCCGCAGCAGGCCTACGAAATCGGCAAGACCATCGCTGCGGACATCAGCGGCCTGGGCTTCAATGTGGATTTTGCACCGGTGGCCGACCTTTTGCTCAACGAAAACAACAGGGAAATCGGCGCGCGCTCGTTCGGCAGCGATCCGGCGGCGGTTTCCGCGATGGTGGAAAATGAGGTCAAGGGCCTGCAGGAAAACGGGGTCATGTCCGTGCTCAAGCACTTCCCCGGAACGGGAAGCACAAACAGCAGCTCGCACGATGACGCTGCACAGACGGGACGCCGGCTCGAGCAGCTGCGCACGCACGATCTCAAGCCGTTCCAGGCGGGCATGGCGCAGAACGCGGCCTTTGTACTCGTTTCGCACATGACCGCAGCGGAGGTTGACAGTGTGCCGTGCTCCCTGTCGAAAAAGGTTGTCACCGACCTGCTGCGCGATGAGCTGGGGTACAACGGCATCGCCATCACAGACAGCCTCGACCTGCGCTCCATCACGAGAGCGTACAGCAATGATGACGCGGTGGTACAGGCGGTAGCGGCAGGCGAGGATGTGCTGCTGTGTCCGCCGAGCATCGAGGAGGCTTACGACGCGCTGACAGCCGCGGTTGCAGACGGCACAATTCCGGAGTCGCGCATTGATGAGAGCGTCCTGCGCATCCTGACGACAAAGCTGCAGTACGGTCTGATGAACTGACAAAAGAACAATCGAAGCATACGGCATCTCCGGCGGCATTTTACCGTTCGGAGTGTGCCGTTTCTTTTTTTACAGGGGACTGGCAATATGCATAAATGAAGGAAGTTCAATTTGTATAGATTGGTGGAATTAGACATCCGGAGGGGGGACTTCCTTGACAAGTCTGTAAAAAACGGATAAGATTTAGATGCAATAGGTAACATAAAAAAATATGACAGCTTGTTGCGGCTCGTTCGAACAAAACCCAATAACACAGGACGTTGCCTTTGACTGTGGTTATTTGGCGTTTTTCTTTATATGGACACAATCGGTCGAGAAATCAGTAAGGGAGGAATTCCAATTATGTACACCATTCAGGGTAAGGGCGTTTCCAAGGGCGTCGCAGACGGTCCGATTTATTTTTATCGCCGCGGCGGCGGAGAGGTCGTCAAGACAGCCGTAGCAGACATTGAGGCGGAGAAGCAGCGCTTTGAGACAGCGCGCGGCACCGCAATGGATCAGCTTTCCGCACTGTACGACAAGGCGGTTGCCGAGGTCGGCGAGGAAGGCGCGGCACTGTTTGAAGCACATCAGATGATGCTGGACGATCTCGATTATATCGACGGCATCAACGATCTGATTGAGGGCGAGAGCATCAACGCGGAGTACGCGGTGTCGCAGATCGCAGAGCAGTTTGCAGAGATGTTCGCTTCCATGGACGACGCCTATATGCAGGCGCGTGCGGCGGACGTCAAGGATATTTCCAACCGTGTCATCGGCATTCTGAGCGGTGCGGTTGCAGGCGGCATCGATTCGGATGTGCCGGTCATCCTCGCATCGGATGATCTCGCGCCGTCAGAAACCGTTCAGCTCGACAAGTCGAAGATTCTGGGCTTTGTCACCTCCGGCGGCTCCGGCAACAGCCATACGGCGATTCTGGCGCGCACAATGGGCATTCCCGCGATCATCGGCGTCGGCGACGCGCTGACCGAGGATCTCGAGGGCAAGATGGCGATTATTGACGGTTCGTCCGGCGAAGTCGCAGTGGAGCCGGATGAGACCACCAGCGAGCGTCTGCTCAAGAAGCAGGCGAAGGAGCGCGCGCTCAAGGAGCTGCTCGACCAGCTGAAGGGCAAGGAAAATGTCACACTGGACGGCCGCAAGGTCATGGTATACTGCAACATCGGCTCGCCCGATGATGTGGACCCCGTACTGGCGAACGACGGCGGCGGCATCGGCCTGTTCCGTTCGGAGTTCCTGTATCTGCAGAACGACGATTATCCGACCGAGGAGCAGCAGTTCCAGGCGTATAAGAACGTTGCAGAGCGCATGGGCGGCAAGCGCGTCATCATCCGTACCCTCGACATCGGTGCGGACAAGCAGGCGGATTACTTCCAGCTGGAGAAGGAAGAAAATCCCGCTATGGGTCTGCGTGCAATCCGTATCTGCCTGACCCGTCCGGAGGTCTTTAAGACCCAGCTGCGTGCGCTGTACCGCGCATCCGCTTTCGGCAAGATTGCGATTATGTTCCCGATGATTACCTCTGTCTGGGAGGTTCAGGAGATCAAGCGCATCTGCGACGGCGTAAAGGCGGAGCTGCGTGAGGAAGAAATCCCGTTTAATGAGGATGTAGAGCTCGGCATCATGATCGAGACGCCGTCTGCTGTTATGATGTCCGACCGTCTGGCGAAGGAAGTCGACTTCTTCTCCGTCGGCACGAACGACCTCACCCAGTATACGCTGGCAGTTGACCGTCAGGGCAACAACCTCGACAAGTTCTTTGATTCCCATCATCCGGCTGTTCTGCGCATGCTCAAGATTGCGGCGGACAACGCCCACAAGGCGGGCATCTGGATTGGCATCTGCGGCGAGCTCGGCGCGGATGTCACGCTGACCGAGACATTCCTTGCCATCGGCATCGACGAGCTGAGCGTTTCGCCGGCTGCGGTTCTGCCGCTGCGCTCGGCAATCCGTTCGATTGATACGACCAAAAACAGTCAGCAGATTCTCGATGAGCTGCTGGGTGACTGAACAGAATTAAACCCATATGCGCAGAGGCTGCCCGGCCGGTTCGGGCGGCCTCTGTTTTCCTGTTCGGCAGCATCGGTTCCGTGCCATTTTGTGCAATCATTTCTTTGGCAAATAAGCGGAAAAGACGTTGATAAATGCGGTCAGATACGGTATAATGTTGTCACAAATTAACCAAAAAAACCAACAGATATGCTGCGGAAGGAGACGTTATGAAAATAGCTGCGGTTACACGCGATGGCAGGATTGCACGCACCATTGCGGAAAGCACGGAAATCTTGATTGTAACAGAGGAAAACGGCCTGCCAACCGCGAAGGAAATTGTACCCATCGAGGATGACGAGATCACAAGCGTCCTGTTCAAGCTGGCGATGCAGAACATCGATGTCCTGCTGGCAGGCGAAATCGGAACGGCGCTGCAGAGCACGCTGCGCATGCTCGGCGTACAGATGCTGCCGGGCTGTGAAGGCGATGCGGTGGAAAATATCGCCGGATATCTGACGAATGAGGACATCGGCGACCCGTCCAAAATCGTCATTCCGGAGGAGGACGAGGACGACCCGCTCAACTGCCTGCACGACTGCGCCAAATGTATGGCGGGATGTCATGACCGCCCGATTCAGAGGAACGAAGGCTAACGCCGGACAGCCCTCCCCGCCCATGCGGAACGCATAGAATCCGCATGATCGGAGAGGGTTTTTGGCGCAGTCAGCCGGAGAGGAGGAGCAACTATGGCGGTGTGCGGACGATTTGCGCCGACGCCGAGCGGACGGATTCATCTGGGAAATATTCTCTGCGCCATGCTGTCGTGGCTGTCGGTGCGCGCGGCGGGCGGAACGTATCTGCTGCGCATCGAGGATCTGGACGCCATGCGCTGTCCGCGCGAGCTGGCAGATCAGATTGAGGACGATCTGCACTGGTTCGGCATCGACTGGGATGCAGGCGGAAGCGCGGGCGGCGACGCGTGGTATCAGAGCAAACGGACGGAGATATATGACCGTGCGTTTGCCGAACTGGAGCGGCAGGGGCTGCTGTACCCCTGCTTTTGCAGCCGCGCCGAGCTGCACGCGGCACAGGCACCGCACCGCTCGGATGGAACGTATGTGTATGCCGGCACATGCCGCGGGCTGACACCGGAGCAGATCGCACAAAAGCGCAGGCAGCGTCCGCCGGCCGCGCGGGTGCGCGTGCCCGACCGGGTGATTTCCTTTGCCGACGGCTGCCAGGGCACATATTGCGAAAATCTCGCGCGCGACTGCGGCGATTTTATCATTCGCCGCTCGGACGGCGTGTATGGCTATCAGCTCGCCGTTGTCGTCGACGATGCGGCGATGGGGGTGACGGAGGTCGTGCGCGGGCGCGATTTGCTGGAATCCACGCCGCGGCAGCTGTATTTATACGAGGTACTCGGTCTGGCCGCGCCGTGTTTTTATCACATCCCGCTGCTGACCGCGCCCGACGGGAGGCGGCTGTCAAAACGCGACGGTGATCTCGATCTGGGCCTGCTGCGGGCGCGGTTCGGACGGCCCGAGCCGATTGTGGGCATGCTTGCGGCGGCAATCGGACTGCGTCCGACAACACAGCCGGTGGCTTTGCGGGAGCTGATCGCGGATTTTTCGTGGGAGCGCATACCGCGCGGCGATATCGTGCTGCCGCGGGAGATATTGCAGACGGAGCGCGCGTGAGGGAAGATTTTTTTGTGAAGTGTACCGAAAATTTTGCAGTGATACGCAATCAATGCTATAATAAGACGAATGACGCAGGAAACGCGCCCGCAGCCAGGCGCGGCGCAGTCCTGAAAAAGTGAGGAGTATCCATGACAGGAAGAGAAAGAAACAATAAGATTGCAGCGCTTTGCGGCGCCGCAGTGGTCATTGTCGTCATTGCGGCGGCGATGGTTATCGGTATGAGCAAGAGCGGCTCGGCCAGAAAAATGACATCGGAGCAGATGGCATGCGGCGAAAATCACGTGCTTGCGGTCGATGCCAGCGGCGAGGTCTATGCGTGGGGACATAACCTCAAGGGCGAGCTGGGAGACGTCACATGCGACAATAAGAATGCGCCGGTGCACATTGAAGTGCCGGGCAAGGTCGTTCAGGTTGCGGCGGGAAATGAGCTGTCGTTTGCGCTGTGCAAAAACGGCGATCTGTACGCATGGGGTGATAACGAGAGCTGGCAGATGGGCGACGGCATGAACATCAGCCGCATGGAGCCGGAAAAAGTGATGGAGGATGTCAGGGCGATTGCCGCGGGCAGTGCACATGCGCTGGCGATCAAAAAGGACGGCGCATTGTATGTCTGGGGCCGCAACAAAAACGGCGCCCTCGGCATCGCGGACAGCGAATGTGACCAGAAGGACGCGGAGGGCATTGCGTGTCAGTCCACCGCGTACAAGCTGATGGACGACGTCGTATCCATCTCCGCCGGACAGGATTACTCGATGGCGGTCACAGCGGACGGCACGCTGTACGCATGGGGACTGGATTCTGACGGACAGCTCGGTCTGAAAAAACCGGACAGCGTCAGCGAAAGCAAGCAGGCGTATCAGTCGGTTCCCGCGAAGGTCATGGACGGCGTGAGCAGGGTGATCTGCGGCTCGCACTATCATGCGATGGCACTGACGGAGAGCGGCGACCTGTACGCATGGGGCAAGGCATCAGTCGGCTCCATCAGCACGCGCGATGTGGATGACACCAAAAACCAGATTCAGACCGTTCCGCTCAAGATTATGAGCGATGTCAAGGACGTGGCGGCAGGCAGTGCGCACAGTATCGCGCTCAAAAACGACGGCACGGCTTACGCGTGGGGCGTCAACAATTTCGGTCAGCTCGGCATCAAGCGCGGACAGTTCACGTATACCATCGGTGAAGAGACGATTTTCTGTCAGGCGAAGCCGAAAAAACTCGCGGAGAATGTCGAGGCGATTGCGGCGGGCGGCTTTATGAGCATGTACCGCACAAAAGACGGCGTATTGCGGACAGTCGGCTGTAATCTGTACGGACAGCTGGGAATCGGCTCGGACGAAAGCTCGATCACGACACCGCATGCGGTTTATCTCAAGTAAATCAGATATCGCTGCAGCCGCCGGTATGGGAAACCCTGTACCGGCGGTTTTTGCGCAGAAAAAACGCCCGCCTTCGCAAAACGAAAGCGGGCGGCAGCTATGGATTTACTTTGCCATCAGATCGCAGATTGCATTGGAGAAGGCAGCCGGATCATCGATCGGAATGCCGGCGATGAGCAGCGCTTGGTTGTACAGCAGTGCGGTGTACTGCTTGAGCTGATCGGGGTTCTCTGTATACAGGCGGCAGAGCGTCTCGAAAATCGGATGAGAACCGTTGATTTCGAGGATTTTCTCCGCGTTGACATGTGCCTGATTGGTCGGAACAGCGTTGAGCACGCGCTCCATTTCAATGGACAGATTGCCCTCGGAGGTCAGGCAGACCGGATCGCTGACCAGACGGGAGGATACGCGGACATCCTTGACCTTGCCGTCGAGCGATTCCTTCATCAGGTCGAACATCGCGCGATTGGCAGTGGATTTTTCCTCCGCCTCTTTCTTCTCCTCGTCGGAGGACAGGTTGAGATCACCTGCTGTGATCGAGCGGAATTTCTTCTCATCCTGCTCGCCGAGCAGGGTAATGACAAATTCGTCGATGTCTGCGGTCAGGTACAGAATGTCGTAATCGTGCTTGCGCACCATCTCGGCCTGCGGCAGCTTGTCGAGCAGATCGGCGCTCGCGCCGGCGGCGTAATAGATCTCCTCCTGACCTTCCGGCATGGCATCGCGGTATTCCTTCAGCGAGATCATCTTCTTTTCCTTTGCGGAGTAGAACAGCATCAGATCGCGCAGCTTTTCCTTGTTGGCGCCGTAATTGGCGTATGCGCCCGCCTTGATCGTATAGCCGAAGGTCTCCCAGAACTTGACATACGCGTCGCGGTCCTCCTTCTGCATTTTCAGCAGCTCGGACTTGATCTTTTTCTCAAGGCTGACCGCAATCGCCTTGAGCTGGCGGTCGTGCTGCAGCATTTCGCGGGAAATGTTGAGCGACAGGTCGGACGAATCGACCAGACCGCGGACGAAGCCGAAATAGTCGGGCAGCAGATCGGCACACTTGTCCATAATCAGGACGCCCGAGGCGTACAGCTGCAGACCCTTGGCGAAGTCCTTGGAATAATAATCAAACGGCGCCTGTGCCGGAATGAACAGCAGGGCGTGATAGGAGGCGGTCAAACCTTCGGAGTGCGAGTGAATGACATGGGCAGGCTTCATGAAGTCCATGAATTTGCTGCGGTAGAATTCGTCATACTCGTCGTCGGAGATGTCCTTTTTATCCTTCTTCCACAGAGGAACCATCGAGTTGAGCGTATCATCCTCAAAGACGGTCTCGTATTCCGGCGTGTAATCCTCCGGCGCGTCCTCCGGCTTCGGCTTTGCCTTGGAGTGCGGCATCAGCATGTGGATCGGATACCGGATGTAGTCCGAATACTTTTTGACCAGACCTGCGAGACGATAGGTCTCCAGAAATTCGTCGTAGGTCTCCTCGTTGTCCCCCTCCGGATTCGGCTTGATGGTCAGAATGACATCCGTGCCGCAGGTATCCTTTTCCGCCGGTTCAATCGTGTAGCCGTCAGCGCCGTCGGATTCCCAAACATAGGCCTGCGTTTCGCCGCATGCCTTTGAGATGACGCGGACATTGGACGCGACCATGAACGAGGCGTAAAAGCCGACGCCGAACTGACCGATGATATCGGTGTCATCCGTCTGGTTTTCCGCCTTGAACGCGAGCGAGCCGCTCTGTGCGATGACGCCCAGATTGTGCTCCAGTTCTTCGCGCGTCATACCGATGCCGTTGTCCGAAACGGTCAGACGGCGTGCATCCTTGTCAACGGTCAGGCGGATTTCATAGCCGCCGTCCGGCACAAGGGATGCGTCGGTCAGGGAACGAAAATGCCGTTTGTCGATGGCGTCGCTCGCGTTGGAGATCAGCTCGCGCAGAAAAATTTCCTTGTGCGTGTAGATCGAGTTGATCATCATGTCAAGCAGACGTTTGGACTCGGCCTGAAATTGCTGTTTTGCCATGGTATTTCAAATCCTTTCGGTTTTCCGCCGGACGGGCGGCAGGGCGCTGCCGGCAGATGTTAATAAATTACAAGATAGATGCCTGCACAGCGGCAGGAGTTAGCACTCGATACTTCTGAGTGCTAATACATGGTAAACCAAAAGCGCGGAAATTGCAAGGGGTAATTGTTACACGGATGTAAAATCTTTCTTCTTTACAAAAAGAATCGCCCGAACACAGCGCAAAATGCGCGGCTCGGGCGAAAAGGAACCATTTTATTCTGCTTCTTCGAGAACGGAGGTGCACTGCGGGCAGCGGGTCGCGTCGATTGCGATTTCCGACTTGCAGAACGGGCAAACCTTGGTGGTTGCAGCCTCCGGCTCTTCCGGCTTCTTGCCGATGCTTGTAGCGCGGTTCATCAGCTTAATCAGCGTGAACAGAACAAACGCCATGATGAGGAAGTTGATGACAGCGGTGATGAACGAACCATACTTGATGGATACGCCGAGTACGGATGCCGACAGATCCTTAAAGTTGGTCCTTGCGACCAGACCGATCAGCGGCGAGATGATATCGTCGGTCAGGGAGGTGACGATGTTCTGGAAGGCTGCACCGATGATAACACCGACAGCCAGATCAATCACATTTCCCCGGAGGGCGAATTCTTTGAATTCCTGCATGAACTTTTTCATTTGTGATACGCTCCTTTTGGTTTGATCTATCTCAGCCGGCGCGGCGAAGGGGGAGCGTGCGAATCACTCCGGCACCGCACCGGATTGATACAAAGCGGTTGAGATGTGTGCTGCCTGCTTCTCAGAAAATCATGATGAGTACAGCGACAACAAAGATCGCGGCAATCACACCGAGCATGATGTAGGTATTGCGGTCCTCTTTTTTCTGCTGCTCCGCGCGGCGAACCTGCGCCTCGCGCAGACGTTCCTGCTGGCTTTTATGTACCTTTTTTACCGGTCTTCCCAAATAACTCCCCTCCCATTTTTTCAATGTACAAAATCAGGGTATCAAATTTCCGCGAAAATGTCAACGTCTGCACGCCCGAATCAGCAGGAAAAGCGCCAGAAAAAACAGACTGCCGAACACAAAGCCGGAGAAATCCAGCAGGACATCGGACACCTGCGCGCTGCGGTCGGACAGCATTTGCAGCGCTTCGTCGGTTGTGGCGACGGCAAGACCGAAGAACAGACCGTGCAGGACATAGTGCGGGTTCAGACAGCGGCGCAGCGCCCAGAGCTGCTGCGTGAAAAAGCCGAGCGCGGCAAATTCGGAAAAGTGCGCGAGCTTTCGGACGATGTGCTCGGTCAGCCCGTGATAATCAAACAGCCTGCCGAGCAGGCCGGAAAGAAAAGCAAATACGCTGCCGCTCCATTCGGAGGATTCGCTGCGGTCAAACAAGGAATTGCCGAAAATAAAGCACAGCAGCGCAGTCAGGATGAGGACATTGAGCACCACGGCTGCGGTCGTTTTTTTGCTGGTTTGCTGCATGCAATCATCTCCTGTGCAGAAAAACAAAAAGAAGCACAATCCTCCGACTGTGCTTCTTCTGGTGCAGATGGGGGGACTTGAACCCCCATGTCCTTGCGAACACTAGTACCTGAAACTAGCGCGTCTGCCGATTCCGCCACATCTGCATGGTGTGAAATTGTACTCCCTGATTTTTACTCGGCAGGAGTGGACCGGGGCGGAGCCTCACGCTTAACCCGCATGGAAAAGAAAGATCGGAGCGAAGCGGGGTGCTTCACTCCGATGTGGTGCAGATGGGGGGACTTGAACCCCCATGTCCTTGCGAACACTAGTACCTGAAACTAGCGCGTCTGCCGATTCCGCCACATCTGCATTTTGGTGCGACTGACCGGACTTGAACCGGTACGGTTGCCCACACGCCCCTCAAACGTGCGCGTCTGCCTATTCCGCCACAGTCGCATGTTGAGTTGTATGAGCTGCGAGGGTACAGCGGCGCATTGCCGTGTTTGCCGCATCATTCAGCGACAAGTGATATTATAATTGAACCCGATGCAAATGTCAACAGTTTTTTTCACTTTTTTCGCGTTCGGGATCACGGCGGAAAACAAAACGAGAATCATTCCTACTTGACAAAAACATGGAATAACGGTATACTGAACCTACAGTGAGAAAGAATATTCGGAGGTGCAGTATGCGGATCACACATGAGGCAGATTATGCAATCCGCATTATGTATTGCCTGGCAGAGCACAGACAGAAAATCAGTGCCAAACAGATTTCGGATGAGAGCGGCGTTCCCATCCGTTTTGCACTCAAAATTCTGCGCCGGCTGACACAGGCCGGACTGACCGCATCCTATAAAGGGGTCAGCGGCGGCTATGAGCTCGCCCGTCCGGCGGAGCAGATTTTTCTCGGAGAAATCATCGAGGAGATTGACGGTCCGATTGAAATCAATCACTGCCTCAGCAGTTCGTTCGACTGCAGCCGCGTGGAACAGAAGAACGAGTGCACCTTTCATCGGGTTTTCAGCACGATCAATCAGGATATTCGCACCAAGCTGTACGAGCTGTCCCTGCAGCAGCTGATGCCGGGGGACGGCTGACAACGAACGAATCTTTTTAGGTAGGAGGATCCTAATTATGGCAAAGTTTGTATGTTCCGTATGTGGTTATGTACATGAAGGTGACGCAGCTCCGGCAGAATGTCCCATCTGCCACGCTCCGGCTTCCAAGTTCGAGGAGCAGACCGGTGAGCGCGTCTGGGCTGCTGAGCATGTTGTCGGCGTTGCACAGGGTGCAAGCGAAGACATCATGAACGATCTGCGCGCGAATTTCGCAGGCGAGTGCTCTGAGGTCGGCATGTATCTGGCAATGGCCCGCGTTGCACACCGCGAGGGCTATCCGGAAATCGGCTATTACTGGGAAAAGGCTGCATGGGAAGAGGCTGAGCACGCGGCAAAGTTCGCAGAGTTGCTGGGCGAGGTTCTGACCGACAGCACCAAGAAGAATCTGGAAATGCGCGTCGATGCCGAGAACGGTGCAACCGCAGGCAAGTTTGACCTGGCAAAGCGTGCTAAGGCTGCAAACCTCGATGCAATCCATGACACCGTTCATGAGATGGCACGTGACGAGGCCCGTCACGGCAAGGCATTTGAGGGCCTGCTCAAGAGATATTTCGGCTGATTCACTGATTGTTTCAAAGCAAAATACACCATACCAGAAGGGGAGGACAGACAGCGGTCTGTCCTCCCTTTGCATCTTGAGGAAAGAAAGCGCAGCCTGCCGCAGCGGGAAATTGGTTCTTTGCTTTCCGCCCAAAGTATGGTATGATAACAGAAATATACTGGGAGGCGGCACGATGGCGGAGCAGAAAAACAACAGAAACTATCGCGTACAGCGCATAGATGACCAGGCGCCGGAGCGTCTGTCGGAAGATCCGCTGGATCAGATGCCCGACCTCACTGCGCAGACCGGCGGTCTGCCGATTGTAACCTTTGTTCTGATCTGTCTGGCGGCATGCGCCGTCATGCTGATGGGGCGCGTTCTGACAGCACCCAGCGGCCTGCTTTCGATGGCGTATGCGCTGCTGGAGTTGGTGCTCGTTTTCGGCGTTGTCGCGCTCATCCGCGGCATGTTCCGCAAGCTGCACCGGCAGAAGGAAGCCGCGTTCTGGTATCCGGTCAGCGGCGCTGTCATGGCGGCGGGAATTGTGATCGGTGTCATTATCGGCATTTTTGCCTTGTTCTGACAGCGTTGTTACAAACCGGACATAATTTCGAAAAAAAGTATTTATAAATTCGTCAAAGGTCTGTCATATTCCGGCGGTATACTAGCCGTAGTCAGGAAAACGGTCTGTCTACGACCGGCAAAATTCTTCTTTTTCGTTGCAGAAGGTTTGGTTCCGCCGCAGTACAGCAGGAGAATCTGCGGGCGGACAGCCCTCTCCTTCTCTTCGCTCCCCCTTTTTCATGTTTTATTATACCGGAGCCCCGAACGGCATATACTGTTCGGGGCTCTTTGCTGTGCCGACGGCTGCCCGAAGGGAAAACAGAGCGGCGAAACTTGTACTATTTTGTCGTATGCGGTATAATCGAAGAAAAAGGTCCGACGGACAGGAGGAGAAAGTATGTATTGTATCCGATGCGGAAATCAGCTGAAGGACGGGACAAAATACTGCATTTTTTGCGGTACACCGACAGCGGCGGTCAAAAAAGAGCGTCCGCGGCCGACGGCCGACGACGCGTCGTCTATTCCGGAGGACTTCTTTTCCCGCAGGCTCTCGCAGGAAGAAGAGGACTTTACCATCCGCATTCCCAACGGGTATGTAAAGGAGGAGGCTGCGGCACAGACAGCGGAGCAGACGGATTACACCCTCACGCGCGAGACCGTGCGGGAGGAGATCCGCGAGGTCATGGAAGAACAGGCCGCCGATGCGGCGGGAAGCGAGGAATACACGCGGGCTGTGTCAAAGGACGAGATTCGCAGCGCGCAGAAGGACATTCCGGAAGCCGCGCAGACCGACGCGGAGAGCATTCCGGAAGCCGCGCAGACCGACGCGGAGAGCATTCCGGAAGCCGCGCAGACCGA
>OCTW013376171.1_pt1 | contig 12732 bp, 7 predicted proteins | sample 1539671 | NCBI WGS metagenome assembly OCTW01 (sample SAMN02144230, study PRJEB22623) | gut metagenome | biome: sheep rumen | host: Ovis aries | place: New Zealand | reverse complement strand
GCGATGATGGCGGCCAGGCCGACAATGCTACCGAAGAGCAGCAGCGGCAGGAGGAGTAGCGGAATGCACGTCAGCAGGAAGATGTACTTGACCTCATTGCCCTTCCAGCCCCACGTCTTGAACTTCAACGCGAACATAGGAATCTCGCTCACCAGCAGGTAGCTGCTGATGAAGATGCCGCACACCACCCCATAATATAAATAAGGTGAAGACTGCAGCCAGTCGCCGGCACTCACAATAAGCGAGCCCCAGAACAGGGCATTGGCAGGCGTAGGCAGTCCGATGAATCCCAGGGCCTGACGCTCGTCGAGGTTGAACTTCGCCAGTCGCAGCGCCGAGAAGGCTGCCATCACAAAGGCGAGGAAGGGGACGAAGAGCAGATGAACGTGGTAAGAGCTGAGGAAGCTGAACACGATGGCCGACGGTGCAAAGCCGAAGGTAATGTCGTCAGCCAGAGAGTCGAGTTCCTTGCCGATGGGGGAAGAGACGTGCAACAATCGCGCCGACATTCCGTCGAAGAAGTCGAACACGGCACCAATGACGATAAACAGCAACGCCATCCGATAGTCAGACAGGAAAGCGAAATAGGTAGCGACACAGCCTGAAATCAAGTTCAGGCAAGTAATGGTGTTAGGAATGTGCTTCTTCATGACCAATTGTCAATTATCAATTATCAATTGTCAATTATCAACTCAGTTTGGCGATAACGGTCTGGTCGCCAGTTGTAGGCTGGTTCATGGTGACACAGGCGCGAGCCGACAGCGGCAGATAGACATCTACGCGCGAACCTAACTTAATAAAACCGAGGTGCTCGTCAATATAGCACTCCTCGCCGTCCTTGGCGTAGGTCACGATACGGCGCGCCATAGCACCGGCAATCTGGCGGACCAGCACCTGCTGACCGTCGGGGGTCTCAATCATGGTATCGGCATGCTCGTTCTCCTCGCTGGCCTTCGGCAGCCACGCCTTGTGGTAGTTGCCGTTGAAGTGCTTGACGAACTTCACCTTGCCGTCCACGGGGAACCAGTTGGCATGGACGTTCAGCGGACTCATAAAGATACTGATCATCAGTCGCTTGTCGTGGAAGTAGTCGTTCTCCTCGGCCTCCTCCACCACAACAATCTTGCCGTCGGCCGGTGCCACCACCAGTTTCTCGGTGTCTCCGTTGAAGTAACGGATGGGACAGCGGTAGAAGTTCAGAGCCATCATCCAGATAGCGCCGAACACCACCACGAAGGCAATAAAGGGTATCTTGGTGTCAACCAGCATCCATAACAAAAAACCCACCGCTGCCAGAATCAGCATGCTGACGGTCAGTTCATTCGTGCCTTCACGATGTATTCTAATCTTCTTGAGTTTCTTAATTCTTTCTCCCATGGGACTGTCTTCGTAGTATTCTTGTTGCTTTTCAATGATGCAAAGGTACAAAAAAAAGTGAAAAGTGAAAAGTGAAAAGTGAAGAATTTAGGAAATACCCCTTAATTATTATGAATTTTTTTGGTTATTTCATCTTTTAGCTGTAACTTTACGCCTCCAAAACTCGAATAACGACATATTATGCAAGACTTCGTACATCTTCATGTACATACTTATTACTCGATACTTGACGGTCAGTCCAGCATTAAGCGACTGGTTGACAAGGCCATAGGTAACGGCATGCGCGGCATGGCTATTACCGACCACGGCGACATGTTCGGTATCAAGGAATTTCACGACTATGTAGGCGGCATCAACAAGGGTCGCAAGAAGGAGGGCAAGGAGCCCTTCATCCCCATCTTCGGTTGCGAGATGTATGTCTCACGCTATGGTTCCAAACTGCTGAAGGACGACAAGCGGCACCAGAGCGGCTACCACCTGATTGTATTGGCCAAGAACTACAAGGGTTACAAGAATCTTATCAAGTTGGTCAGCAATTCGTGGGTCGACGGCTTCTACATGCGCCCCCGAACAGACCGCGAGGATCTGGAGAAATACCACGAGGGCCTCATCGTCTGCTCGGCATGTATTGCCGGCGAGGTGCCCAAGAAGATTCTCGACGGCGACATTGCCGGAGCCCGCGAGGCCATCGAATGGTATCACCGCGTCTTCGGCGACGACTACTACCTGGAGCTGCAGCGCCACGAGGTGAAAGACCCTACCCTGCGTGCCAACCGCGAGACGTTCCCCCTGCAGCAGAAGGCCAACAAGGTGCTCATAGAGCTGGCTCACGAATACGGCATCAAGCTCATCTGCTCCAATGATGCGCACTTCGTCGACCAGGAGAACGCCGAGGCTCACGACCACTTGCTGTGCCTCTCGACGGGCAAGGACCTCGACGACCCCACCCGCATGCTCTACTCCAAGCAGGAGTGGTTCAAGACCCGCGAGGAGATGAACGACGTCTTCTCCGACGTCCCCGAGGCGCTGAGCAATACCTGCGAGATTCTCGACAAGATCGAAATCTACAGCATCGACCACGACCCCATCATGCCCTTCTTCCCCATCCCCGAAGACTTCGGTACGGAGGAAGAGTGGCGACAGAAGTTCAGCGAGGAACAGCTCTACGAGGAGTTCACCCGCGACGAGAACGGCGAGAATCCGTTGCCTCGCGAGGAGGGCGAGAAGAAAATCAAGAAACTGGGCGGCTACGACAAGCTGTACCGCATCAAGTTCGAGGCCGACTACTTGGCAAAGCTGGCGTACGAAGGTGCCCACCGGCTCTATGGCGAGCAGTTGTCCAAAGAAGTCGATGACCGTGTGCGTTTCGAACTGCACATCATGAAGACGATGGGTTTCCCAGGCTACTTCCTCATCGTGCAGGACTTCATCAACTCGGCCCGCGACGAACTTGACGTCTGGGTGGGACCAGGCCGTGGCTCAGCAGCCGGAAGCGTCGTGGCCTACTGCTTAGGCATCACCAAGATTGACCCGCTGAAGTACGACCTGCTGTTCGAGCGTTTCCTGAACCCCGACCGTATCTCGCTGCCCGATATCGATACCGACTTCGACGACGACGGCCGCGGCAAGGTGCTGAAGTGGGTTATGGACAAATACGGTCATGAGAACTGTGCCCACATCATCACCTATGCCACGATGGCCACAAAGAACTCGCTGAAGGACGTGGCACGTGTGGAGAAAGTACCGTTGTCCGTCACCAACGCCCTGTGCAAGGCCATTCCCGACCGTCTGCCGGATGGCATGAAGATGAACTTGCCCAATGCCATCAAGTGCACGCCGGAGCTGCGCGAGGCCGAGGCTTCCAACGACCCCGCCCTGCGCAACACCATCAAGTATGCCAAGATGCTGGAGGGAACGGTGCGCGGAACGGGTATCCATGCCTGCGGCTTCATCATCTGCCGCGACCCTATCAGCGACTGGGTACCGGTCTCTACCGCCGACGACCCCGACTTCAAGGACACCAAGACCAACTGCACGCAGTACGACGGCCACGTCATCGAGTCGACAGGCCTCATCAAGATGGACTTTCTCGGACTGAAGACGCTGTCGGAGCTGAAGGAGGCCTGCGCCATCATCAAGCAGACCCGCGGCATCGACATCGACTTGGACCACATACCCATTGACGACCCCAAGACCTTCGAACTCTACCAGCAGGGCCGCACCATCGGTACCTTCCAGTTTGAGTCGAACGGCATGCAAAAGTACCTGCGCGAGCTGCACCCCACGGTCTTCGAGGACCTCATCGCCATGAACGCCCTCTACCGACCGGGACCTATGGACTACATCCCCTCCTTCATCGCCCGTAAGAACGGCAAGGAGGAAATCAAGTACGACATACCCTGCATGGAGAAGTACCTGAAGGACACCTACGGCATTACGGTCTATCAGGAGCAGGTGATGCTCTTGTCGCGCCAGTTGGCCGACTTCACCCGCGGTGAGAGCGACGCCCTGCGTAAGGCCATGGGTAAGAAGAAAAAGGACATCGTCGACGCCATGAAGCCGAAGTTCATCGAGGGCGGCAAGAAGAACGGCCACGACCCGAAGGTGCTGGAGAAGATCTGGGCCGACTGGGAGAAGTTCGCCTCCTACGCCTTCAACAAGTCGCATGCCGCCTGCTATTCGTGGGTAGCCTACCAGACGGCGTATATCAAGGCTAACTACCCCGCCGAGTTCATGGCAGCCATCATGAGCCGCCGCCGCGACCAGATTACGGAAATCACCAAGCTCATGGACGAGTGCAAGACCATGGGTATCGACACCCTTGGACCGGACGTCAACGAGTCGTACCAGAAGTTCGGTGTCAACAAGAAGGGCGAGATTCGTTTCGGACTGGCTGCCATCAAGGGTATGGGCGACGGCGTGGCACAGGCCATCATCGATGAGCGCGAGAAGAACGGACTCTACAAGGACATCTTCGACTTCGTGCAGCGCGTCAACTTCAGCCAGGTCAACCGCAAGGCCTTCGAGTCACTGGCCCTCAGCGGTGGCTTCGACAGTTTTGGCATTCGCCGCGAGGACTTCTTTGCCCAGAACAACAAGGGCGAGACGTTCATCGACACCATCATGCGCTACGGCCAGATGTATCAACAGGAGAAACAGGAAGCCCAGAACTCGCTGTTCGGCGGCTTCGACGACGGCGTGGAGATTCAGACACCCCCGCTCCTCAAGTCGGAAGTCCGCTGGAGCGACATCGAACGATTAAATAAGGAACGCGAGCTGGTAGGCATCTATCTCTCCGCCCATCCGTTGGACGAATACAAGATTGTGCTCGACAACCTCTGCAACACCCAGTGTGACGAATTGGCAGACGTCAACCAGCTGAAGGACCGCGAGGATGTCATCATCGGTGGCATTGTGACAGCCGTCCGCACCCGTTTCGACAAGCGCGGACAACCCTGCGGCTTTGTCACCCTCGAAGACTTCAACGGCTCTGGCGAGCTGGCACTCTTCGGCGAGGAATGGGGGCGTTGGAGCGGTATGTTCACGGAGGGTGCCTCCGTCTATATCACCGCCAAGGTGAAGCCCCGCTTCCAGTACAGCGACATCATGCAGCTGAAGGTGCAGAACATCGAGTATCTGCAGTCCATCAAGGACCGCGCCATCGACCGCATCACCATCTCGCTCACCACCGACCTGCTGGACGACCGGATAGTGACCGAGCTGGGCGAGCTCATCAATGAGAACCCGGGCTCCACCAAGCTCTTCTTCCAACTGCACGACTCGACGGGCAAGCACCATGTCCTGCTGCGCAGCACCACGAAGGAGATTGACGTCAAGAGCACCCTGGTGCACTTCATCGAGCAAACCCCCGCCCTGGATTATAAGATAAATTAGGGGCGTGAGATGAGAAGTAAGAGATTGGCACAGAATTTGTAAATAGTTAAATTGAGAAATTAATTGTATAATTGTAAATTGTAAATTACCCCACTATGGAAGTAACAATCACAAGCGAGAACTTTGAGAGTCTGAAGAATGGCGCACAGCCGTTAGTAGTTGATTTCTGGGCAACATGGTGCGGTCCTTGCCGCATGGTAGGTCCCGTTATCTCCGAGCTCGCCGCTCAGTACGATGGCAAGATTGCCGTCGGCAAGTGCGACGTCGAGGAGAATGAGGAGCTGGCCGTAGAGTTTGGCATCCGCAACATCCCCACCATCCTTTTCTTCAAGGGTGGCCAGCTGGTTGATAAGCTCGTCGGTGCCCAGCCCAAGGCCAAGTTGGAAGAGAAGTTCCAAGCCCTGCTGTAATCTTCGTTAGGAGAAACTCCACAAAACCGGGAAGTGCCACACGGACACTTCCCGTTTTTTGGCATCTCGTCAGCCGCCAAAAGCCCTATTCGTAACTGGCGGAAAGAAATTTACGAGCTAAAATTTGGAAATATCTGGTACAACTAAGATGAATCTGAAAAGCATAAATAAGGACTGCATACAGGACGTGCAGTCCTTTTTTATTTTTTTATCTGCTAATTCTTTCGTTTTTGCCAAATAATGTGTACCTTTGCAGAGATGAAAGAACAAAAGTGGAGCAAAAACGTAATCCTTGTCGACGCTGACTATGTCGACAAAGTGGCGTTTGACCTCATCGTCAACTTCGAACGCATGCTGGGACGCCGCATTCCGCAGGCCGATATGACTCGCTGGCTGGAGTGCGTGGCGCTGGACGGAGGACTGAGACCTCAACCTTCAGACCTCAGCCTTCAGACCTCTATCCAAGTGGTCTTTCTCCACCAGAAACCGACGATGGACAACTTCCTGCCGGGCGCTTTCGCAGAGCTGGACGGCAAGGCATTCGATGGCGAGTTGGGCGAGTTTCTCATCAGCTGTGTACCCATCGAGCAAATGACCACGATGGACGATCTCTTTCTGGAATCGCTGCAGGTCGTCAGCAACGCCCAGGAAGTGGAGCGACTGATGATTGTGCCCAACGAAGACTCTATATATAATAAGGTACGCGAGGCTCTGCGTCATGCCAATCCCGACCTGCACGCTACGGTGTTTACCATGCAGCCGCAACAGGGAGGACCGTTCAGGCAGGAAATCTTGGGCTATTCGCTCATGGCCGCCCTGGGCATTAAAGGGGAAGAGGTAACCTCTCCAGGCCTCTCCAAAGGGGAGGAGGGTCTACGGATAGAAAATAAAAGAATTAAATAAATAGTAATAACCAATAGTAAGCCTGTCATAAACCCCCTGAAACCGCCAGGCACTCCCCTCCTTGGGAGGGGTCGGGGGAGGTTTTGAATATGAGTAGAGTATTGATGATTGGCGCCGGTGGCGTCGCAACGGTAGCAGCGTTTAAGATTGCTCAGAACGCTGATGTGTTTACAGAATTCATGATTGCCAGTCGCCGCAAAGCAAAATGCGACAAGATTGTGGAGGATATCCACAAGGCTGGATATCATATGGACATCCAGACGGCACAGGTGGATGCCGACGACGTGGAGCAGCTGAAGGCACTCTTCTCGAGCTACAAGCCCGAGCTGGTTATCAACCTTGCCCTGCCCTATCAGGACCTGACCATCATGGATGCCTGTCTGGCCTGCGGTTGCTCGTATCTGGACACCGCCAACTACGAACCGAAGGACGAGGCACACTTCGAGTATTCGTGGCAGTGGGCCTATCGTGAGCGTTTCGAGAAGGCTGGTCTGACGGCTATCCTCGGTTGTGGCTTCGACCCAGGTGTCACTTCTATCTATACAGCCTATGCTGCCAAGCATCACTTCCAGGAGATGCAATACCTGGACATCGTTGACTGCAATGCCGGCGACCACCACAAGGCCTTCGCCACCAACTTCAACCCCGAAATCAACATCCGCGAGATTACCCAGAAGGGTTTGTATTGGGAGAACGGCCAGTGGGTGGAGACAGAGCCTCTGGAGATTCACAAGGACCTGACCTACCCCAATATCGGCCCACGCGACAGCTACCTGCTGCACCACGAGGAGATTGAGTCGCTGGTCATCAACTATCCCACCATCAAGCGCGCACGCTTCTGGATGACCTTCGGCCAGCAGTACCTGAAGCACCTCGAGGTCATCCAGAACATTGGCATGAGCCGCATCGACGAGGTGGAATATGAAGCTCCGCTGGCTGACGGCAGCGGCAAGACCGTCAAGGTAAAGATTGTTCCCCTGCAGTTCCTCAAGGCCGTGCTGCCCAACCCGCAGGATTTGGGCGAGAACTACGAAGGCCAGACCAGCATCGGTTGTCGCATCCGCGGCATCGGCAAGGACGGCAAGGAGCACACCTATTACGTCTATAACAACTGCTCGCACCGTGCTGCCTACGAAGAGACGGGTATGCAAGGAGTCTCGTACACCACCGGTGTACCGGCCATGATTGGTGCCATGATGTTCTGCAAGGGCATCTGGAAGAAGCCCGGTGTCCATAACGTCGAGGAGTTCGACCCCGATCCCTTCATGGAGCAGCTGAACAAGCAGGGCCTGCCTTGGCATGAAATCCACGACGGCGACCTGGAGTTGTAAAACCTCTCCCAGCCCCCCTAAGGGGAGGAGGGCCTGCGGATAGATAATCAAACAATAAAAAATATAGTAATAACCAATAGAAAGCTTGGCTTATCCCTCTGAAACCGCCAGGCACTCCCCTCCTTGGGAGGGGTCGGGGGAGGTTCAGAATGGCAAAAAAAGAAGAAAAGCAGGAGGCGCTGACGCCTCAACAGGAGAAGATGAAAGCCCTGCAGGCTGCACTGGCGAAGATAGAGAAGGACTTCGGCAAGGGCAGCATCATGAAGATGGGTGACGAAAAGGTTGAGAATGTCGAGGTGATACCAACCGGTTCTATCGGACTGAACGCCGCACTGGGTGTTGGCGGATACCCTAAAGGACGTATCATCGAGATTTACGGCCCGGAGTCATCAGGTAAGACTACACTGGCTATCCACGCTATTGCTGAATGTCAGAAAGCCGGTGGCGTTGCCGCCTTCATCGACGCTGAGCACGCTTTCGACCGCTTCTATGCCGAGAAACTGGGTGTCGACGTGGACAACCTGTACATCTCGCAGCCCGACAACGGCGAGCAGGCTCTGGAGATTGCCGACCAGCTCATCCGCTCCTCAGCCGTCGACATCCTCGTAGTAGACTCTGTAGCCGCCCTGACACCGAAGAAGGAAATTGAGGGCGACATGGGCGACTCGGCCGTGGGTCTTCATGCCCGACTGATGTCGCAGGCCCTGCGTAAGTTGACGGGAACCATTGCCAAGACCAATACCACGTGCATCTTCATCAACCAGCTGCGCGAGAAGATTGGCGTCATGTTCGGCAACCCCGAGACGACCACGGGTGGTAACGCCCTGAAGTTCTATGCCTCGGTGCGTCTGGACATCCGCAAGGTGACGTCGCTCAAGGATGGCGACAACATCGTGGGCAACCAAGTTCGCGTCAAGATTGTCAAGAACAAGGTGGCTCCCCCCTTCCGCAAGGCAGAGTTCGAGATTACCTTCGGTGAAGGTATCTCAAAGGTTGGCGAGATTGTCGACCTGGCCGTCGAGCACGATATTATCAAGAAGAGCGGCTCGTGGTTCAGCTACGGCGACTCCAAGCTGGCACAGGGTCGTGACGCCGTGAAGGCGCTACTGAAGGACAACCCCGAGCTGTGCGAGGAGTTGGAGGCCAAGATTATGCAGGCCTTGAAGGAAAAGGAATAAGCACACCGCATTATAGCAAAAGCAAAAGCCGCCCCGCAATCGGGACGGCTTTTTGTGTTACACCTTATTTATAATATATAAACTACTGCAAGGGAGTACCAGTGGAGTGCTCGCCTCCGGCATAGGTCTCATAATCGTCTTTGGCGGCCTTGCGCTTGGCGGCAGGCTTCTTCTTGGCAGCAGCAGCACGCTTCTTGGCCTCCTCAGCGCTCAGGCGGGCCTTGGCCAGGCGCACATGGTTGGTATCCTTGCTGAACCACACATCGAGGATAACGCCATTGGAACGGGAGTACATCCACTTCTCCTCACCACTTTCCTCAACGACCTTGCGGAAGGGTTCGCCGACAGCCATCTCCACCTCTTCCTTACTCATGCCACGAATGACGCGACCCTCACGAATGGCAGCACGCGTCTCCTTACTGGTCTCCTTGGCAGCACCCTCGCCCATGCCAAAGACATAGCCGAAGAAGTTCTCTTCAATAGTACCGCGACGCTCGTTGTCGATGTCTGCCTCGCTGAAGGCTACATCCATCGTATAGACACGACGGCTCTCCGTCTCACGCATGGTCAATGTATAGAAGCGTGAGTTCTGGATGGGGGTGATATCGTCAACGATGAAACCTGTAAAGCTGGGCACCTTGACGATACGCATCTTGCCGTCGCCCTTACTCCTCATCATCGTTTGATGGTTGGTATGGATGGTCTTGCCGATATAGAAACTGATATCATCGGCAATTGTCATTGTGGCACCAGTATATTCGAAGGAGTTCTGGAACAGGAACTTCTCGTTGTCCATAATGAACTCGTCGTCGCGCAGGCTACAATTGGTCTTCGACATCGCCACACACTGGTAGAACTGGTCGCCATGATCGTCCTCGACAATAATTTTCACGGGGAAGTCGCGAGTACCCACACCTACGGCCTTGACGGTGACAACCTTGTTCTTTTCGACCTTCACCTCCTTGAAGCCGTCACTGTCATAGTCAGTGTCCACACGATAGTGCTGGGTGCGGGTCAGTACCGGCTGACCGATCAGCAGTTCACGAGCCTTGTCAACATCGCCCAGGTAGGCCAGCGTCGGAACGCCCTTGTGACTATAGCAGTAGTCATCGAACGAGCCCAGCGGCAATTCAAAGAAGTAGTCCTTGCCGTCGTTCTCGCAATGGAACATGACACGCTCACGACCGTTGGAAGCTTCCTGATGGCCTTTATAGGACATGATGCAATGGCGCAAGCGACCGTTGCCAACTTCCTTGGAGGTCGCGGCATCGCAGAAAGTGTTGACCAGCAGGTCGTATTTCTCGGGAACCACCATGAAGCGCATGCCTTCACGCCAGTCGCACATGCTGTAGAAACGGAAGTTCTTGCCCATGAAGTCGGTAGGTTCTGCCTCCTCCTGCTTGGCTGTGCCATTGCTGGCGGCAGCCTTGACAATGGTTTTCCTGACACCCTTGGTCTTTACGATGTAGTCGCTGCTGACAGGCTTGGGAGCAGCTTTCACAGGGACAACGGCCAGCACCTCCTTGACATCAAGGGGCCGCTGTATAGAATCTTGTCCCATGACTGCCATTGTGACGAAAGTCACGCAGAACAGTATCATTGTTCGCTTTATCATCATGTAGTTTCGCAATTATTCAGTATTTTGCTGCAAAGATACAACTAAGTTTGCACAAAACAAAAAGAAATTGTACTTTTTTTGTCACCACTTATGCCAAAATGTCATCATTAGGTACCTTATCATACATTTTGGCACGCCCTTTGCTATTTTGTCAGTGACATTTCATCGAATAATAACAATTAAAAAAATACAACTATGGGAAAGATTATTGGAATTGACTTAGGAACAACCAACAGCTGTGTTGCCGTATTTGAGGGCAACGAGCCGGTAGTTATCGCCAACAGCGAAGGTAAGCGTACAACACCTTCGGTCGTTGGTTTCGTAGAAAACGGTGAGCGCAAGATTGGCGACCCCGCCAAGCGTCAGGCCATCACCAACCCCAAGAAGACCGTTTACTCTATCAAGCGCTTCATGGGTGAGAACTGGCAGCAGACCGAGAAGGAAATCTCGCGCGTACCTTATTCTGTAGTAAACGAGGGAGGTTATCCCCGTGTCGACATCGACGGCCGTAAGTACACGCCGCAGGAGATTTCAGCTATGGTGCTGCAGAAGATGAAGAAGACCGCTGAGGACTATCTGGGTCAGGAGGTGACGGATGCCGTTATCACCGTACCTGCCTACTTCTCCGACTCTCAGCGTCAGGCCACAAAGGAAGCTGGTCAGATTGCAGGCCTCAACGTACGTCGTATTGTCAACGAGCCTACAGCTGCCGCTTTGGCATACGGTGTCGACAAGGCCAACAAGGATATGAAGATTGCCGTCTTCGACCTCGGTGGTGGTACGTTCGATATCTCTATCCTGGAGTTCGGCGGAGGCGTGTTCGAGGTACTCTCTACCAACGGTGATACTCACCTGGGCGGTGACGACTTCGACCAGGTGATCATCGACTGGCTCGTTCAGGAGTTCAAGAGCGACGAGGGTGCCGACCTGACTCAGGATCCGATGGCTATGCAGCGTCTGAAGGAGGCTGCCGAGAAGGCTAAGATTGAGCTGTCTTCCAGCACAAGCACCGAGATTAACCTGCCGTACATCATGCCCGTCGGCGGTGTACCCAAGCACTTGGTGAAGACCCTGACTCGTGCAAAATTCGAGCAGTTGGCACATGGACTCATCCAAGCTTGTCTGGCTCCTTGTCAGAAAGCTATCGCTGATGCCAAGCTGAATACCGCTGATATCGACGAGGTCATCCTCGTTGGTGGTTCAAGCCGTATTCCTGCCGTACAGGAGCTGGTGAAGAACTACTTCGGCAAGGAGCCTTCAAAGGGTGTTAACCCCGACGAGGTGGTAGCCGTAGGTGCATCAATCCAGGGCGCTATTCTGAACAAGGAAGGCGGTGTAGGCGACATCGTGCTGCTCGACGTAACGCCTCTGACACTGGGTATCGAGACCATGGGCGGTGTCATGACCAAGCTGATCGAGGCCAACACCACCATCCCCTGCAAGAAGAGCGAGGTATTCTCTACCGCTGCCGACAATCAGACGGAAGTGACCATCCACGTGCTGCAGGGCGAGCGCCCCATGGCCAATCAGAACAAGTCTATCGGACAGTTCAACCTCACTGGTATTGCTCCCGCACGTCGTGGCGTTCCTCAGATTGAGGTAACGTTCGACATCGACGCCAACGGTATTCTGAAGGTTTCTGCCAAGGATAAGGCTACCGGCAAGGAGCAGGCCATCCGCATCGAGGCTTCGTCTGGTCTGTCACAGGACGAGATCAACCGTATGAAGGCCGAGGCCGAGCAGAACGCCGAGAACGACAAGAAGGAGCGCGAGCGCGTCGACAAGATGAACCAGGCTGACTCGATGATCTTCCAGACCGAGAACCAGCTGAAGGAACTCGGCGACAAGATTCCCGCTCAGCACAAGCCCGCCATCGAGCAGGCCCTGCAGCAACTGAAGGATGCCCACAAGGCTGGCGACATCACGGCCATCGACAACGCTATGAACGCCCTCAACACCGCTTGGCAGACTGCTTCACAGCAGATGTACCAGGGTGCAGGTGCCCAGGCTGGTCCTCAGCC
>OCTW011405825.1_pt1 | contig 12734 bp, 10 predicted proteins | sample 1539671 | NCBI WGS metagenome assembly OCTW01 (sample SAMN02144230, study PRJEB22623) | gut metagenome | biome: sheep rumen | host: Ovis aries | place: New Zealand | reverse complement strand
TTCTAACGCATTCCAATTTGAATTCCTTTGTAAACCTCATAGAAAAGAGACCCTCCAGTTGGAAGTCCAACTTTTGGGTCTCATCTCAAAGGACGCTCTTTTTTCGAATTCAGTCAAACTACTCACCTCTCGTCGAAAATGGTTGGAAGCGATTTGATTACTTTTCTAGATAACGCGAACGTCTGGGCAGGGCTCCATTGGACCGCCGATTCGCTGCAATATAGCCTTTCGGCTTATGACATAGTTTGGGAAATGCCTGTTATGTTTTTGGAATAAAACTCGAAAATTTGGAATAAATATTTACGATTTGGAATATTTGGAATTAATTTTGGAAAATAATATCCGAAAGCCGATATTTCGAACGGTTGGCCTTAACGTGCTGACGAGAATATTAAAGCCGCCATCAGTCACGAACCTCCACGCCGATGCTGGAATAATGAATTGCCTCAGCCCCATCCAACTTGCGCACCACGTTGCGTTTGTTATCCTTGCGAATCGTATATAGCCTCAGCCGTTCTTCCTGCCCTTCCATAACATCATAGAAACAATTGATGGTCTCTTCGCTGTGGGTCGTGATGAACAGTTGGACATTGAACTTCTTCGCGGCTTTGACGAGGAAGTAGCAAATATCCTCTAGCAGAGTGTGATGCACGGAGGTTTCAACCTCGTCTATCAGCAATATACCATCTCGCGCTTTCGCAATCGCAATGGCGAGCACCAAAGCTTTTTTAGAGCCATCGCCATAGATGGAGATCGGCACTTTGGTTCCATCATCCTTGACGACATAAATTTCGTCATCGCCCAATACGTCATCCGGTATCGTCTCAAAGCGAGAGATCTCAGGATCGAATAGCCTCATGACTTTGGATAGCAAAATAGAAAGAGAGGCATCTTTCAATACGGGGGCCAATAAGATGGGCGATACCCTGTAATGATCCGCGGGATTGAGATAAACGATGTTCATCTCATCTTCTTTCTGCTTCCTGACCCTGCCGAAAGAAAGATCCAAATCCAAGAATGATTCCTTGGATTTTTTCCCATCGTAATCAAGTGTCACATCCATGATCGGCATCTGCTTGCCGCTTAGATGACGCGCCTCAACATAATGAGAGAAAAAAGACGACGTCGCATGGGAATCGCTTGATCTTTTGAACACCGAAGGATCAAAGGTCGTCATCTGGGTGCGATAAGAGCAAGATAAGGACCGCGACGAACCATCCCCCATTTTGGAATCGACCACGAATTTATTTTTGCCAAAGGAAAACAACAAGGAAAGATCCTGAATGCTAGGCTGACCCTGGGTACGTTCGGAGCAGATCGATAATAGATTGTATGCGCAGCCATTCCTAAGCGTGGCAATTGCCTCTAAAATGGATGTCTTCCCGCCGTTATTGGTGCCCAAAAAGAGATTCACGTCCGAAAGGTCATTCAACTCCAGTTGGTTGATTCCGCGGAAATCCTGAATTCTTATATCCTTAATCAAATTCTTCTCCATCGATGGTCACCCTCACTTTCATTCTTGCATCGCACGCTTCGAGCAATTTCGATAGCAGCGACAGACTGATATTGTATTTACCGTTCTCGAGCAAGCTGATGTTGGCCTGCGATATATGGGTTTTCTCAGCGAGTTGCTTTTGAGAGATGCCCTTATACCTACGGACCCGCTTCAATAACGAGCCTACTTCCATTAGGATGTCTGGCTTGTCTAACACGTTGCCTGAAAGATCCATTTCTTCCAGGGCTTCATCTAAGTAATCTTTGTAGTTCACATGAATACTTTATACCCACAGCGGATTACTTACAATATATTATTTAAATAATATTTCAATAATTTCTTAGATGTTTATTGTTTTTATAAAATATTCTGATCAGCATCTTATAAGATAGTAAAGCTTCTTGAACTCAAACGATGCTTTGTTGAAAACAGGCCGTGGCATCCGTGACGAAGGTGATGAGGGACTCGGGCTTGCCGAGCTCGAAGAGTATCTTCTTCACGATGTAGAGGCTGTCCCTCTCGTTTGTGGCCGCCGAGATTGTAGACCTCGCCGACCCTTCCCTTCTCCAGGACCGCCAGTATGCCTCTGCAACGGTCCTCCACGTAGAGCCAGTCGCGGACGTTGATCCCCTTCCCATGCACCGGGAGGGGCTGATCGTGATGGGCTTTGTAGATCATGAGTGGGATGGGCTTCTCGGGGAGTTGGTACGGGCCGCAGCTGCGGCTGAAACGGAGATGGTCGCTTTTCGTCGCAGAATGCCCCCACGCAAAACAAAAGAACCTCATTTCTGAGATTCATTTGCAGAACAATAAGGTGACTTATCAATGACTAGAGTGCGTTCTTGTAAACGATAAGACAAATTAGCTTTCGAACGAAAAACAAAATCAGTCACCCCTATCGCCCTTAAAAAAGGAATACACGTTGGCGTAATTATCAATCTCTTTCGTTAAGCCATTCGCGTAGGCGATCGCCACATACACCACCGTAGAAAAATAACGATAAATCACATAGGAATCTTTGGGGTTTTTGCAATTGACTCTATCATTTAGGGCGTTGATCGATTGCACGATTAGCCTTGGGTGTTCCATGACGTTCGGTTCTTTGAAATCGTCATGGTTTTTCTTCAGAAAATACAACATCAATGCATCGAAGTTATTCCTGATGAAATCGTTGGTCGCACCGTTATAGTGATTGTTGATCTCCGCTTTGTATTCTTTTAGGTGTTTGAATTTCGATTCTGACCTTTGCCTATCGTAGTCAACAATCACTTCTATGCACGGGGAGCTTAATAACAACATCCCAGTCGATTCATCGGAAAACCTTTTATACATCAACTCCACATCATCGCAGTCATTATGGTCAACATCGTAAATCAGGAAAATCCCAGAGAAAAACGCATAGGAGTAAGAGAATGCCTTTTCGATGGACATTTCGTTTTCATCGTAAAGCTTAAGGAAATCGTGGATCCTGTTTCTCGGCCCTTGGATGATGACGATGTTGTTCTTTTCCAACTGGTACTCGAATTTCTCGAATTGGCCAACGCCGTCGACATCCATCTTTTGGTTGGAAACAATCGTGTTGAAACCATATTTAGAGAAGACATCTCAAAATATGTTTTGCTCATAAACGCTCCCTTCGACAATCAGCAGGATATTCTTACCCATTCTCTTCCATCGCTCCGTCGAAGATAGATGACAAGTACATCTTTTCTATGTTATTGACTTCTCGGATGTTGGGGTAAATCTTCGATAACCGATAATAATTGGAAAAACCTTTCGACCATTTCGCGAAATACACTTGATCCGGCCTTAGCATTTGCAAGGCATACGTATTGTGCAAAGTGAATACGACTTGTATGTGTTTGTCTCTGATCACCTTCAAGAAGGACCTGATCGTCGTCGGGTGGAGAGCGAGATCGACCTCATCGATGAAGACGACGCCGTTTTCAGGAACGGCCGCGATGATGGAAAGAAGCAGGCTCTGATTATGCATGCCGACGGAGATCATCTGCAAAGGGATTTGCTTTTTGAATCCTTTCTCATCGAAGACAAGATTATATTGAGAGGCGACAAGACCGTTCGGGGTCATTTTATTGTTCTTGGTAATCGTATAAACTGGGAAGTTGTCATACTCTTTCAGCAGTTCTTTGACTTCTTCGGATTTCCTCACCAAAAGGTCATTGATATTCACGTTATTGAAAATCTTGGAAGTGACAAATGCGCCCCTGCTGATAAACGGAAGATTGACGAAGGTGAATGAACTGATATACGCGAACACGGATTGAATCGTGACATCCATGATCTCAGAAGACGCGAGAATCCTTAAAAGTGGCACCATGGGAGAATAATCTTTGATGTTGTACTCGTTGCCCTTGTACGAGTATTTTTTCTCTTGCCTCTGGAAATATACTTCGTTGTTCTTCTTTAGGTGCTCATCGCTAATGTAATTCTCTATCGAGGTTTCTAGGAAATATTCGTAGTGATCCTTATTGATTTCGAACTCAAACGATATGCTTCCTTTGATTTTGCTTTTGTCTTTTCGGTTCCCTTCCACATACTCTTGGGCCAAGAAATCGTTGACCACGAAAGGATACAACGCCTCGGCTGGATAATACATCAATGCAATAAAAGAGCCAATCGCGTTTAGGACCGATGATTTGCCGCTTCCATTATGTCCATATATAGCAATAGGATTCACGACATCGCCTAAAATGTTTTCCTCGCCGAACTTATAGTTCCCTTTGGAGAAATCTATTTCGCACACTTCGATGGAATTGATGTTCTTGATCACGATTTTCTTTAGCATAGTGTTAAGCCCTGTATTTTTTATACACTTGTAGTTTATCAGTATAAAAGAAGCATTACAATTCGAACTGTATTTTTTCTACACTTAATGGTTTTAGGATGGGGAAGCCTTTTATTTGGGGCGTGTTTTAGAATGTATGTATCGGGTGCTCTCGTGAAAGAATAAGCCGAAGTTCTAGACGCTCCTTGGGGGATTAAGTAAAACTTTTTTGCCGAATATTGAGTAAAAAACGACAGATTCCTAATTCGCGATATGGATATCTACTATTGTAACTACAAATGGGCTTCATCAATACATGAGCAAGTCCACTTTCTAATAAAGTTCGATTCATAAAAGTGCTAGTGGCTTTTCTTTTTGATTTTAGATAAAAACCAACAAGGCAGATCTATAGACAATATTTCAATAAAATCCTTTTGCGTGAGAGCGACATTCAGACCAGTTTTCACTTCACATCGATTGTCGTAATTCCAGTCCAAGTGATAAAGAGGGTGATTAGAAGCTTCATGCTCAGGATCTCTTTCATAACGAACATAGCCCGGATCAAACGTTAATAAAAATAACCAAAGGGGTTCTATTTCCTTAACAGTCAGACCAAGTGCCGATATTTCTTCTGCCGAATCCGTCAAGACAAAAGAATTATTGCTGGCGCCGGAATTTAATACGATGGAAAGGGCATGAATTAACGTCGATGTGACTTCGCCCCCCGGGTAGGACAATTTGTTCGCGCTTTGGTCTTTCTCTTCCAACCGAATTGCAAAAGGAAAGCAAAATGAATAGAAATACGCGCAGGATTCGAAAACATAAACCCTGGAGTTTTTTGAAACTAAGATTCCAACATTTCCGTTTTTATCGATTTCCTTTCGCGAAATGATATATTTCGAGACCTCTAAAACGCGACCGATAAGATCGTATTTATTTCTCACCGGATTAGAAGCGAACTTTCGTTCCCATTCTTTAGATGCGGAATAATATAGCTCTTTCATTCCTTAATCAAACTAATATAATTTCGAATTTTTTGCACAACGGCTTCTTCTTCCTCGCTTGGATCGATATGACTTTTAGCAAAAGCCATAACATCATCGCACTCACTTGACGAGAGTCCTTCTTCCTCACAGATATTGTGAACAACGGTTGCCAATTGGACGCCTTTTTGTAAATTTAGTAGCCTCTCTCGTATTGTTTCTATTTTTTTAGGGCTTTGATATGGGATCAACAAAAAGTCATCGCGATTCAATTGGTCAATGCAAGGCTGATAATTCTGCAAAATTATTTGGTTTTTTTCTTTGTCAATCAATAAATAGGATCTCAAAAAGGAGCGAGTCAGCGCCATGTATATTGCATTTCTTTGTGCTAAGGCTACTTTTCCAATCGCGCCAGTAATCACAACAATGACAAAAGGAAATTCCAAACCTTTTACGTTGTTGCGATTGGTGATGAAAACCCCCTCATTCACAACCTTTGTATCAACCGCAGCGTTGGTAGACCATCCGTAACGGTTTTCAATTTCATAGCCGATTCTATCCATGAGACCCGCAACATCCTTATATTGATCAAGGAAGACAATGCAGAGGTCTGCTGGACGAAGTTTATTAAATTCGCCTCGAAGTTTATCAACGATAGCGAGGATCTGAGATACCACCTTGTCTTTTCCTTCTGAGAGCGGGATCATCGAAATGGGATTATTGTTTTTTTCGCTCTCGAAGAACCGGCGCAAAGGCACTCGCGATAACTTTAATTTATTGCCAATGACAGCATGCTGATAACCACAATAATCCAGTTCCTTGTCGGACAGATAACTTAATGGGGTTTCATCGAGGCTGCCCAAACATAAAGCGTGGGCAAACATTAAAGTATGAGGGTCCGTTCGATAGCATCTTTTCAAAACGACATCCGGGGAAAAGGAACCGAAATTTTTCCGCTGAATGAAGATATCTTGATAAATATCGAGACCAACAATTACCTTGCGTGAGGTAATCAATTCGCATACTTCAAAGAAAACATCCGGGAAATCCTGGGCCTCATCCACAAAAAGATAATCGAATAAATACAGAGGTTTGTCTAAATGTTGAATAGCGTCGCGCGCCTCTTCCCAAATCGTTTCTTTATTTCGAACCTCATCATAAGTTCGGAACGGTATCTCTAACGCATCGCAAATATAAGAGTATAACCCAGAGAATTTGTCTCTCGCGCTGCCCCAGCTGGCCATTACAAAAAGCCTTTGATCCCAGGCTATTTGCTCGCTGACACGCATAACGTTGAAAAAAGCCGGAATGCGTTGCTTCAATTTGCTAAGGAGAACTTTGTTAAAACAGGTAAAGCAAATCCGTGATTCCTTATCACCGACATAAGCGTTCTTTAGCTTGTGTAGCAATAGTTCGGTTTTCCCCGTGCCAGCCATCCCTTGAATAACGATTCTTTTTTTATTTGGGTCGTCACTGAAGAGAAATTTTGATTGGTCCGTATCGAACAACATGATTTTATTTTTCACGGCATCCAACAAATCGGTTGGATTAATCAGCGACACGTTTGAAACGTCGTTATAACTTGCAATCAGTAAAGAAACAACCATTTCAGCTTTCTTTTTAGTTTCGTAATCCTCATCGTCGATGGTCGCGTTAACGAAAGCCTCATGCATATCTTGCTGGTTCTTGATAGATTGTTTGACAAAAAGCTCGTCCCACCACTTACGTATGCTGCCAAGAACCGTGTTATAGTCCTTGCTGCGATAAAGAAAACTCAATTTTTCGCGCAAATCGTCGACGTAATCCTCAAAAGCCTCACCATCATTAGAAACATCCGCCAAAATAATCTTTTTCCCAGGGAAGCAAATAATTGCAGCGGATTGATATTCTGGCGCATCAAAATAAGAATCCAGGAGAGTATCAATCACATAGGTTGTTCCCTCTTGTGAATCCACCATTTGGCGGAACTCGGGTGTGATCAGCTTTTCTTCTATCTCTTTTGGAATATGCAAATATAAATTATCGTCCATAGCAAAGCCTCATCATGCATTGTTCGTTTCAGTCGTTATTATAATGAAAAGAGGGGCAAAATATGTACAGTTAATCAATGTTCGCATAGAAGAAATAAAGAAGACGATTTTCTAACATCCCCTGATAGAAGCGCGGTTACAAAACCATCAACATAGGACTTTCTTATTTCTTATAACGGAAGTATGCATACTTTTCATATTAATCTAGTTCGTATTTCTTCGGCGAAGGATTAAATGATAGCGCTTGCTTCTCGGATTGTTTTTCATAATAACTGAGGATTCAAGAACAATCGGGAAATCAAATACTTTCGGCCACGACAAAGGCCTAGGTGTTGGGAAAACACTCCCCTTTAGCCTAAGCCTTTTGTTATGTTGTAAAAAATAACCGTTGTAATGGGGTCTGAAGCAGCGTCCCCTATAACGTTAGTTCTTCCACTCCTGGTATTCTTTGCCTTCTAGGATATCGGCAATCCTCTCGCAGGCACGCCCATCCCCACACGGGTTAACGGCCTTAGCCATCTTCGCATGCTCTCCTTTGTTATCTAGGAGTTTGGTGAATTCGTTATAGATAGCCTCTTCGTCAGTGCCGACAAGCTTCAATGTCCCAGCGTCAACGCCCTCTGGTCTTTCGGTCGTGTCCCTCATAACCAAAACAGGAACACCGTAAGCGGGGGGCTCCTCCTGAATGCCACCGCTATCGGCGAGGACAAGAAACTCTATTTACATTCAGGCGTTTTTTGGTTGCCCAATTTTGTCAAACTGCAAATTGAAGTTTAATCCTCCGAAGGATTCGTCAAGGGATTCTTTGATTTGACCCTCGTTAAAGCGAGCCTTGTATTTCAACAGAAGAAAATAGATCAATTCCTGCAAAACATATGTATCTTCCGCCACCCCTCTCCAATTCACTTTGCCTCCAGGGAGTCCATGACAAACTGCATTTCTGGCATCTTTTAATCGTTTTTCAAACTGTGACGGGGTATATAAAAAGGCCGTCTCTTTTATTTGATATCCCATAGTTTTGCAAAAGACGTCCAAAGAAAACTTCAATTTGTTTTTCAGCGTCCCACCATAACCATCGAAAAGTTTCTTGCAAAAGGTGAAATCTTCATTGTTGCCCAATTTATATTTCTTCGAATGCTGTTTGAAAATTTCTTTTAACTCGTTATGGCCAATAGAATTTTGCCTCTCTTTAAGCTCCTTTTGATAAATCGGATCTTCCTTGACAGATTCTTCAAAGACACGTTCAAAAAGGCCAGAAATCCGAACGATGTCAAATTCATATACGAATTCCTGGTTGTAATGAAATAAGTTATATTGCCGCTCAACAAGATTCGGGAACAAATTGAGTAGTTTGGAAAGATCGGAACCGAATGGTTTGAGATAAAGAAATCTGCCGTTTGCGTATTTTGGGTCATCATTATTATCAAAAACCTCAATATCGGAATACCCACCACATGTATTATAGATACGGAATGAATCAAAAACGGGATAAGTATTTAATGTCACAAATGATAGTAGTCGCTTGGAAAAGAAGAATATGTCCCTCATGTTTTCTACGAACTTCTCATCTGTCGGAATAAGCTTCATAGCCGTTGTAAACACACCAGGACAGAGATTGTTTTTGTTTGAAGGGATAAAACGGTTTTCGAATATGCAGCGATACTCTTTTTGATTGATAATAGCCTTTGTTTCTAGACAGACCCCTTTGAATCGCTCGTTTATTTGTTTCAAAACATTTTGATCTCTTTTGAACGGAGGATTAACGCAATTAATAAAGCCTTTGGACTCTATTTCAAAACAATCCTCTTCGACGTTGAACTTTTCGTACAAAAGCAAAAGGAAAAAGACCTCATAGCCATCACAGTTCTCTTTATATTCTTTCAAATAAATATAATAAGTTGGCTTATGCTGGCCATCAGGCGAGAATTCAATCAGATTATCAATAATTTGTTTCTTATCTTCCATTCGTAAAAAAGGGCTGCGGATGGCGAATGAATCCCCGTTGATCAACGCTTCATATGATTTGCCATTTACAACCGCAGTTCCGGACGCCCACCTATTTTTATTCATGATTTTGTCCTCATTTGAATATTCATTTTATTCTAATCTACTTTGTCAAAAAAGGATGAAACAAACTCCTATTGAGGGACTTTTTTCCATGGCCAAAGAGCCTAGAAAGTCTACACATTAAACGATGCGGCGAGTAGACGTGCGGTTTTCAACCGTCCGCGTAAAGGCACGCACGCTCTATCGATATGAAGTCTTCCGAACACATCCCCTCGGCTCCAATAAACAAGAAGACCAAGAAAGAAAGACACCCGCCTCTACTCAAATAAATATATCCGGTTTACCCCCTCTTCCAGGCATTCCTGGAATGGGCCTTGTCAATCACATCATTCAATTCGTTGCCATTCTTTTTGCAATAATCACGCCGAAATGTTTTTAAGTTTTTCTCAGAATCACCAACAACCACAAAGATAGAAGCAAGGTATTGCGATGAGCCGGACGACGGCCCATTGCCATAAACAATTCAAGTATATTGGCCTATCCTCGGATGGTTACTTCGACGAAAATTTTTCTCGGCAAAATAAAAACGTCGCCTTTTGACCTTGTTAGAGCAACATAAAGCTTATTTATCGTTTGCTGTTTAAGGGAGGTCGGCGAAAAACTGTTCGAGCATATTTTTGAAGTGTCTTCAGTTAATATCACGCACGTCTTCGGAAAGGTATCGCCCTTTGAGTATCCCCAATTCATGTAATCTTTGCCATATTTTCGAGCATCGCTAATTACAAGTTTTTTGATAGATGGGTCGTTCAAAACAGCATTTGCTTCTTCAACAGTTCGTATTTCAATAACATCCCCTTTTTCCTGTGAGCATGATTGAATTGGAATATTTAATTTTGAAGAAACGAAATCGCAGACGCTAGAGGAGCAACGACGGCTCTTCAGTAACGTTGTCTGATCTATAGTCAATTTATCTGATTTCATCTGTTTAATGAAGCCATCAAAGTCGCCATCTTTTCCAGAAAAAGGACATCCAGAATTATTATCCCCGCTGACAGAATGCTGATAATAATCGCCAACCAAAAGAATGTTCACCATAGCCTTTTTAATCACCTTTTCCAGCAATCTGAAGTTGAATTCCCGAAAGTCCTGAAATTCATCGATATAAATGGCGTCAAGAAATTTATTAATCCTTTCGATTCCCTTTTCGAAGACGCAATCCAAAGTGTTCGGCAGTTCGCTCATTCTCGCACAATAAATCTGTGCTAAATCCTTTGTGTAATAGTGTCTAACAAAGTCTTTTTTAACATATCTCGGGTTGTATTTTCCACCAATTGTTACTGGCGGAGGTTCTTCTAAGCAAATTCCCGAGCTCTTAAAAGGCCCGCACCTAAAATGCTCAGAGATATATATCTCGTTCGGCCTTATAAAAAACGAATAAACAAATTTATGAAACGTACATATTCTCGTGTTGCCAGGTATTGTTCCGAATCTAGCAAGTATTTCGTTGCGGATGTTATGGATGTTTTCGTTTGTATAAGCAATAATCATGTTCCTCTTTTCAGGATTAAATACATTGCAAATATGGTATGTCTTCCCAGATCCCGCCACGGCAAGAATCAGCTTTTTATCCATTCGAAGGCATCCTTAATATATTGGGGAATCTGAATAGATTGCTTGGATTCAATCAATTGATAAGAGAATTCAACCTTATGAAGCTGCATATAGCGAACATGGATCGGCTCATTCTCCTGTCCTTTTATCACGTACTGAGAGCCTTTGCTCAGTTTGATAAGTGAGGTAAATTCACTGTTGTTCTTATTGAGCTCATAGATACATTTTTCCCATGTGAACATAGTGACGTCTCCATCCGTAAAAACTCTTTGCATTTCGTCAGACAAGGTCGCTTCACATTCGCTTATCTTATCGCCAGATCCATCATTATCAGTTATGACAGCCACTTTTTTGCCCATGGATTTAGCCACATCGAGGTATCTTTGATAGGAAAGCCCGTTGCAAGAGATGACATCGATTTCAGAAGAATCAAGCCTGCTACCGCCATATTCTTTTTCAAACAAATAAGGGATAACAAGCGCTTCCGTAGGCCCTTCAACAAGAATAACTTTTTTAGCCAATATGAATTGAAGAAGGTTGTGGTTTTCCAACTTGATGAAGTATTTCTCTGTACCGTTGCCGGGAAGGTTATGCAACCGAACAAGGGATGAGCTGTCATCGTTAATCCAGCACACATTCCTAAGGTCGAAATTGGAAACAATTAAATCATTGTGTGTTGTGATGAATAACTGTTTGTCATTCATGTTGTTCCGAATACTCGCCAACATCTTTCGAAGCGTCGTATGGGAAAGATGGTTTTCTGGTTCCTCTATCAAAACCACATCTGAGTTGACGCTTTTGCTCATCGCCAAATCGACTTTGGTGATAGAAGCTGCTCCGCTCCCTTTGTTTTCTAGAAGTACCTCCCCATCTTTAATTGCGATGACATTTTCCAACGATATCTTTCTAGGGTTAATGCCGAACGTTCTTTGCTCATCAATCGGATCAAGGCTAATCGTTGCGAACGACTCGCGGACGCTTTTGCTAAATGAATATTTTGGCCCAACATCGCTCCCCGATCCATATTTGCTAAGGAACACACTCTTGGAATAGGCATCATAAGAAAGTGTGGTGTTGCTCGCGTCAACCAAAAGGATACGTATTGGCTTGTGCTTGATAATATAAGGAAAGTTCTTGAAGGTTGTCCAAGTCAATGTGTAGTACTCATACGGAATATGCCCATTATTGATATCGACAATCAATTCGTTCGCAATTCCCTCGTCCAACTCGCATCTAAAAATTATGCCAAATCGATCAGAGTCTTCCCTTTTCTTATTAAGAAAATAAGGGCCGGAGAATTCCTCAGCAAGCAAATCATCATCTAAAGCTAAAGTAATCTCGATATAAATCTTTGGCAGATTTTCGATTCTTGGCTTTTTGTTAAACGCATCAATATGATCTTTGTTAAAGAAGTTTTCAAGAGCGTTCTTGTCAGAATTACGAAGCGTTTGGTTGAGAACAATTCCGATGGCCTCGAGCAATGTGCTTTTGCCGCTCTCGTTTTCTCCAACGATAATGTTCAGGCCTTCATTGAAGGACGCGGAAAATTCCTTGAATTTTTTAAAACCGAAGATGCGAATGGATTCAATGTGTTTCATAAATCAAACGGAAATAATGCCTATCAAGATAATATACAGAAACTCAACAAACTAAAACAGATGAATCATCATTTGACTAGCTACACCAGTAAATGATGGATAACCCGCCCGGTGGTATAATTGGCCCGCCAAACAATCAGAGACGGTTGGGAGGCGGCCCGGGCCTGGTTGTTTGGCGATAACCCTTCCCCCGAGACGCCTCCCAACGGTCGGAAGGGTTTTTAT
>OCTW011430953.1_pt1 | contig 12736 bp, 12 predicted proteins | sample 1539671 | NCBI WGS metagenome assembly OCTW01 (sample SAMN02144230, study PRJEB22623) | gut metagenome | biome: sheep rumen | host: Ovis aries | place: New Zealand | reverse complement strand
GCCCGGCCGGCATAGATGCCTGCCGCCAGACCTCCCGGGCCTGCACCCAGGATGATCACATCATACAGTTTACTCATTGGTTTGCCCTCCATATCCGGCGGCCTGGGTCAGCCGCCGGACACTTGCATATATCTTCAGCGATAATTATTCGAAAATGGTCTGATCGGACACTTCCGTGGTCAGCGCCTTCAGAGCTTTCTCCACGATGTGGCGGCGGAGCGCCTTTTCGTCATCGTGCTCCAGTTCCGGATTGCCCAGCGGATGCGGGATCGCAATCGCCGGAACGATCCGGTTCGCACCAACCGTCATGGAGATCGGTGTTACTGTACATACGTGTACAACCGGCAGTCCTGCTCTTTCAATTTCCTTCACCATCGTTGCACCGCAACGCGTACAGGTTCCTCAGGTGGAGGTGAGGATAACGCCGTCTACACCGTCTGCCAGGAGTTTCTTCGCAATTTCGGAAGCAAACTTCTTCGCATTGGCTACCGCAGTACCGTTACCCACTGTTGCATAGTACTTGTTATGCAGGGATCCGATGATGCCTTCCTTCTCCATATCCCGGAGAACGTCCACAGGCAGAACACGGTTCGGGTCATCATTCGCATAGACCGGGTCATATCCGCCGTGGGCCGTCTCATGGCTCTCGGAGGTCAGGCAGTCGATGCCGTCCAGGAAGTATTCACCGTAACGGGATGCACTGGAGCTCTCGATGTGATCCGGATTGCCCTTCGGTACAATACCGCCGGAAGTAACCAGAGCGATCTTCGCATGCGCCATGTCCTTGATGGCCGGGTTCGGTGCGACACGGTCGAAGACCGGCATCGGATACTCTGTATCGAACGGCTTGCCGTTCAGTTTCTTCAGCAGCATATCCACCGCACGTTCTGCACCGCGCTTCTTCTCGAAGAAGTTCACCCGGATACCGTTCGGGATATAACCTTCTTCACAGGACGCACCGATCTTTTCGCCCTTTGCCAGCTTCAGAGCCAGCGGCGCCATGGTCTTCACAGCCTTCCGCATGCCTGCTGCACTGTTCTTCGTGGAAACCATCAGGACCTTGTCCTTGAACATGTCAACGCCCGGGTTTTCCACATACATACCGGTCAGGGAAGGAATTCCCAGATCCTGCTGAACATGGGCCGCAACCGTAGCGCAGGCCACGCCGTAACGTCCCGCATTGAAAGCCGGACCCGCGATGAATACATCCGGTGCTTCCGCCTTCACCCATTCCAGAATCTGTGCCGTGGCAGAATCCATATTTTCATTGAAGTAGGTGTCGCCGCAGACGATGGTGGCGATAATCTCAGCTTCTTCACCGAACTGTTCCATCAGCGCCAGACCCGGGCCAACTACTTCTCCCTTGCGGAGCTCCGCAGGGTAATCTGCTTTTTCTTCGCCGCCGATCTGGGCAAAGAACTGGTTGATGTAATGAACCACTTTCAACTTAGCCATGTATGCCCTCCTTCTTACCGTGCGCTCAGATAACCGAAACCGGTCTCGTTGGTGGATCCTGTGATGACCTGGATCTCCACTTCGATGGAACCGTCTTCCCGGAGCGTGTTTTCATTGGCGCCGGCGATCTTGTCAATATAGTCCATGGTTCCGATCACCTTGTCCATCTTCGGCAGAACCACGTACTCGTTGGCGTTGCCGCCGGTGACAACCGCATCCGCCGCTTCGTCGGCATCTGCCAGGGACTGGGACTTGCCGTCTCTTCCGGCGTATTCGTCTGTGATGATGACCGTCTTCACACCCTCTGCCTCGATCTTCTTGCAGTTCATGATCAGGTCGGTATCCGGGTTGCCGAATCCTTCCTGGGAAACAATGACGCCGTCCAGATCCAGCATCCGGCAGATCTTCGCCGTAAAGTCAGAAGAACGCATCTTGTCCGCCAGGTATACATTCTCGTTTGTCACGATCTGGCAGACGAAGTTCAGCTTCTTTCCGTGCTGCTTGAACAGTTCCTCAACTACCGGGTTGTTCTCGTGAACGTAAGTCGGGTTCTTGTCGCAGGCAGATACGCAGTTTCCGGAAATGATTGCACCGTCGAAGACTTCTGTCGGGCTGAGGATCGTCGGCAGCGTCTTCTTTGCATCCACACCGTAAACATACGTGTCATGCAGCAGACCCTGGGACTGCAGCATCTGTACATAGGCCACCCGCGGCAGATCCGGATAAGCTTCGATGCCTTCCTTGATTCCGCATGTCTCGTACACCTTCGTCTCATCCGGTGTCAGTTCTCTGGCCAGCTCGCCCAGGAATACCGCAACACGGAGTCCGGCGAAACGCACTGCCTTCTCATATTCGTGCTGCTTCAGACCTTCCACCGGTTCGCAGACCATGCAGAGATTTAGTGTCTTGGAGAACGGTGTGTAATCCGCTCCCGGACCGCTCATGTCGATCACGCCTTCCTGGAAACCAACAATGCGGCCGGCTGTGACAACCGCCATGCCCTTCAGTACGTAGGTCTTGCCGGAACCGACCGTGTCAACCTTGTGCATCACGCCCGGGAAAACACCGCCGCGGCCTTCTACCTTCACACGCGGTTCGATGACGTCCTTCACCGGTGTGATCCGGACGGATTCTCCCGGCTTAGCGATGTCGAAGGTGACGCCCTTCAGTTCTTCGTCTTCCAGAACGACTTTCTCCAGCTCCTCTTTCGAGACATACAGGGTACCGTTTTCGATCTTCGATTCCGGTGCGAACTGAATGTCCTGAATGAGGATGTTTCCAATTTCCAGTCTCACTTCATTTTCCTCCTTCATTCCGATGAAATAAGCTGTTTCCGGCGGAGCGGGATTTCCGGACTGCCCGGGGCATCCGTCCCGCCGCTATACCGTCTGATCTGCGTCTGCGGATTCGATTCCGCTCGCGATCAGTCTCCAGTCAATTACCTGAAAATCCTCCAGTACTTCCGGTCGGTACTTCTGATACTTGGAAGCCTTGTCCTCGAACTTGTCACATGCCTCCACGGCCCGCTGGATCAGAGCCATTGAATCCGGGTCCGGTGCCTCACACCGGCTGCTGAGCAGCACCGACTTGTACGGCGTCTCGTTGGGCTTCACACTGCCGCTGAGCGGATGGGTCAATAACCGGTGTCCGTCCTGTACAAGTGCCCTGACGTGAACCAGAAGATCCCGGAAGGATCCCTCGAAGAACTCCACGTTGTGGGCTTCCCCCGCTTTCTGCTCTACCAGAGGGTTATTCGTGACGATGACATATTTCTGTTTTTTCATGGACAAAAAATTTCCTCGCAATCGTTCGTCCGTCCCGGTACGAAGGCGGAGCACAGACTCAGATAATGAAAAAGGGACATGGCTGCACGAATCCGCAGCGATGTCCCATTCTGTCTAAGCGATATGCGGCAGTTCCCGCATTCTCTATTCAGAATTTCCTGCTCCGCCGGTCCTTCTGCCTGAAAGTTTCACCGGAATCCCCGACTACCTGGATTCGGTTTGCCTCTTCGGCGGCATCCTGCGGGAACGGTACGTCCGTTTCCATCCGATGCGCTCTCCCTGCGGAACAGCTGTCGGAATGTTCGAAATTGAATACGATACTGCACCGTTTTCGATTGTTCCGACTATTTATCTTGTAAATTCATAATAACGTTTAGGATAAGATTAATCAATATATATTTTCCGGTTCGGTTAAAAAAGTAACGAGAATTTTCACTTTTGGTTTGAAGCACATTTCGGGCCACGAAAAAAGCGGCATTTCGTTGTAAGAAGGAACGAAATGCCGCCGGAACCGGATCAATAGTCTAATAATTTTCTTCGTGAATTTCGAAGTATGCCTGCGGATGTCTGCAGACCGGGCATACCGGCGGCGCTTCCGTGCCGACGATGATATGACCGCAGTTGCGGCATTCCCATACTTTCACTTCGCTCTTCCGGAACACTTCCTGGGCTTCCACGTTATGAAGCAGCTTCCGATAACGTTCCTCGTGGGTCTTCTCGATGGCGGCAACGCCGCGGAACTGGGCCGCCAGTTCATGGAAACCTTCTTCGTCCGCTTCCTTCGCCATCCGGTCGTACATATCGGTCCACTCATAGTTCTCGCCTTCTGCGCCGGACGCCAGATTCTCCGCCGTATCTCCCAGCATGCCCAGTGCCTTGAACCAGAGCTTCGCATGTTCCTTCTCATTCTCCGCCGTCTTCAGGAAAAGCGCAGCGATCTGCTCGTATCCTGCCTTCTTCGCCACGGAGGCAAAGTATGTGTACTTATTCCGTGCCATGGATTCCCCGGCAAGTGCTTCCAGAAGATTCTGTTCGGTTTTCGTTCCGGCATATGGATTCTTCTTCTCAGCCATTGGTCTGTCTCCTCCTTGTCTGTGTGTGAATTATCTGATTAACTGTAATTATGCACACTTTTTTGAGAACGTACAAGAGTGTAGATCACATGTGAAATATTAAGATTTCTTTAGATTTCGTCGGTCTGTCCCCCTCTCCGACCCTTTCTTCCTTTACTCTATGATGATCTGACAACTTGCCATGGTTTCCAGTGCCGCCCGATGTTTCTCCGGTGTGACGCCGGCGCAGCAGGCGCTGTCCACAGAAATGGCCACTTCCGGCATGTACGCCTTCAGCAGAAGTGCATTGGACACCACGCAGATATCTGTACAGAGCCCTGTCAGTTCCACTTCGATTTCCTCCTGCCGGGAGAGGTCCCGCAGTTTCTCCGCCAGCAGTACACTGCCGAATGTCGGTTTATCGAAGATGTGATCCTTCGGAATCCATTTTTCGATTTCACCGGGAATCTGCCAGCCTTCCGTTCCTTTCAGACAGTGAGGAACCGGAAGATTCTTTCCCTCCATGGTGTCCAGATAGTTATCCGGATGGGTGTCCCGGGTGGCGTAGATATCCGCAGGATCCCGGGAACAGAGTTTTTCGATTACGGCAGGAACAATGGCTTCCGCCTCATTCGTCCCCAGTGCACCGTCGATGAAATCCTTCTGCATATCGATTACCACCAATATCTTTCTCATGAATACCACCTCACTCACTGTAATGTTTCTATTTTCTGTCCGCCACAGCGATTATCCTTTCTGATCAGGGGCTCTCTGTGGTATAGTCTTAGGATATAGTAAAAAAACAGATCGATCAAGGAGTGGAAGAATGAACGGAATCATCGACACCGGAGGCGGTCTCCGGGATATTTTCGGCGCAGGCGTGCTGGATTACTGCATGGAACATCAGATATGCTTCGACTATGCCCTGGGGGTTTCTGCAGGCTCTGCGAACCTCGTTGCTTACATTGCGGGGCAGGAAGGAAGAAATGTTCATTTCTATACAGAATACGCACGCCGGAAGGAATATATGAGCCGGGAAAATTTCTTCCGGAAGAAGAATTACGTCGATCTGGATTACGTATACGGCACACTGAGCAATGACGGCGGAGAAAATCCGGTGGACTGGCAGGCTTACGAAAACAACCCTATTCCCTTTGTCGTTGTCGCCACCGATGCCGAAACCGGAAAGCCCCGGTACTTCACAGGAGAGGACATTCATCCCAACGACCTGGGGATTATCAAGGCGTCCTGCACGCTCCCGGTGGTCAACACACCCCGCAGAATCCGGGGCGTCCCGTATTACGACGGCGGCGTGGCCGATCCGGTGCCGATCCGTCATGCACTGGAGGACGGCTGCCGGAAGATCGTACTGATTCTGACCAAACCCTATGATTACGTCCGCACTTCCACCTTCACAGTGAAATTCGGCGCCCGGGTGGTCGGCCGCCGCTATCCGGCCGTCCGGAAGGCCCTCCTCCACCGGGCGGAGGCCTACAATCAGTCCGTGGCAGAGGCAAAAAAACTGGAGAAACAGGGCCGGGTGCTGATTCTGGCGCCGAATGACATCTCCGGGCTGAGCACTCTCACCGTGGACGTGGACAGGCAGATGGCACTGTACGAGGAAGGGTACCGGAAAGCCGCAGGGATCCGGGCATTCCTCGATGACTGAACCCTCGCATCGTGACAGAAGATGAAGTAAGAAGCTGCCCGAAGCGGTTCAAACCATGCTTCGGGCAGCTTTCATACAATGATTTTTTATTTATTCGGGTGGCAGGAACTTCCCGTGCCGCAGTGGCTGCAGTGGCTGCAGTCTCCTCCGCAGCAGGACTTCCCCTGCTTCTTGTCTCTTATCATTTTCCGGATAATACCGGTTACAATTCCGATCAATGCCGCTGACACCAACAGCGTGCCGGCATTAGAAACAATCCATGCTATCATTGAATAACCTCCTGTCTTCAGCCGTTATACGCCGGACTTCCGGTGAGCCGTTCCGCCTCATGATACTTCCGTAAGAACACCATATAGATGATTCCTGCCAGGGCTGCGAATGCGGCAATCAGCCCCGGCACGCTGATGTTTCCGGTGAACAGGCCTCCGAACTGATTAATCATGAGTGCCACCACGTAAGCGAATCCGCACTGATATCCGATGGCGAACCAGGTCCACTTCGCATTATTCATTTCCCGGCGGATTGCGCCGATGGCAGCGAAGCACGGGGCGCAGAGCAGGTTGAACACCAGGAATGAATAGCCGGTCAGTGGTGTGAAAATATGGGACATATTCTGCCACAGGTGGTCTCCTCCGTAGAGCGTTCCCATGGTGCCCACCAGATTTTCCTTTGCCACCAGTCCGGTGATGGCACTGACGGCAGCCTGCCAGGTGCCCCAGCCCAGCGGGATGAAGATCCAGGAGATCGCCCTTCCGATATAGGCCAGGATGGAATGATCCAGTTCTTCATTCTCCAGCAGTCGGAATCCTCCGCCGATGAATCCGAAATGGCTGGCGAACCACACAACAATCGTGGAGAGCAGAATGATGGTACCCGCCTTTCTGACGAAGGACCAGGCTCTTTCCTTGACGGACCGCAGCACATTGCCGGCGGTCGGGATATGGTAGGACGGCAATTCCATGACGAAAGGTGCCGGATCCCCGGCGAACATACGGGTTTTCTTCAGCATGATTCCGGAAACGACAATCGCGGCCATCCCCACGAAATAGGCAGAAGTTGCCACCAGCGCAGAGCCGTGGAACAGTGCGCCGGATACAATCGCAATGATTGGCAGCTTCGCACTGCACGGAATGAACGTGGTTGTCATAATCGTCATACGCCGGTCCCGTTCGTTTTCAATGGTTCTGCTGGCCATGATCCCCGGAACACCGCATCCTGTACCGATCAGCATCGGGATGAATGACTTTCCGGACAGGCCGAACTTGCGGAACACCCGGTCCAGCACGAAGGCGATCCGGGCCATATAGCCACATGCCTCCAGGAAAGCCAGCATCAGGAACAGTACCAGCATCTGGGGAAGGAAGCCGAGTACCGATCCGACACCGGCGATGATGCCGTCAATCACCAGACCTTTCAGCCACCCTGCGGTGTGAAGCTTGTCCAGCGCTGCCTCGGCCAGTTTTGGGATACCTGGAACCCAGATACCGTAATCTGCCGGATCCGGTTCGTCCCCGATCCGGGCGAGGGTTTTCTTGGCAGACTGATATTCTCCGATCGTCGCTGTTTTCGTCACCGTTTCCAACGAATCTTCGTCCACAACAACCGAATAGGCGAAGCGGTCTTTCGGCGCCGTTTTGTGTTTTTTCACGTAGACCTTATAGCCGTCCACGATGGCAGAGGCATCGGAATACTCCTGCTGCACCTTTCCGTAGCCGCCGTCATTTACCAGGTGGAAGCCGTCTCCAAAAACGTTGTCGTTGACAAAGTCTGTGGCCGGGGTTCCGATTCCGACCATGGAAATCCAGTACACAAGGAACATAATCACTGCGAAAATCGGCAGACCCAGCCAGCGGTTCGTCACGACCCTGTCGATCTTGTCAGAAGTGGAAAGTTCCCCGGAATGTGCCTTGGCATAGCAGCCGGTGATGATCTCTGCGATGGAAATGTATCGTTCGTTGGTGATGATGCTCTCGGCGTCGTCATCCAGCTCTTTCTCTGCCGCCCGGATGTCATTTTCGATGTGGACCAGTGTTTCCGGCGGGATGGCCAGCTGTTCCCGGACCTTCTCGTCCCGTTCGAACACCTTGACCGCATACCACCGCTGCTGTTCCTCCGGCATATTGTGAACCACCGCTTCTTCTATATGGGCCAGTGCGTGTTCCACCGGTCCGGAGAACCGGTGCATCGGCACGGGGCGTGCTTCTTCCGCCGCCTGAATGGCTGCTTCTGCCGCTTCCTTGATCCCCTCGCCTTTCAGCGCCGAGATTTCCACAACGGTGCATCCCAGATTCCGGGACAGTTCTTCTGTATTAATCCGGTCTCCGTTCTTCCGGACAACATCCATCATGTTGAGGGCTACCACCACCGGAATGCCCAGTTCCGTGAGCTGAGTGGTCAGATACAGGTTTCGTTCGAGATTCGTGCCGTCGATAATGTTCAGAACAGCGTCCGGACGCTCACTGATCAGATAATTCCTTGCCACGACCTCCTCCAGGGTGTAGGGAGACAGAGAGTAGATTCCTGGAAGGTCTGTGACGGTAACGCCTTCGTGTCCCTTCAGTTTCCCTTCCTTCTTCTCTACTGTAACCCCCGGCCAGTTTCCGACGAACTGGTTGGAACCGGTCAGGGCATTGAACAGGGTTGTCTTCCCGCTGTTCGGATTACCCGCAAGTGCAATACGTATTTCCATAATTCTACTGATTCCTTTCTGCTTCATGTGCTTTGAGAGGTTAACGACGTCTAACCCTGTCCCGAAAAAAACGCAGTTGTTCTGACCGTTACTCAACCTCAACCATCTCTGCATCCGCTTTCCGGATGGACAGTTCATAATTTCTGACGGTGATCTCGATGGGATCCCCCAGCGGCGCGATTTTCCGAACGGATACTGCGGTATTCTTTGTCAGTCCCATATCCATGATGCGTCGTTTCACGGCGCCTTCTCCGTGGAGTCTGACCACCTTCGCCGTATCTCCGACCGCTACATCTCTCAGTGTTCTCAATTGATTCCCTCCTTCCCGGACATCGTCTGCATTTTCATCGGATGTCCGTTCACACCATTATTCTCCGTGCCAGCTCGCTGCTGACGGCCACTCTGCTTTCCTTGGCTTTCACAATCAAATTGCCCCCCAGGGCGCTGATCACGCAGACTTCTCCGCCCACGTTGAAACCCAGGTTCTCCAGATGTTTCTTCACTTCCGGACTGCCGCCGATCTTTTTGATGATCTGCGGACGGCCCCGTTCTGCCAAATTCAAAGGCAGCATAGTCCCTCCTATCTAAAATTAGTCTCTCCTAACTTCGATATTCATTATAGGTTAGACATTGTTAACTTGTCAAGATAAAGTTAGACAACGCTAATATGATGTGCTGTAATCGGATGGTGCTGACACAATGGGCGGCGGGTAAGTTAATGCAATCTCTTGGATTGCGGTTAGCTAATGCTAACCTCCTTGAATTGTAGTTGGTGATGTTAACCGCTTGGGCTTCGGTTAGCCAATGCTAACTCATTGGGAAATGGCGGGTGTGATTTCGGTCTAGCGGGTGCGATTTCGCGAAAAAATTCGTCTTCGCACCTGTTCCGGGCCGGTTTTCGCTCATTCATCTGGCGACACGATCGCGAGGGTGCGAAAATAGAAAATATTCTTTTTTCGCACCCTGCCGATTCAGTCCCGAATTGAATAATCGGTGATAATTTTCTGTAAGTGGATAAAAATACAGAGATGTTTGGGAATATGCGCCCGGCAGTGAATGCCCTCCATTCGATCCAGTCGATGAGATGGCATTCTCGACGGGAATGGTTGTTTATCCATGACTCTGGAAGATTATTCAAGCTCCGTAGGTGCGAAAATCCGGTTTTTGCGTCATTACGCACCACGTTTAGACGCAGAATATTTTAATCGAGAATTATTTTTGTTTTCGCACCTTGTTTAGCGTGTTTCAGGTGCGGAATTGGTGAAAAAGGCTATTTCGCATCTTCCGCTATTACTGTACCGCGATTCGTATACAATCTCCCCTCCGCAGGCTATGCATCAGTATTCAAACTGTGATTTGTATATAATATGCTGCCCACCCGACAACCCTTTCCCGCGAACCCGTTGGGCGTGGCGTGATACAGTTCATGACTTGAAATCTCACGATTGGTTTTCAAGAAGACACACGGTCTCCACATCCTTCGTAAACGGGAACATATCCACCGGCACCACCCGTATAATCCGGTAGCCGCACCGGCAGAACTCTTCCAGATCCCGGGCCAGGGATTCCGGTCCGCAGGAAACGTAGACGATCTTCGGGATGGCGAGAGCTGAGGCGGCACGGATGAATTCCGGAGTGCTGCCTGTGCGGGGCGGATCCATACATAGAACGTCGAACGCCGGCCCTTCCAATCTGTTCGCCGCACAGGCCTGGAGAAATTCGGTGGCATCGGCGCAGATGAATTCGATGTTCCGTATGTGGTTGGAGCGGGCGTTGGCGACCGCATCCTTCACCGCGTGGCGGTTCAGCTCCACGCCGGTGACGTCTCCGGCGAATGGGGCCATGAACATGCCGATGGTGCCGGTACCGCAGTAGGCGTCGAGAACATGTTCTGTACCGGTGAGGCCGGCCATTTCCCGGGCGAGGCGGTAGAGTTTTTTTGTCTGCCGGGCATTCACCTGGTAGAATGCCGAAGGAGAAATGCGGAAGTCCATGCCCAGAGAGCGGTCCAGGATGGTGCCCTTCCCCCAGAGTACGATGTTCCGGTCTCCCAGCACCATGCTGGTGCGGCGGGAATTGATGTTCTGGACGATGGTGGTGATCTCCGGAAATTGCCTGCGGATTGCTTTCACGAAGTTGTTCTTCCCGGGAAGCTGGGGGACGGCCGTGACCAGGATCAGCATGATTCCCTCGGAGGCGGTGCGGACCATGATGTGGCGGATGAGGCCGACGCCGGTGTCTTCGTCATAGACCTTCCACTTGAAGGACGGGATCATCTCCGTCACCTTTTCGATGATGGCGTCTGCCCGCCGGTCTTCCAGCAGACATCCCCTGACCGGGATCACATGATGGGTGTTTTTCCGGTAGATGCCCCGGATCGCCGTGCCTTTCGGGCCCCGGGTCAGTGCGGCGTGCACCTTATTCCGGTAGTAGAACGGGTCCTCTGCGCCCAGGATCGGTTCGATCCGACAGTGGCAGGCCCGGCAGACGGCACCGATGTTTTCCCGCAGGAATGCTTCCTTTCGCTTCAGCTGGCCGGCATAAGGCATGCCGGCGTAGTCACAGCCGCCGCATTTTCCGGCGTAGGGACAGTTCCATTTAGTGTTTTTTTGTTCGGCCGACGGAGCGGGACCGTTCTGTCTTCTTGTTTGCTTTCTCATTTCTGGTGTTTCCGTTTCTTTTTCGGCTGCCGCCCCGGTGTGCAGCATTCCCGGGACGGATGAGGCATTTCTCGCCGTATCCGATGAGGTCCTCTCTTCCGGCTTGTATCAGGGCCTGGCGGACCAGGTTGTAGTTTTCCGGCCGGCGGTACTGAAGGAGCGCCCGCTGCATGGCTTTCTCTTTCGGGCTGGTCACACTACGTACCGGCTGCATGTTCCGGGGGTCGATTCCGGTGTAGTACATGACGGTGGAAGCAGTGGACGGAGTCGGGTAGAAGTCCTGGACCTGATCCGGCTGGAACCCCATGTCCCGGATGGTCTCCGCCAGGGCGATGGCATCCTCCAAGGTGGAGCCCGGATGGGAGGAGATCAGATACGGAACCAGAAACTGCTGTTTTCCGGTTTTCCGGTTGATCTTCTCGAAGCGGCGGCAGAAGGCCTTGTATACATCACTGCCCGGTTTCCCCATCAGCTGCAGTACATGGTCCGAAACGTGTTCCGGGGCCACCCGGAGCTGGCCGCTGATGTGGTACTGGCACAGTTCTTCCAGGAAGGTGTCGTCGGGGTCGGCCATGACATAATCATACCGGATGCCGGACCGGACGAAGACCTTCTTCACCCCCGGAAGCTGACGGAGCTCCCGGAGCAGCGCCACGTAGTCGGTGTGGTCGGCGTGGATGTTGCCGCAGACTTTCGGAAACAGACACTGGCGGTTGGGACAGACTCCCTTCTCGATCTGCTTCCGGCAGGCCGGATGGCGGAAGTTGGCAGTGGGACCCCCCACGTCATGAATATAGCCCTTGAAGTCCGGGCGGCGGATCATCAGCTTCGCTTCCCGGATCAGGGACTCGTGGCTTCGGGCCTGTACGATCCGCCCCTGATGGAAGTTCAGTGCGCAGAAACTGCAGCCCCCGTAACAGCCCCGGTTGCTGGTCAGGGAGAAACGAATTTCCGAAAAGGCCGGAATCCCTCCTTCCGCATCATAGACCGGATGCCATGCGTTTTCGTAGGGCAGTTCATAGATGTCATCCAGTTCCTGTGTGGTCACCGGCCGCATCGGCGGATTCTGAATCACATACCGGTGTTCTCCGTAGGATTCGATCAGGGGCCTGCCGCTGATCGAGTCGGTGTTCTGCTCCTGGATGGAGAACGAGCGGGCATACTGGGTTTTGTCCTTCTGCATGCTCGCAAAGTCCGGCAGCGTGATGCCGTCCCAGACCTGGTCGGTGGTCCGGGACTTGTAGACGGTGCCGGGGATGAACGTGATGTCCCGGATGTTCAGCCCGCTGTTCATGGCGTCGGCCACTTCCACCATCGCCAGTTCTCCCATGCCGTAGATCAGCAGGTCAGCGCCGGAATCCAGCAGAATGGACCGGCGGAACCGGTCCGACCAGTAGTCGTAGTGGGCCAGACGGCGGAGGCTGGCC
>OCTW011089811.1_pt1 | contig 12743 bp, 5 predicted proteins | sample 1539671 | NCBI WGS metagenome assembly OCTW01 (sample SAMN02144230, study PRJEB22623) | gut metagenome | biome: sheep rumen | host: Ovis aries | place: New Zealand | reverse complement strand
CGATAATCTGCGGATTCTTGAGCGTCGGCTTCACGTAAATTTCCTTGTCGTACCCAGCAATCGGGTGGACAGTCATCGGATCAGGGAGTGAGTTTAGCATAGGGACCTCCGTGGGTGGGATATGGGAAAAGGTAATAAAAAAAGCAATATCTTGCAGATTTTCATTGACAAATCAAGCCAGATTATATATTTTAACACAAAAACCGCAATATATTGCAACATTCAAGACAATTCATATTGAATTAATTGTCATTATTGGAGCTACAGCTATGGAAAATCTCGGAAAGCAGATCACAGAACGGCGAAAGAAGCTGGGTCTGTCCCAAGAGGATCTGGCCGAGATTTCCGGTGTTTCTCCCAGAACAATCAACTCCATCGAACTCGGGAAGGCAAACCCGTCCATCAACGTGCTAAACAAGATGGTAAAACCGCTCGGTTTTGTGGTTACATTAAGCGAGAGAGTGACCCATGAATAACTACAAAATCCGTAGCGCAGACGTTTATTACAACGACATTCTTGCAGGTTACCTCTTGCAAAATAGCAAGGGCTACACTTTTTTTTACGATTCCAAATACGCGTCATCCTCCAACCCGTCCATTGCATTGGACATGCCGAAAAAAAAACGTTTGTTTAGACAACCCTACCTGTTCCCATTTTTTCAAGGATTGTTACCAGAAGGAGCAAACAAAGCATTCTATTGTGAGCGCCTCGGCATTAAGCGCACAGATAAATTCGCGTTGCTTCTGAGCCTCGCCAATCACGAAACAATCGGCGCCGTTACCGTGCGCGAAAGGAGGCACTGATGGGCTTCTGTCACTGTTGCTTAAAAGAAACGGAACAAGATTTTTGTCGTGCCTGTTCAAAGGCGCTTTTTGGTGTTTCTAGATTTAGCGCGACCTTGGATTTCGATGTTCCACAACTCGCATTCGCAAAGGACGGAGCCGTCAAGAGAATTTCCATTTCCGGAGCGCAGACAAAGTTTTCCGTGAAAGTTGAAAACAAAAAACTAATCAACACAGATCGCGGCGGGACACACATTCTGAAGCCAACATTATTGCCGTACTACGAAAACTATCAAGACGCTCCTGCCAACGAACACGTAACAATGCTGATGGCGCGTGTCCTTTTCAAAATCCCGACTGCGTTATCCGCTCTACTATACTTCAAAAATGGTGACCCAGTCTACATTACCAAACGTTTTGATGTCATCGAAACTGGCGAGCATACAGGAAAGCGCTTAAGCCAAAGCGACTTTGTGCAAATTGCGGGTCTCGTCCCCGAAATAAACGGTAGCGACTACAAATACAAAGGAATTTCATACGAGGGAATCGCCACGCTAATTCGCGAAAACGTAAGCGCAGCCGATGTTGCCGTTGAAGTTTTTTTCAGGACAGTCCTATTCAATTATCTCGTATGCAACGGCGATGCACACGCAAAGAATTTTTCGCTCCGCAATTCTATCGAAAATCCCGATGTCTATGATTTGACACCCGCATATGACTTGTTGAACACATCGCTCCACATTCCCTACGAACAATCGCGTACAGCGCTCGACTTATTCAAGGACGAAGACGATTTCAAGACACCCTTTTACGAGGCAAACGGTTTTTACGGCACTCCAGATTTTATGGAATTTGCCAAAAGAATTGGAGTTGTCGAAAAAAGAGCCGCACGTTTCATAAAGCAAGCCATCGACGCCGTGCCCGCGATGGAAGAAATGATAAACAAGTCTTTTTTAAGCGAACAAGGCAAAGCGAAATACAAAGAATCCATATGGGATAGAGCCAAAGCGCTAGGGCTGTAGAAGATTTTTTCTTTTTTGAAATTTTATGACAGTTATATGATGTATATTTGGAAAAAATGACCTACACCAAGTTTTACTACACCGCATATCAATTTCTGCTAGCCCATTTGCCCACAGGCATTACAGAATCGTCATTGCAAAGATATTTTGTTCCAGAACGCGAGGGATTTTCTTCAATCACGGATGTTTTCGAAGGCTTTATAGAATCGGCGCAGACACAGCAAATGTTGCCCAACGTTATAAAGTTTAAGGAACGGCACAAGCAAATCAAAAAAATTCTTTGCAACTTCAATGTTGCTCGTATCATCAAGACTTGGGACGCAAATACACTCTATAAAGAATTCCGTAGGCAATTCAATATAACCTCGACAGATTCACCTAAAAATTGCTGGTACAGGTGGAGTGAAGCCGTTATAAGCATTGCCAAATTCTTATCAAGCTTCAAAGATGCAAACGATTTCAGAGGATTCATTGCAAGTTTCGGATACAACGCCAAAACCAAGATGGCTTTGCCGCTTCTTATTTCAACAAGAATCAAGGGGATGGGATTTTCACTCGTCTGCAACGCTCTCAAAGAGCTAGGTTACTCCGAATATCCTAAGCCAGATGTACACCTTAAAGACATTATAAGTGCAGCGGGATTTTGCGAACACGACGACTACGCTGTCTTTGAAACAATCGTGGACATTTCAAACGAAATGCAAAAAAATGGCGACACAACCGCCACCCCATACAAGATTGACAAAATCATTTGGCTCATCTGCTCTGGAAATTTTTACCTAGACAATGTTAATGGAAAATCATGGAAGCGAGAGTTTGTAGACGAAGTGAAATTCTCCCTCAAAGCACCTAAATCATCGCAATTATGATTTAAATTAAGATATATTATTGAACCGAAATTGAAAATAAAAGGAATAATCAATGCCGACAAGAGTATTTGGCTCCAATTATAAAGTTAATGTGCTTTCTACCATCAAGATGAATTTGGAAAAGTATAAATATGGCAACGGTTTTACCATATTGAAGGAGTTAATCCAAAACGCAAATGATGCGGCGGCGACGAAAATTGTTATTAGCTCTTTTTCCGGCATACCTACGGCAACAAACCCTTTGTTGAAAAGGAAAGGTATTATTGTTTACAATGACGGAGAGTTTAGCGAAAAAGATGCAAAGAACATAAAAAGAATTGGTGGAAACAATAAGAAAGGAGATTCCGCATCTATTGGCAAATATGGCTTTGGACTCAAAAGTATATTTCATCTATGCGATGCCTTTTGCTATTATGGACATGCTGAAAAAAAACTTGACTGCCTAATACCTTTTGATTCTCAAGACGATGAAGATATTTCTGGCTCTCAAGGAAGAGGCATAGGCTATAATGCTTTAGCTGAAATTACAGAAGAGGACGAGCAAGCTCTAATCAGCCAGTTGGAAGGTGCTGAAAAAGGTCTTTCCATGTTCATTCCTATTGACGGAAAGAATAGGATTGGTAATGACGAAATTGATCCGGAACATCCTTTTAACAAAGGTGATAAAAGCAACTTTAAACTAAAAGAAGAAACGATTTGTGCTTTAGCAATTTTATCAAGGTCATCTAGAAAAAAGACCTTAAAAGATTTTTATTACGAAGTCAACGATTGCTCTTTCAGCATTTCTTTAGAAGAAAATAGTTGTATATTAAAATCAGATGGTTCGGAAATAGAAATTCCTTTTGCGACAATTGAAACATGCGTTGGCGAAAACGACTTTATGAGTGACGAGCAAAAGGAGTGTATGTCCGCAATAGTTTCAAAATTAGCGAATTTTGAAGAAAGCCAGAAATCGGATAAACTTCAAGAAAGAGTAATCCTGCAATTTGTTCGTCTACCTGTTTCTCCATACCAATATTCAGAATTAAATTTTTCTTTTGCGTCATTCCTGCCGTTACCGAAACAAGATTGTTTTAAAGATTGCAAAAGATTTGGTGAAACATCTGATAATAATTACGCCATTATCGTCCATGCTCCCTTTGCGATAGATTCCGGGCGAAAGGATATTCTTGATTTCGATAAGTTAACTTCGGAGCCAGTCCAGTTAAACGACTTTAATCAACTTGTAGATGAAAGGCCTTTACAACGTTATTGGAATCGTCTTTTATTTCAAGCGATTTTGGCACCCAATATACCTCAATTGTTACGTAATGCCGTAAAAAACAATATTTTATTAAAGAAAGACATTGATCGCGTTATTTCCGCACTAAAAAAATTAATAGAAGAAAGCCTTCATAAAGACAAAAAATATTATTTATCGAAATATGCCTTTTTGCCCATAATTAATCAAGATGGAATAAAAGAATGGAAGTTACTCGACAGCCGTACTGTTCAAAAGTATGTACTAGTTCCTGAAATAAATACCCTAGAAATAACCTCTTTGCTTTCAAAGGTTGTGCAAAATACTGAATCTCATTTTATTGTAGAAAATGAGCCAAATTGGCTACCAGATGGTGAAGATGTCATTGATAGCGCCGCTTTTAGAGAACTAGTGGATTCAATCCAAGAAAAAGATTTTGAAAATGATGAAATGATTGATTTTGTCAAAGACTTGATAATCAAAAATAAAATCAAGTCAAAGTTTTCTGATGCGACGACAAAAGAATGTGTAAAAAATGTAATCATAAAAATTCTGAGACGACATGGATTCTCTAGTTCTATCGAGCAAAAGATAAAAGAATTGCTTTCTTATGTTAAAAGTTTTAAGATAGAGAATAAAGATATTACAGAAGACGAGTGGCGAAATCTGTGGAGCATGGATAATCCATTCGTTTTGATTCCGCAATCAGCTCAGGAACCTTTTTCCAATAACTGGATGAGAGAAAGCGAATTCAAAGAATTACTTGAGTTCTTAAAAATCTGTAAAATTTCGGGAAAGGCAAAGCTGCGGATTATAGAGAGCGTTAGCGGGAATAGTATCAAAGAAAATATTCTTATCGTTAAATCTGACTATCCGAGTGGTTTAGATATTTTTAGGGTAAAAAACATTCGTGAAAACAAAGAAGAATACATTGATTACATCACATTACAGCATCAAGATCTATTCAACGAATTTGATATAAACGACCCTTCTGGAATCGTTAGCAAATTGATTAAATTAATCGAGAATCATGAATTTTACATGATGGGAAAAAATGATGTAGAAAAATATTCCGTCAATAATATTTATGATGCTAATAAAAGTGGTGTTTTGTATTTCTTGCTTCAACATTATAAAACTCGACTAACGGTATCGAAAGATGAAGAAATAAGGAAGTCGTTCTTAGAAAGCGTTTTTGACAGGAGCATCCTTTCTCAAATTATTCCACAAAACCACTCGGATCTTTATACATACTTGTTAATGGGATTCAAAGAGAAAAAGTTGAATTCCCAAATTTGCATTCTCAAGTCCGATTGCAGCGATGTGTGGAAGAAGGTTTACGAAGACTGCCTTGCGGCAACTAACGAGCATATCGAGATTCTCGAACTTAACGAAAACCAGAAACTCTTTGTAGAAAGAAATGGTTCGCTTTTAAATAATATCATTTGGCTTGACAATGCAAAATGTTTAGAGAAATTGAAGCAATTTGCACAAAAAAATAGTCTTGATTTTATGAGGACTGATTATTACCAAGACGAACATCACCGTAAACAAGTGCTCGAATCCATCCCCATAAGCGAACGATTACTGTATTACAAATTGCCTCTGCATAAAAACGAATCCAATAATTTTATCTCGTTTATTCCAGGAAACACGTGGTACAATAAGCTGGACATTGAATTTGAATTAGAGATTCCATCATTAAAAGGGCGAATAATCCCGTGCGAAAAAGATGAATCGCTAAAAAGCAAGCAGGATTCGTTCTTTATAACGGATTCTGACAAAAAACGTTATGAAACATTGACGCAGGGGTTTGCGTTAAAGGCTTTTCTTAATGCATATAGCTCTGAACCGAAAATTATTCGGAATTGTTGCAGTTGGATTCTAGAAAGATTGCAGTCTTACAACACTTTCTCGAAAGAGGAAGCAAAAGAAATTGAGAGTATCAAATGGATTCCGTTAAATGGATCAAATGAATTGTACTCGTTTAAAGATGTCCTTACTACAGATAGATGTTCCCAGAAGTCTTTTGCAACGCTAAAAGAATCCTTGAATTTTGTGCTACTGGACGATATTGCGATAAACGAAGACAGAAAGAAACTTATAACCGGTTTCCTAAAAAAACAAGATATAGGCCTTGTCGAAGAAATAAGTGCCCGAATTAGGCAAAAATATTCAAATCTTTACATATCATTCAAAGATGTTGAAAATAGTAAAGACATTTGGGATCTCGCTATAAAAACGTTCAGCTCAAAAAATAGAATTATAAAAATTTTTGATACACTTTCAAAAGACACAAAAATACATTTATCTAGCGATGAATTGTTTGACAACTACAACAAATTAAACATCACTGATAATTTAGATTACAAGAATGGAATGGAATTGTTAAATGCACACACAGGAACTCCATGTTGTAACGAGATCTCTGTGAATTTATTCAATCATATTTTAGATAAAATTAAAGATAGTGCCGATTTTAAGCTAACCGATATTCAAAAGCTACCAAATGCTAAAAAATTTGAAACCGAATGGAAACCGCTGAAAGAATTAGTAGCGATTGCTCCTAGCACGAGTTCCCATGATGTAAATCAGAATCTTTACTTGAAAAACAATCTGTGCTGCACAAGAACGTATGAATTGATTGGGAAATATGTTCCTAAATGCGACACATGTAATCTTTTTGATGAAGCCTCGGATGACGAAATCAAGGCAACGGTTGATTTTTGGAGACAAAATTGTAAGCAGCCCAAATTGGTTTCTTTAGCCTTGTATTTGATGCAGGGAAAATTTCGTAAGATGACCGGAGCGCTGGAAGACGCTATTCTTTGTGAATTAGATAAATTTTGTAATGAAGGCTATTCAATAAATTCAAATCACTTAAATAAACTTTTCCCGACAGATCAAGATAAAAAGAATCGCTTCAGGTTATTCGATAGTATTAATGTTATTGCAGAGATGATTCCTGAATCAAGAAAAAGGGCATTAAGCCTTGCAGGAACTGACGAAGAATTTTCGATAAATCCAGATGTTATATTTGATCCAAGTGTAAACCTTGATTTAGAAAAGAGAACGTTTAAGATTAAGTTACTGAAATCATCGGGAGAATTTGTTGACGAATCCATCAAGAGGTTGATTAAAATCCTCTTGTGGAATATCTATAAAATTGACACTGGACATGCTCGAAATCTTTTGCAAGAGCTTTTTAATTTATTAGATAACATAGGGCAATACACTATAAAGGCCGCACAAAAGCATATTAGCCGAGAAATATTTGCCACATTAAAGTTCTTAAATGTGAAACATCCCAAATACAAGCGTCTTTCTAATGAGATGAACCGCCTCGACAATGAAGACGATGAATCCGATACCTACTCAAGAAAGGAATGGGATTTACGTAAAGAGATGATGAAAACGATTGAGGAGGACACCGAGTTACAACGGTATATATTTGAACGCGTCCAATATAAAATAGAACAGCACCAATATTTTAGATCCAGCATTCTATTTGAACTTTTCCAGAATGCTGATGATTGCGTAAATGATTACCAAATCGCCCCCGACGAAGATAAGCAAAAAATTGCAGAGAAACGAAAGTTCGAGGTGCGTTATGATTCTAATCAAAGAACTCTTAAAATAACACATTATGGGCGTAAGATCAACAGACCATTCCCCGGCTTAGATGAAAATACAGCAAACGCTTTTAAACGCGATTTGCAGAACATGCTGTCTATTTCTTCATCTGAAAAAAGCAAAGAAAACGGACAAACAGGTAAATTTGGATTGGGATTCAAAAGCGTTTACACCATTTGTGATGAACCTATCATTCGTAGTGGAGATTTGCAATTCAAAATTATCGCAGGCATATTCCCTGACGAACGAGTTGATTACGATAAGACGTGTAGCGATTGTACGAGGATAGAACTCAAATGCAGAAATGATGTCGATGTCCAAAACGATTGCTTTGTTGAATTTGAAAGATGTGCAGAATTCCTGACTGTTTTCTCCAAGCAAATCAATGAAATTCGCTTGCTTGATAAAACCATAAAGCCTCACTATGAAGACATTTGCGAACTAGCACAGGGCAATGTTAGCGTAAAAAAAGTGCACTTTAATGATGAAAATTTTGTAATGATTGATTGCAGAAGCTCTAACAATCCGTTTAAAATGTTATTTATGGAAATAAACAACAGACTTGTAAGTTTAACGGATTTTGACAGTGATTATCCGAGGGTATGGCACCTTACGCCTCTTGAAGCCTCGGAAACATTGCCCTTTATGATTCATGCGGATTTTGAGATAGATACCGGTCGCAAGAACCTTGCTGCAGGCAACAAGAAAAATGACAAAATTATAGAAGGTATTGCAAAGAACTTATTAGAAATATTGCTGGAAATGCTTTCTAAAGAGGGTGATTGTCCGCAATATGCTCGTGATATAGCATTGTTGTTGCTGAAGACTAGAAATGCGACCGATAAATATTTCACTTCGTTTGCCGAACATATTTTACGGGATCTTTACAAACGAGAGAGGCTCCTGGTTTCGGGATTTGGCCCTGTTGAAACATATAATGAAAATATGCAGTTGTACTCCGTTGCCGCATCAAATTACACGGAAGGTGACGATTCTAAGTTGTTGATAGCTTTCCAAGATGTTTTGAAAAATGTTAATAGTAATGCATTTGTATTGACTCGTTCAGCTGAAGATTTATATATGTTTGATGATGCGCCATTAGAAATAACTAAACTGTCAGCATTTGAAATTTTTAACGGGATTGAAAATAGACTTTTGTTGACAGATCTTCTTGCGCCCATTATTAAAATTGAAATGACTCTTAAGCCTAACGTGAAGTCAAATTTTTGGAATAGTTTTAATCGCGCTAAATTTAAAGTTAAATCCAATAATGATGAAGAAATAGAAGTTCAGGAATTGTATTCAGGATATGGTGTATTCGCTAGATTTGCAAAAGAAAAACTTCATTCATCTTACTCTGACGACACCATCAGTTTCTTTGGGCGGAACGAGCAATTGGATAACAGAAGAACTTATTCAGATATATTTAACTTTCCGTCGCAACTAGATCCAACCCCCATTCCGCCTTCTTCGGAAGAAAATCACGAACCAGAAGATGACCTGAAAAACTGTCGTGAACTGACAAGAGATGATCTGCAACAGTTGCTTGACGAGAAGGACGTACTCCTTAGCCGTTATTATGAAAAATTGTACTCTAGTGATTTCTACGATCACGGGAATATGAAATATAGGAATACGTTTATTCTTGATGAGGAAAACGGCGATCGTAAAATGACGAAGGAATGGTGCATCCTATTGTTATATGGAGTTTGCCAAAGTCTTCCCTATTGGAACCATCAAGAAGTATCATTGAAAAACGCAATTCGTTTTTTAGATGAAAATAAATTCATTGATGATTTCTGTAATATGGAAAACCTTCAAAACATTCGAGACCGCTTTAATGCAGAAACACACTCAGAAGAATGCTTTTTACGCCCATTTGAAATGATGTTAAGACTTCGCCGATTCCAAAAGAGTTTCTATGATTTTTATACTATAGTTCGACAATTGCCGTTAAGAGAGAATTTTGACAATATTGCGGTGTTGCTCAATCCATCAATGGACCCCGAATTGTCGGGAACCGACATTGATTATGCATCAATTAACAGGTCGTTTAAATTAGGCGCACATTTTATGTTGCGTGAATTGCTTCGAGATGGATTTTGGCTTGAAGGCGAAGACGCATTTGACACATCAGCTCTCGAAAAGATTAAATCGCAGGCATTTATGCCACGTCAAAAGATTTGTAAAATGCTAGGATTAGACTATCGAACCGCTAGTTCTGTGCGTATATATGAAAAGTTAGGTGAAATGCTACCTGATTACAATACATTGAACGATGCATTTGATATACTTTTCATTGAAAAGGAGTTTTAACGATGAAACAAGGTGATATTGTTATTCATAAGGACTTTGGCAGAGGCAAAGTTGAAGCATTGTTATCGGATGAACAAGCTATTGTTCGATTTGATTCAGATCTTCAAAACGGAAAATTTATCGCAGTTAAGGATCTTTCGACCGTTGATTCTTTTGCAGAGCAATTATCGGCTTCTATTGACAATGAATCAGAAAAAAAAGCCCTTGTTCACATACAGGGAGAAACAGTCAAATTTATAAACAATAGTTGGGGGTTATTTTCTTGTTCGTCCATAAATCTTCTACCGCATCAGTTGTGGGTATGTAAGCAAGTTTTAAGTCGTTGGCCAACAGGTTATGTCATTGCGGATGATGTGGGTCTAGGAAAAACTATTGAAGCAGGTCTTATTATGACTAGCCTAGTGGGGAACCAGAAAGCACATCGTATTTTGATTCTCGCTCCTGCGAAATTGGTGGGGCAATGGCAAGAACGTATGAAATTGATGTTTAATTTAAGGTTCTTTGCTTATTCTTCAGGACTCGAAAAGACAAATCCTGATTTTTGGAGTAACGCAACATTTGTCGTTGCTTCGGCTTCGACATTACAAGCTGACAACAATGGAAGATTCAATCATTTACTAGAAGCTTCGCCATGGGATCTTGTTGTAGTAGATGAAGCTCACCATATGAATGCGGAAGAGGAAGGAAACAGAACTCTTCAGTTCAAGTTCTTTGAAATGTTACAAGAGAATGGAAAAGTAGTTTCTACTCTGCTATTTACTGGAACTCCGCATAGAGGAAAAAATTATGGTTTTTGGTCTTTGATGTCATTAGTTGCTCCAGATGTATTTGACCCAGAAGAAGATGAAGAAGAACAATATTCAAAACTTAAGAATTATTTTATTAGAAATAATAAGCAGAATGTTGTTGATATGAAGGGGAATAAACTTTTCACTAAGATGACGCAACATCCTTACACATTTACTTATTCTCCAGAGGAAAAGGATTTTTATGATGCAATGACGGAATTTATATCCGCTGGATATATGTATGCAAAGACATTGGGCAATGCGGGATCTGCGGTAGGTCTGTTACTCACTTGTCTGCAGAAAATAGCGTCTAGTTCTATTGCAGCAATATCGTCTGCGCTCCGCAACCGCAAGGATACCTTGGAAAAAAGAACCAATGCCTATAAGAATTTAATGTTAAAATATGGCGAGGATGAACAAGAAGATGTTGCTGAAGAAACAGCCGGCCAATTTACCGTTCAGAATCTTGCAGAACCATTGAAATTGATGGAAGGAGAAATTGATCATATTGATCTGTTGTTAGAAAAGGCGTCTAAGGTTACCTCAGAAACAAGAATCAACCGAATTATTGAAATCATTAAGGAAAAATATCCTAATGATCAAGTGCTCCTATTTACTGAATATAAGCGTACGCAAGCCCTAATGATGAGCGAATTGATGAAAGTTTGGGGTGATAAATGTGTGACAATAATTAATGGCGATGAGTCGTTGAAGAATGTCAAATACCCAGATGGTCATTACGACGATATAGCCGTTTCAAGAACAGTTGCTTGTGAAAAATTCAATAACGGGGAAACTCGATTCCTTATATCAACTGAAGCCGCTGGTGAAGGCATAGATCTTCAAAAAAATTGTCACGTACTTATTCATATAGACCTTCCGTGGAATCCAATGCGATTGCACCAGCGTGTTGGACGAGTGCATCGACTTGGTCAAACTCACGATGTCGAGGTAATTTCTGTTCGAAATCCAGAAAATATTGAATCAAAGATTTGGGGCTATCTAGAAGATAAAATCGATCAAATTCAGAAGATGCTCTCTGAAGGTATGGATGATCCCGATGATTTGATGCAAATTGTTCTTGGTATGCAATCTAGCCAATTCTTTACAGAAGTTATGGAAAAGACGAATTTTGACGACGCTAAACAAAGCGTTGATTCATGGTTTGATAAGACTACAGGACGTTTTGGCGGAGAATCTGCAGTTAGTATCGCTCAAAAACTTGGGCTGAGTGCAAATAAATTTAATTTAAGCGGTCTTGATGACATCCCAAAAATCGATTTGCCTGATCTTGTTACATTTATGAAGAGGGCTTTGGATGTTAGAGGTAAGCGTCTGATGTATGATGAGGTCAGTGACTCCTATAAATTTAATTTGCCTAGTGAATGGCGAGCAGCAGGATTAAAAAATGTTGTGGAGAACGCAATTTTTAGACGTCAACTCAAACCCGGTGAAGCACAGAAAAATATCATAGGTGTTGGTACCAAAGTTGTTTCGCAAGCACTTAATGATGTAGCTCAATTCAAAAATGCAGTCGTTCACATTTCTGGTGATAATTCTTATTTTGCCTATTCTGTAATAGAATCTCTTTCTGCAGATAATGTAGCGACTAATCCTCAAATTTTTGTCATAAACTACAATGCGAAAGATCAAAGTGCTAAGGAAATGGCGATAGATAACTTTTATCGGTTCATTTCAGATGTCAAGCCATCTCAAGATTCGGAAAACAAGTATTTGAAAGACATTCCGAAACAGGTCGAAGAATTGGCGGAACAAAAGAAAACGTCTATGGGAATGAAACTTCCTACGATGCGTTTGGAAGGGATTCTTTGTGGACAATGTTTTTAAAAACAGCACAAAGCGTTTCACAAATTTCAAAATAATGCCCACCTCTCGTGAAATTTTAAAATCTGTTTTCGGCTACGAAGCGTTCCGCCCCATGCAAGAGGAAATCATCGAGCATGTCGTTTCAAGGAAAGATGCACTCGTGCTGATGCCTACCGGCGGCGGAAAGTCCATTTGCTACCAGATTCCGGCCTTGATGTTCAAGGGCATCACGGTCGTTATTTCGCCGTTGATTTCACTGATGAAA
>OCTW013431142.1_pt1 | contig 12744 bp, 9 predicted proteins | sample 1539671 | NCBI WGS metagenome assembly OCTW01 (sample SAMN02144230, study PRJEB22623) | gut metagenome | biome: sheep rumen | host: Ovis aries | place: New Zealand | reverse complement strand
AGGGTGGTCTTGCCGTGGTCAACGTGGCCGATGGTGCCGATGTTGCAGTGCGGCTTGCTTCTATCAAAATGTTCTTTTGCCATTTTATTCCTCTTCTTCAGCAGAAGGTTTATCGCTTCAAGTCAAGAAGCCTCAAGGACTTCCGTTACTTCGGAGAGCATAGGAAGCGGTACTCGCCGAAATTGAGCCACAAATTTAGTAAATCAAGAAATAATTGCAAGCATTTTTCTTTGATTTTTTGCAAAAACGGGGAATTTTGGGGTTCGAGCCCCTCGGTCCTTTCTGTAATGGGCGTCAATATTATTCACAAAGGGGTAGTAAGCGAAAAATGGCGAATTTAATAAGAAAAAGGCACATTTTGCATTATCCCTGCCCGAATCCAACAACTTATCAACATATATTAAACTGATGGTTGTAAAAAAGGCAGCAAATGTGAATTGAATACGAAAAATTTGTAAAAAGATTTTTACAAAGTGAAAATTTTACAAAGTTTACATTTGAACTTGCATAAAAAACTTTTTTCATTCCCTGGTATTCAAAACAATCACCTACATAACTATCTTGTTGTCAGGGATGGGGAAACCTAAAGGAAGTGTTTTATGCGTACTGCTTTTTTGAGCGGACTCATTTTAATTTCTGGTCTTGCACTCTTGGGAGGGTGCAGCAGCGACTCCCCCACACCCGTCACGAGTTGCGATGACACCTGTGCTGAAAACCAAGAAATCGCCGAATTCGTGGTGACCAATAACTGTTACTGGCTGCCCAGCGACCAGAACATCCTTAATCAGAATTACCTCATTTACATTGACGGCAAGGTTACCGACACCAAGGGAAATGAGATTGGGACCTTTGACAGCGCCACAGGGACCATGACCCTAAATGACGGAACCACTGTCGAAAATATTGACCTGAGCACCTTGACCGAACTCACTCCCGAAAAGGTGGAACAGGCCAAGGAAGAAGTGCAGAGCGCCACTTCTACCCAGAGTTCCCCTTCTTCTGAAGGAAGCTCCGCCGGAGGGAACGGCACCCCGGCCAGCAGCGGAACCGGAACAAGCGCCAGTACAGAAGAGTCCAGCAGCTCGGTATTCGTGAACACATCCCCGTTGAGCAAGATGAGCTTGGAAGGCTACCCTGTTGCCTCCTACAAGACAATTCTCGGCAACGGGACCAAAGGCTGGAACACACGTTATTGGGACGCCTGCAAACCCCATTGCGCCTGGATTAGCAACGGAGCCGAAGGCAAGACCGACACCACAACGCAGGAGTCCTATGAAAAAGGACTCACCACAGCGCGTAACTGCAACATCCACGACATAGAAGTTCCGACATTCACGCTGGGCCATGCAGTTCAACAGTACTGGATGGGTTTTGAAGGAACGACCAGCGCTTGCGAAATTGGAAAGGGAGGAGTCTTTACCTGCACGGATATGGCGCCAATCGCCGTGAACGACACCCTGTCCTACGCCTACGTGGCAGGCCCTTCGAACTCCGTTTGCGGTAAATGCTACCACTTGCAATACGACGGTCACTTCAAGGATGAAGACGGCAACAACGCTCCTAAGCCGACCCATAAAGCCCTCCAGGGCAAGCACATCATTGTCATGTCATCCAACATCGGACACGATGTGAAGGAAGGACAATTTGACCTGATGGTGCCAGGTGGCGGCGTAGGTATTTTTGATGCACTCTCTACACAGGTTAACAAGGGCGGTGATTTCAACTGGGGAGCCCAATATGGCGGATTCCTCACATATTGCCAAGACAATTCCAGATGTGGATATGACGGCTCCTTGAAATGCTACCAGGACTGCATCCATGAGCGATGCGATGCCGCCTTTAAGGATTCAGGATTCGATAACCTTTATCGTGGATGTAATTGGTTTGCCGACTGGTACATGGCGGCAGACAACCCGACCTACCAATGGGAAGAAGTGGAATGCCCGCAGTATCTGTTAGACCATTACTTGACGACCATAAACAAAGAAAAATCTAACCGTTATCGTTGGCACGACGACTGGTCTACCTATAATGGCGAAGAACTGGAAACGCAAGAATGCCTGACTGAAAAGTACCCGCAGGGTTGCGGGCCGTGATAGATTCAGTTAGCATTCATATCAAAGCCCCGTAAAAACGGGGCTTTTTGCTTACACCAAGTAGAATTTCCTTAAGCTAAATGCAACTTGCGGAGCACCTTGCCAAGGAGTTCGTTCAGAATATCCTTGGCGTCCTTGCTGCCGAGATACCGCTGGATAATGAGCGTGAGCACGAACAGCAAGATTCCTGCAGCACAGCTGTAGGCCACGAGAACGATAAGGTTTGCGCTACGGACAAAACTGCCGGAAACATGGTCCAAACCAACCGCCACCCCAATCATGATGGCAAAGGTAAACAACGCCCGAAGCATATTCATGAGGGCCGCCCCCATGCCGTCGGTGCCGTTCTTTTTCGCCCACATCAAGATCATGGCGAGCACCTGGAGTATAGCGCCTGTCGCGCCGATAATGGGAACGCTCCTGATGCCAAGCCCCAACTCGGGAGCGCCCAGCACGATGTAGGCGGGAATGGTAGCGGCAAAGATGCCCGTATTGAGGAGCGTGGGCACCCACATGCGTTCGCAGGCATAGAAACTGCGGACCAGCACCGCCTGGAGGCATAGCCCGAGGCTCACGGGCAAGTACCAGCGGAGGATTTCGGCAATGGCTTCGGTAGTTTCGCGATGGAAAGCGCCACGTTCAAAGAGGATACGCACCGCAGGGAAACTGAGGGCCCACACGGCGACCACCGCCGGGATCAAGATGCAAAACATGCGGGAAAGGCTTTTCCAGATTTTCCGGTTCAGGCTCGCGATGTCGCCCTCCTTTACAAGGCGGGCCATGTCGGGGTAGCTGGTGACGCTGACGGAAAAACCGAAGACGGCCACCAGCGTGTACATGACACGGTAGGCATAGTTGAGGCTGGAAATACCTTCGGGGCCGAAATTCGCGCCGAAGCTACGGATGATAAATTCCAGGCCGAACATGGAACCTACGCCAAGGGACATGGGGAGCATCATCTTGAAATAGCGCACGATGTCCGGGTGAGTAGGCTGAACGATAAACTCGTAATGCACTCCGCCAATCCGGGCTCCGAATATCTGCAGTGCAAAGAAACCGATAAAGGCACCTACCGGCACGCCCCAGGCAAACCCCTCCAGGCCGAAATCCGTACCGGTGTACTTACTGAGCGCGATTCCAACAGCACCGCCACCCACAATGGCCACGTTGTAAATTAATCCCGTGAGGGAGGGCACCAGGAACTGCTTGCGGGTATGCTGCACCGCCACCAGGATGCTCCCCACGAAAATGAAAATCTGGCCAGGCAAGATGATACGACCGTAGTAGGTAGCGCGTTCAATAAGTTCCGGCGTAGCGCCATCCACGGTCAACAGCTGCAAAAGTTCCTTCATCCAGATGAAGGCGGGCACCACGAGAATCAAAAGCGCCATACCGAAGGTGTTCAGCACGTTGCTGAAAAATTTCCAGCCTCCCCTCTCGTCGCCAGCCACCTTGTAGCCCGTAAAAATCGGGATAAAGATAATGGACAGGAATCCGGTACTTACCACATGGTTCAAGATATCCGGAACCATGAAAGCCAGGTCCAGGGCGTTCTTCTCTAGGGACACACCCGCCGCATGGGCCAGGAGCATCTCGCGGAAAATCCCGAGGACACGGCTCAGGAGCATGGATACGGCAACGATGATGGCGGCTTTGTTCATGGGATAGGGGTTAGGGGATAGGGGATAGGATCTAGGATTTAGTGGTTAGTGGTTGGGATCTAGGGAGATGTGAAATGTAGAATGTGGGGTGCGAAGTGATTGTTTCAAGATGTCATCCTCGCGCAGGCGAGGATCCGCTTGAGATGTGGGATTTGATATAGACAACCATGGGAGGACAAGTTAAGAGACTGTTTCAACATTTTCTCATAAATTAGAAAGATGGGAAGGCGTCAGGGCTGCGCAACTGTAAATTTCTGGCGTTGTGCTGTAGAATCGGCGGTGGGTAAAGCTATACCACAGGGCGGGTTCTTTTGCAATGCGGGATTCTAGCCAGCGGTTGAAGGCCCCGATGACGGTCTCCCCCTCCCCTACCCGCAGCTTTTCGGCATGAAAGCGTTTTGTCCTTAAGTCAGGTTCTTCAATCCAGCAGATATAAAGCGGAGTTTCGGGACGATGTTTCAGCAGAAAATCCGGCAGGGGATTCATGTGGGCGGGAGCTCCTAAAAATGTGCCGGACTGGGCGCTGGGAATGCGGCAGTCCTGGTCAGCCAACAGGCAGAAAAGCCGCCCGTCTTGCAGCAGACGCAAAAACTCCCTGGGGGACTTGGCATTCACGGAATAGGTCTTGCCGCCTACGGCGCGAATACGATTTTCTAGAATATTGTTAAGCCAGCCGGGTTTCACGGGAATATAACTTGCCGCAAGGGGGATGCCGAGGCTGCAAAGCCAAGGGCCCATGGCCTCATAGTTCCCGTAATGGGCCGTCAAGAAAACGCCTCCCTTGCGCATTTCTTGAAGTACGGTTTCGGAATCGGGGGCGATTTCGAAACGGATACCGCCAAGGCTGTACGGGTAAGCGAGCAACTCACGAGGAAGCCTCTTGAACAGGGGAAAACAGAAAAGCAACTCCCCTGCGTGCCGGGCCAAATTGCACAACAGCCGTTCGTAAAAGAGCGGGAACTTAGTCCGAGCCATTGCAGGATTCCACGAACAAGCCACCTTGTAGTTCGCACAGACCGTGGAGCGTTTCCAGTTCAACAGGAGCAAGGCCCCGAAAAGAACGTAAGAAAAAAGCCGCGCAAGAAAGGTATAGACCATGGTACGATAAATATAGCCCTTTAAGGTTTTTTGATGCACCGAACAGAGCGGAAATCACCCTTGCCAAAAGCGTTCAGGCCTGCAGCCTTGCTGGAGAAATCCAGGAACAGGTAGTAGGCAAGTCCGTCCAAGGTTTCGGTGGCGCTCCAGAAATAGGCGTAACCGCCGATACCGTCGTAAGCGCCGCCCTCGCCTTCATAAACGGCGCCACGATAGCCGGCAGGGATGGCCTTGAAACCGAACGCGTCGGAGCCGTTCCCCTTCTTGAACCAACCGTCGGTGGCTTTGAGAGCATCGCCCGCTTGAGACGGACCGCCCGCCTGCTCCACAAGCTTTGCAAAGTCCAGGCTGTCGGGAAGTAGCCAACCCTCGGGGCAGACATTTTGCGCAACTTCCCAGGTGTAAAGCCGGCCATATTTTTCGCAATTGCGGCTGTCACCCTCTGGGCAGGTGCTGCCGTCGGTTTCGTAATTCAGGTTTTGAGCAAACCAGGTCACATTACCGATTTGCACAATTTTATACGCCTGGCCGTCACGGGGGTCGGTAAAAGACTGACCGCAAGCCATGAAAGAAAGAGCTGCGAGAAGAAGAGCGAAAAACAGGGCGAAACGCATGGCGTTTAAATGTTGTTTGATTTCCAACGCTTGAGAGTCGGGAAGTACTTGCGAAGTTCTGCCTCGTATTCTTCGCGGGAGAGGCTCTTGCCCGTGTTCTTGTTGAACTCGTCCACGAACTTGGAGCAGAATTCAATCATCTCGTCCATGGTGCAGTTACTGGTGAACGCTCCGTCTTTGTAACAATAGACGCAGTATTCTTCGTTCTTGCTACCGTCGGCGTTGGTTCCCAAGACTTCCGATGTGAGCGGCATCCCGCAGCTCTGGCAGAATTTCATTTCCATAAAGTTCTCCTTTTTTCATATACAAATGTCATTATTCTAAAAAGACCTGTCAAGTCTAGTGTGACAAAGAGCCCGGCATGACATATGCCGGGACAGCGATTGCATTAGCAAAATAGCCAAATTTCCAGTTTTTTAACCATTTCATCAAATTTTTTGATAAAAAACCAAGAAATAATATATTGGACAATATGAATTTCGGAAAATATATTAGGGGTATCAAAGAATTAAAAAGAGAGGATAACATCATGAAAACACAGATTATGATAGCAGCGATCATGGGGATGACCAGCGTCTTTGCCGCCGACGGCGTGCGTTACAAAGACCGCCTTTTCGATGTCAGCGACGCAAGGACCGTGACCGTCGCCTACGACGTTCCGACCATGGACAAGAGCAACTACAATATCCTCTCCGAATTGATGGTAAGTTTCAAGATGGAAAAGAACATGCTGCACCTCTACAAATCGGAACAGGTGGTGATGCAGCCGGTCGAGATGGATATCTACGAACCTGTGAACGACAACGGTACAGACAGGGCGGCAGTGGTGATTTGCCACGGCGGGGCTTTCGTGGCCTCGGCCAAGGACGACTTTGACCAGAAATCCGTTGCCTACGCGGACTCCCTCGCCGCCCGCGGTTTCGTGACGGCGTCCCTGGAATACCGCAAGGGCGTGGTCATGACGGGCAGCGGCAATCCGTTCCGCATCGACAGCGCAAGTTTCGCCCGCACGGTCTATAGGAGCGTGCAGGACCTGCATGCGGCCATCCGTTACCTGAGACTGAACGCAAAGGCACTGAGAATCAACCCCAGCAAGATTTACGTGCTGGGCAACAGCGCAGGCGCCATGATGGCTCTTGAAAACATCTATGCCCTGAGCAAAAGGGATTTCCCCTCTTACATCGATTCCACGTCGCAGTTTGTTGTGAAAGACAACAAGAAGGAAAATGTCCCCTGGGGCAAACTGAATCAGTATGGTGCAAGGGACTATAGGGGCACTGCCGACGGCGTGGTGGCCCTCTGGGGAGGTATCCACGATATCAATCTCGTGAAGAACAGCGACGTCCCGGTGTTCCTCGCCCACGGGGATTCCGACTACGTGATGCCCTACAACGTGGGACACGCCATATCCAAGCCGGACAAGATGGTTGCCGAAGCGGTGCCCGAAAAGTACAGCGCCTTTGCAAAGGCCTTCAAGTTCCAAATCGAGACCCCCACCATTTATGGAAGCTACGCCATTGATTCTGCCCTGACAGCAAGGGGCGTGGCCCACGAATTCTACAACCCGGTGGGCTACGGTCTCAAGCACGAGTTCTACAACAGCACCCGTACCGCAGAAGACGGCAGCGAGATCGTGTTTGCCGACAGCGTGCAGGACAAGGCTTTCGACTTCTTGTACAAGCTCGCGACCGGAACCTACGGCAAGCAGGAACCGGTGGTGGCCCTCCAGAAATCTGCCGCTCCGGCAAGCTTCGAAGCCGCAGGGAAGCAGGCGCCTGCATTCGCGAAGGTCTCGAAGATCGCCATGGGCGACAAGAACCTGAGCTTCACGGTTGTGGAAGGCGACAACGTGGCCTACGGAGTCTTTGACCTGAAGGGCAAGAAGGTGATGGCAGGACGCGCCTCCAGGGGCGAAACGGTATCCCTGGAAGCGGTTGCCGGCGGAAGCTACTTCCTGAAGGTCCAGGGCGATGCCACTCGACGGATTGTCGTGACACACTAGGTTTCGCGATAAGATCGTCGCTTCGAAAAGTTCCTCTCTAAAAGCAAACGGCCCGGATGATTCCGGGCCGTTTTCCAATAGGGCTTTATCGCAGTACGCTTTGCAATGTGCTGGCCCTAATGCTCGTGGTTGCCGTTGGGGCTGTATGAACAGCCTGAACCGTAGCTGGAAGAGCCACAATAGACGCAACTGTCGTCATCGTGGCCGTGCTTGTGCTTGCCGGTGGGGCTATAGCTGCAACCCGAACCGTAGCTGGACGAACCGCAGTAGACGCAACGGGATGAGTCGGCGTTATGGACATGCCTGCCGGTGGGACTGTAGGAGCAACCGCTCCCGTGACTGGATGAACCGCAAAAACGACAACGAGACATAATTATACCTCTGAATGTAATATATATAAAAAACACCCCCGGCCGTGATAGTCGGGGGCGGTTTAATGCGGGTCTGGATCCTTCGACTTCGGCGCTATGCGCCTCCGCTCAGGATGACGCCGGAGGCGTCACTTCACGAACGCGCCGTAGATGGCCTTGATAGCCTTCTCGGTATCGGCTTCGTCAACACCGGTGATGATGTTGATCTGCGAAGAACCCTGGTCGATGATGCGGACGTTCACCTTGTTGTCGGCGAGAGCGGTGAACAGCTTTGCAGCCACACCGATCTTGTTCGTCATGCCATGACCCACGGTTGCAATCAGCGAGATGCCCGGGAACACCTTGATACGGTCGGGGCGCATCTGCTGCGTGATGTCTTCGAGGACCACGTCCTGCACGGCGTCGAGGGCCTTGCTATCTACCACGATGCTCATGGAGTCGATGGCGCTCGGGCACAGTTCGTAAGAGAGGCCTTCGCTTTCGAGCACGGCGAGCACGCGGCGACCGAAACCGACTTCCTTGTTCATCATGGACTTTTCGATGTAGATCATCGAGAAGCCCTTGCGGCCGGCGACACCCGTAATCGGAAGCTTCGCTTCTTCCGGAGTGGGGCCGATGATGGTGCCCGCATCTTCGGGGCGGTTCGTGTTGCGGATGTTGATAGGAATCTTCTTCGCGCGGCACGGGGCGATGGATTCGTCGTGGAGCACGCTTGCGCCGGAGTAGGCGAGTTCGCGGATTTCGCGGTAGCTCACGTATTCGATGGGCAGCGGATTTTCCACGATGCGCGGGTCAGCCATGAGCATGCCCGAGACGTCGGTCCAGTTTTCGTACTTGGCGGCATCGATGCCGTTGGCAAGGATAGCGCCCGTGATGTCGGAACCGCCACGGCTGAAGGTCTTGACTTCGCCACGGAGATTGCTACCGTAAAAGCCCGGCAGCACGTAAAGCTGGTTTTCGTCAGACAAGGTCTTCGCGATGTCTTCGTAGGTCTTCGGCGTAATGCGGTACTTGTCGTCGAAGGTGATCAGCGGGAAGGTATCCACGAAATTTGCGCCCAGGTACTTGGCCATGAGGCGTGCGCACAGGAACTCGCCACGGCTTACCAAGAAGTCCGTGCTGACGGATTCGGGGTGGTTCTTGAGCTTGTCTTCGAGGCTGTCGAGATCTTCGGTGAGCTTGTCTTCGAGACCCAGGTCCTTGCAGATTTCGTCATAGCGCTGACGGATCAGGTTCCACGGGGTCGAAAAGTCGAGACCCTTGGAGGCGAGGTCGTAGGTGCTGTAGAGGAGGTCGGTAAGCTTTGTTTCTTTAGGATTGCGCTTGCCGGGGGCGGAAACGACGATGACCTTGCGGTTCTTGTCGGATTCAACGATGGCCTTGATCTTCTTGAACTGGCCTGCATCGGCGACAGAGCTGCCGCCGAACTTGCATACGATTCTTTGACTCATTTTTTCCTTTCGGGCCACCAAACCTCTCGGCTTCGAGCGCAACCGCTTTCCTCACGGTCGTCGTGCCCAAGCCTACCCATCTGGCCAGCCACTTTTAGGCGCCCTCTAAAAATTCATTTTCAAAAATTTGGCTGCGACTCTTCGTGCAGTTTCGTCATTCAAAGTGGTAAAGACTTCCAGTATTCACCACTTTTCATTCCTGCCTGCACTCGGTCTCGCTCAAATTTTCAAATCAAAGCAATTTTTATCGGTCGCCTTGGTTTAATGTTTGTCTATGTCTGCGACGGCATAATACCCGCCGCGCGGCACATATATAGAAAAAAAGCGCAAGACGAACAAGGGGTTTTAGGGGGCGGAGCCACCTAGGAGAGGGGGTGGTGGAAGACGCGGCGAGGAACGGTGGCCCCGGCACCCTTCGACTACGCTCAGGGCAGGCCAGGCCGGGGTGACATCGGGATGAGGCGCGGCTGCAACCAGGGGGAGGCTTCCCCCAACACAAAAAGCAACTATCGTTTGCAAATTGTAAAAAAGGGGGCGGTTTTGTAAAAATTCGTAGAGCGGGTTCAAAAAACGTTTCGCATCTCCGTTTATTACATCGGAGGGCATAATGAAAGACCAACACAAAATGCTTGAAATTGCGTCGTTGTCCAACATCCCGGTGCTCTTGCAGGGAGAATCGGGAGCCGGGAAAGAGGTGGCCGCGCGTTTTATCCACAATCATGGCCTGCGGAAGGAGGGGCCTTTCGTGGCGCTGAACTGCAGCTCTATCCCGAAGAGTCTTGCGGAGAGTATTCTGGAGGGTTCGGTAAGGGGCGCGTTTACAGGAGCGGTGGACGAGAAACTAGGGCTTGTCCGCTCTGCAGAAGGGGGCACGCTTTTTCTGGACGAAATCGGGGAACTGCCCATGGATACCCAAAGCAAGCTTTTGCGCATTCTGCAGGAGAAAACGGTGACGCCCGTGGGAGGCGCCCAGAGCGTTCCCGTGAACTTCCGCCTGATATGCGCCACCAACCGGAACCTGAAACAGGAAATCTCCGACGGGAATTTCCGGGCGGATTTGTTTTACCGTATCAACGTTTTTCCTGTGGAGATTCCGCCCCTGCGCTCACGGACGGATTTTGCCGACGTGGCCCATGACTTGTGGCGGGAGGCTCGGAGCCAAGTGAGTGGGCTCGATTCCAGAAGTCGCGATTCCGGCAACAAACAGCGTGACCTTACGGCCGATGAGATGGAACTGCTGAAGGCCTGCCCCTGGCCGGGGAACGTGCGCCAGCTGAAAAATGTGCTGCAGCGCTATACGGTGCTGAAACCTTACGACGTGACCCTGACCGAAATCTTGACCCAGGAGTTTTCGCTACCGAAACTTTGCGAAAAAAATATCTGTTCGATTTACGTGACGGATTTCTTGAAAAAGCGAAAGAAGAAGCCGTCGTTCACCGATATCGAAGAGACGCTTTTGCTATGCAAGGGGAACAAGTGCAAGGCGGCGAAAAAGCTGGGAATTAGCCGCGGAAGCCTGTGCTACCAGCTACAGAAGGGACGGGTGAAGATTGCGAGCTGAGGGAAAGGGAAATGATAGGGGATCCTCGCCTTGGTTCGACGCAGCTCACCACAGGTCGCGAGGATGACAAGAATGTAGCGCGGGGATGACGAAGATGGTTCGCGGGGATGACAAGGTCGTTAGAACCGCAGGCCCACGGCGATGTGGTGGTTGCCGCCATCGAGGGCGAGGCGCGGAGAATAGCCGTAATCGAAGACTATCATGCCGAATACCACGCCAAGGCCGCAGGCAACTCCTGTAGAGTAGTCGTCGCTTTCGTCTTTGCGGACCGATGTTCCCAGGCGAAGCATCAGGGTTTCGGCATAGGCGATTTCGGCCCCGAACAGCCCCTGGATTTCGGTATCGGCGCGGCGGTAGGCGTCGGCGGAAACGTGGATGCGCCATCTTTCGGTCACGGGAATCATGCCCGTGATGCCCGCCTGGAGCGCCATGGGAGCGTATTCGTCATCGCTATCGTAGGCGGTCACATAGCCCGCGTTGGTAAGGGTCGCACCGAAGGCCATGTATCGGTTCACCTTGAAGGAGCCGCCGATGTCGCCCAAGATGGCGTAGGCCGTTTCGTCTTCGATGGTCTGGCTTGCAAAGCGGGCGGTAACACCCCAGTTGAAGGCGGAATTACGGCTACCGAGGCCAAGCTGTGCGGCCCAGGCGTAGGCACCGTACTCCCCTGTCTCGAGACCGTTTTCGTCGCGACCTTCAATGTCGTCGTATCCAAGATAATCTAGACCCGCCAAAAAGGTGAATTTGTCCGCAAAAGGAAGGCCGTAATAAACGTTGATGAAACGGTCTGAACCCATGCCGTCAAAGACAATCTGGTTCAGGCCGAACTCCGGGGATTCTACGGTGCTCATGGCCAGCGGGTTCCGAGTCACTTCGGAGGCCCTGGCGGGGTCTGCAACGCCAGCTCCCGCCATGGCGGCAGTTCGCGGCGAAACCTGCAGCGCAAGAAACTTCATGGTCACGCCACCCGGGTCCACATTCCAATACTCCCCTGCAAAAGCGAGGGAGCCTGCGGCCATGGCTGCGGTAAGGAGTTTCTTGAACATACGGCTACAAGATACAAAAATAGACGTAACGTAGGACATAGTCCGACTGGTATTAGGGGCTAGGGGTCAGGTTATAGGTTATAGGTTATAGGTTATAGGTTGTAGGTGTTAGGGCTGCTGGTTTCAAGAAGTATCATCCAAAGTGCGACGGCGCGAAGCTTTTTTCTAAATTTTAGCTCATGCTGAGCGTCGTTGTCCTGACCGTGCTTACCGCAATCTATGCGGTTGCCATTCTCACGTTTACCGTGGGAATTATCCGCACGCACAGGCACAAGGGGAGCGCCACCCCCTACGTTTCCGTGGTCATTCCCATGCGAAACGAAGAAGAATTTTTACAGCGGACCCTGGACGCCCTAGCCGCCCAGGAATATGCGGGGCAGTACGAGATTATCTGCGTCGATGACCGCTCTACCGATTCCACTGGAAAAATCCTGGACGATTTCGTCGCGACCCACGGGGACAAATTCCGCGCCATCCATCTGGACCCGAACCTCCCCAAGGTAGAGAGCCCCAAGAAGCGGGCCCTGGAGGCTGGTTTCAAGGAAGCCCGCGGCGAAGTCCTGCTGATTATGGACGCCGACTGCGTGCCGACCAAGCGCTGGCTTGCCTCCATGGCAGGGCGGTTCGAAGGGAACATCGCCATCGTGCAGGGGCCAAAGCGGAACACCGGCGGCTGGAGCCCCGTGCATCAGTACCAGAGGCTCGAGACCCTGGCCTACACCTCCATCGAGGCCGCGGGATTCAGCCTGGGCCACCCCATGCTGGCCAGCGCCGCATGCCTCGCCTACAAGAAGGACCTGTTCTTCAAGGTGGGCGGTTTTGGCGACCTGGTGAACCTTTCCAG
>OCTW011600544.1_pt1 | contig 12744 bp, 9 predicted proteins | sample 1539671 | NCBI WGS metagenome assembly OCTW01 (sample SAMN02144230, study PRJEB22623) | gut metagenome | biome: sheep rumen | host: Ovis aries | place: New Zealand | reverse complement strand
TAAGTATACAACTAAACGATATATTATTATTACTGATAATGATATAAATGTAACATTAACAATATGATTTGATAACCATATATTAAATAATTTAATTATGAATGCGATAAATAAGAATATAATTGCATAAAACATAATTGTATCTGTATATGTAAGATCATATATTAATCCATATATAAATGCAACTACAAGGTATTCACTATCATTATTATTAAAATATGGATATACTATCACTAGTGCGATAATAGTAAATAATGGTGCGAAAAAATTAGTTCCTACACTAATATAATTGGATGCAATTCCTTCTAATAAGAATGATCCAATTAGTGTTGATAAAATTATACTCATTTATCTTCACTATTCCTTCTTAATAAAGTTACATATCTAATATCATCAAAGTCAGCACTATTTTTAACTTTAACTGTTTTAGCTAAATCAAAATTATCAGTTGTAATATTTTTTACTGTTCCAACTAAAATACCACTTGGAAATATATCTCCCATTCCAGTAGTAACTACTTTACTATTTTTTTGGATTTCTGCATTACTAGATATTCCTTCTACAGTAAATACATGATTATTTCTATCATATCCAGATAATAACCCATATATATCTCCATCTTTAGTTTGAATTTTTACACTTATTTTATTATTAACATCATCACTAGTAAGTAATTTTACTGTACAATTGAAATTAGTTACTTTAATTACTTTACCGATAAGTCCTTCACTTACAACTACTGCCATATCTTTTTTTACACCATTATTTTTACCTTTATCAAGTGTTATGGTGTTATACCAGTATCCAATATTACGATTAATAACAGTCGCATTTAAATATGAATCATTAGATAAACTTTTATTTAATTCTAATAATTTTTCCATTTTTTCTACTTCTGTTTCTAATTCTTGTTTTTTAGCTTCAATACTATCAGTTTCTTTTATTTTTTTCTCTAAAACTTTATATTTCTCATATAATTGTTTTTTCTCTTTTTGTTCATCTATTTTATCACTGGTAAATTTTATTGGTGTATAAGCAATTCTACATACCAATAAAGAAGTATCTTTTATAACCTTTTCAAATGTATTTAATTTACGTGATTTAGTCATTATATGTGTTATTGTGAAAAGAATAAAAACAATTAAAAAAACAACTATTAATATTATATATTTTCTATTTGTTCTTTTTCTACCAAAATTGTTCATAGAATCACCCTCATCTTATTATATTATAAATATAATTTTTTTTAAAGTTAAATATCACCATTTTCGAAAAAACTGTAATAATTATTATTTCCAATAATTATATGATCATTAATAACAACACCTAAAAATTTACCTATTTCAACAAGTTTATTAGTAATATCATAATCTTGTTTACTAGGAAGTACATTCCCACTTGGATGATTATGAACACATATTATTGATACAGCACCACTTATATAGGCTTCTTTAAATACTTCTCTTGGATTAACTAAACTATAATTTATTGTTCCAATAAATAATAATCTTTCTTTAATAACTTTTTTAGAATTATCTAAGTATATACAATAAAAGTGTTCTTGTTTTAAATGAGATAGTCTATCATTATAATATTCATATACTACTAGAGAATTAGTTATCTTAATATCATTAAGTGTTTGTACTGAAGAATTAATTCTTTTACCTAATTCAATTGATGCAAGTATTTCACAAGCTTTAACACTACCAATTCCCTCTAATTTAGTTAATTGTTCATACGTTATATCTTTTAAATCTGATATATTTTTATATTTACTAAGTATAATATTAGCAATTTCTTTTGAACTATATTTTTGGGTTCCAGTTTTTAATATAATTGCAAGTAATTCAGCATTACTTAAATTATTAGCACCAACTAGTTTTAATCTTTCTCTTGGTCTATCTAGTGTTGGAATATCTTTAATTTTTATCAGTAATAACTACCTCCTTATACTTTTTTAATACATTACCAATAATAGTATCATATGAATTAGTATCATCTAATTTAAGTAATAAACTATCATATTCATTAAGTATCTTTAAAAACTCCTTGTTTTCAATCCTATACTCCTTCTCATATAGATTATACCCTAAATTCTTATAATATCCTTTTAGAATAGATAAAACTTCTCTATTACCTGTTATAGCTACATATACATAATATAAATTATTTTCATGTCTATATATATAGTAAGGAAAATTTTTAGTACTCTCTTTCATATTAGTTTCAGTACTATAGACCCCTAATTGTAAAAAATAAACTGACTTTGATTTAATAAATGTTGTTTCTACTTTAGCACTAGCATCATACATATTAAATATAAATTTAGAAAGTAGAAAACCTACTATTAGTGCTAGTAAAAAAGGAATAACCTTTAATATCTTCATAGTATCACCATTATTATTATAAAGTTTTCTAAAGTCGAATATTGTCAATATTAAGATAATAAAAATACTTAACTAAAGTTAAGTATTAATTATTTATACTTTCATCAATAATTTTATCAAGAGTTACAATTTCTAAGTCTTTAGATTTAATATATTCTATTATATTAATAATTTCTCTATTTAAATTATTATTTACTTCAAATGATACTATACTTCCCTTCTTTATACTATTTTTTATATCTTTATATGGATATTCATTTGTTTTAATACTTGGCTTTATCATATAATTTTTATTAGCTAAACATGTATTTAGTTTCTTTTCATCAAATTTTTCTGTATAACAAAATCTATCTTTTTGTTTACCTACTCTTTTTATTACTGTATCAATCCAGGCAAATGAAGATTCTGTATAACGCATATTATCACCTAAATTACCAATTAGATGATCTTTTCTTACCAAGTCTAAGAATAAATCATTATTATCTTCTAACCAGTTATAATCAATAAAAAAATTAGCTTTTATACCATAAACATCTAGTATTTTTAATATATTTTTTATATCAGTTTTTCTTCTTACAATAAATATTAATGATACTTCTTTTTTTTCTTTTGAACCACTAATTATATAATGATTATAATTATTCTTCACTGTTTTTGATGGTAATACATTTTTATATATCAATAAGTTTTCATCATACTTACCATAACGTCGCATTCTATTATAACTTTTATTGATATCTATTTTTCTACCTGATAATCCTGGTATAATTGTATTTCCATCAATAACAGCATCAGTACTATTAAGATTATATTCTTCACTTTTTTCTTTTATTTTTATCATAATATCATCATATTCCTTAACGACGCTAACTGTTTTTTCAGTGTAATAAAAGCTAAATATAAATAATACGATAAATCCTAACACTTGAAAAAACTTTTTCATATTATCACCAATAAAATTATACGAAAAAGTTTTTTATTTATTCTATTTTAAATTGAGATGTTTTAATTCATCAAGTACAAACTTACCATTTTCTCTAACTAGTTTATCATCAAAATATAGTTTTCCTCCACCATATTCCTCACGTTCTATTAAAACTAAATCCCAATGTATATCTGAATCATTACCATTATATGCTTCCTTATAAGCCATTCCAGGAGTAAAATGAATACTACCAATTATCTTTTCATCAAATAATATATCACCAACAGGTTTTAATATCTTAGGATTTAATCCAATTGCAAATTCACCTATATATCTACTTCCTTCATCAGTATCAAATATTTCATTAATTTTATCATCTCCTTCATCACATGTTGCATTTACTATCTTTCCATCCTTAAATTCTAAAGATACATGATTATAAATATTACCATGATATGGACTTGGCGTATTATAAGTTATCTTACCATTTACACTATTCTTAATAGGGGCAGTAAATATTTCACCATCTGGAATATTACACTCTCCTGTACATGGTATTATTGGCATATCCTTAATACTAAATGTTAAATCAGTATCAGGTGCGACTATTCTTACTCTATCCGTAGATTCTAACAATTTTTTTAATGGTTTAATATCTTCAGCCATCTTATCATAATCTACATTCATAACATCAAAGATATAATCATTAAAATCACTATTAGTCATATGAGCTTTAGAAGCTAATGTATTAGATGGATAATTTAACAAAACCCACTTCTTTTCATTAATCTTTATCTCATTACTTTTATGATTCTTTCTATCTAATTCTTTCCTTATATCTTTTTTTATATTCATACCATTATATTCATTATCAACATATATAATTTTAATGAAAGCATCAAATAAATCTATTTCAAAAGAATTCATTTTACTTATTAAATCTATCTCTTCCTTATTCGCACCTTCTAATATCTTACTATTAATATCACTATCTAATATTTTAACTTGACATAAACCACCAACTTGATTAATTTTCTTAATTAAACTTAATATTAATGGTTTAGCATTTATACTTTCTGATGTTATTAATACCTTTTCATTCTTTTTTATTTTTAATGAATGATTAACTATTGTATCACTTAATTTTTCCATCATATTATCACCCTCGCTAGTTAATTTCATAATATATTATGAAAGGAGTTTATTATGAATTATAATTATTATTCTAATACTGGACAAAACTATTCTCCCTATTCACAAACTAGTAATCAATCTTCCTATTATTCTAGTCAAAACGACAACAGATTAATAGGTGGTGGAGGTTTTCTTGGACCATTTATTCTTGGTGGAATAACTGGTGGATTACTTGCACCTGCTTTTAGTGGAGGATATGGTTATGGTAATAGACCATGTTGCCCTGTGTACTATGCTCCATATCCTTATTATGGTCCATATTATAGATAACATACAAAAAAAGAAACTAATAGTTTCTTTTTATCGTGCAATTGTAAAAATAGTTGGATTTCCAATATTCCCTACTTTATCAATACTTCTTACATAGATTAAACCTGACACAGTTTTATCAAATATAAAGTGATCAGAATTAACATCGATATAATTATTATTATCAAAACTATATTGATACTTAGAAATACCACTTCCTGAATCAACTGATTTAAACTTAGCATATATATTTTCATTAGTTTTAACACCTTCAGTAAGTGCTCCACCATTAATATTATTCATAAATAATGATACTACTGGATTACTTGGACCTACTCTATCTATTTTAAATGAATATGGCTTAGAAAACTTACCAATATTACCAGCTTGATCGATTGCTCTAATACAATACTTTTTATTAGTATTACTATTAAAGATATATGATCCATCCAAGTTAGTAATATCTTTATCATTACATGACTGACTAATCTCATAATGATCAATATCACTACCATTATCATTAACTTTAAAATCACTCCAAATAATATCATCAGTAGTCCAATTACCCTTATAATCTTTATTATCTTTAACTGTTTTTATTGATGATTGAACAACAGATGGTGATTCTTTATCTATCATTACTTTATAAGGTCCAAATATTTCACTAACATTTGAAGCATTGTCTATCGCTTTTAAATAATAATCTTGATTACCATTTTTGTTAAGAACATAATAATTATCAAACTTTACAAAATTAGTTTTATCAGTACTTATTTCATAATGATTAATACCACTTAAACTATCATTAGCATCAGCAATTAAATATACATTTTTATTAACCCAATTACCTTTATACTGACTACCATAAATACTATTAAGTTTTAATTTAACATCTATCTTATCAGGTACATTCTTATCAATCTTACTTATTATCTCTTGATATGTATCACTTACATTACCATCACTATCTTTAATTTTAATATAAACAACTTGATTAACATCAAATGTTTTATAATTTTCTTTCTGCCAAGTCTTCCCATCATCAAATGAATACTGGACAATATCACTATTAGAATAATTATTATCAACTTTTAAAGTTATATCTTTATTTGTCCAATCTATACTATTTCCACTAACATTAATAATAGTTGGTTTCTTTGTATCAATAACTTTTACTTTAACAATAAGTACCCCGATATTATTACTTGAATCTTTAGCAACATATCTTATACTATATATACCTGGTATTGAACTAACATTACTTGTTACAGTAAGTTTTACTTTCTCATCACTATTATCGATAATATGAGCCTTTGGTATTTTAAACTCATCTGCATAAGTTGGTTTTATCATAGTAAAACTTTCACTCTTATTATTTACAATAATAATTGGATCTTTAGTATCAATAATTTTAACTTTAATCTTTAATTCAGATGTTATATTACGTATTTTATCATGAGCTTTATAAACTAATGTATATACTTTATTCGCACCCTTAGTAGTTAGATAATCTATTTTTTTACCATTTAAATATGGACCAGTTACTTCTACTGTTTTTCCCAATATATCTTTAGCCTTTACTTTAGGAAAAACATAATTACTACCTAACTCAACTGTAACATTTTGTTTTACCTTATTAAATTTAGGGCCATATGATTTAGATATAACACTACATTTTTTATCCACATAATTAAATTTATATCTTTTATTCTTTACAGTTACTTTAATACAACCATCCATATTTTTACCATTTTTAGGATTAATAATTTCTTTTTCAGATATAACTTTATTTTTAAACAATCCATTAATACTTATAAATCTTGCATCTTTATTCTTAGTTGGTAATGAATCTATATTTTTTATTCCCCACTCATAAGCAAGTTTCTCTATTCTAGATATCTGTTCTTTATATAACGAATCTTTTGAAGAAGCTATAGTTTTTACTATCTTAGGTAATGATACTATACTAATTAAAGCAAGTACAACAATTACAGCAAGCATCTCTATGATAGTGAATCCTTGTCTTTTCATAAAACTATCCTCCTATTCTTATTATATTATAACTAATTTATTATAATTACGCAATTGATTAAACAAAAAAGAAGAAACTATTTAGCTTCTTCTATTACTCTTGTTTCTCTAATAACTGTTACTTTGATTGTACCAGGATATTGCATTGTTTCTTCAATTTTCTCTTTAATATCACGAGCAACTTTGAAACTTCCTAAATCATCAATTTCTTTAGGTTTAACAATAACTCGTAATTCACGACCAGCTTGAACAGCATATGTCTTTTCTACACCTTCAATACTATTACCTATATTTTCTAAGTCTTTTAATCTTTGAATATAGTTTTCTAATGAATCATTACGAGCACCAGGTCTTGATGCACTTAAAGCATCTGCAATAGCAACAATACTTGCGATTACACTTGAAGCTGGTTTATCTCCATGATGTGATTCAATACTATTAATAACAATATCACATTCATTATACTTACTAGCTATCATACTACCTATTTCAACATGACTACCTTCTATTTCATGATCTACTGATTTACCAATATCATGAAGTAATCCTGCTCGTTTAGCAAGAGAAATATTCTCTCCTAACTCAGCTGCAATTAAACCAGATAATTCACCTACTTGAATTGAATGTTGTAATGCATTTTGTCCATAACTAGTTCTAAAGTATAATTTACCAATTATTTCAACTAATTCTGGATCCATTTTAGTTATACCTAATTTAAATAATGCATCTTGTCCATGTTCAATTATCTTAGTTTTAAAGTCATTAGAAACTTTATCATATATTTCTTCTATACGTCCTGGATGAATTCTTCCATCTTTAATTAATGATTCTATTGTTACACGAGCAATTTCTCTTCTAAGAGGATCAAATGATGATAATACAATTGCCTCTGGTGTATCATCTATTATTAAATCAACTCCAGTTACTGCTTCAAATGTACGAATGTTTCTACCTTCTCTACCAATCAAACGTCCTTTCATATCATCATTAGTAAGTGATACTACTGTTACAGTTTGATCACTAGCAACATCAGCTGCATACTTCTGCATCGCACTTATTAACATATTCTTAGCTTTTTTATCAACTTCTAATTTAGCTTCTGATTCTTGATCTTTGATGTAAGCTGCTATTTCAAGACTCATCATTTCTTCTACTTTTTTCATAACTAAATCACGAGCCTCATTTTTAGAATATCCAGCAATTTTTTCTAATAAATCAATTTGTTCTTTTTTGATTTCTTCCACTTTAACTTGTTCCTGTTGGATTTCTTTTTGTTTATTAATTATATTATTTTCTCTTTCTTCTAGCATACTTTCTCGATTTTGAAGAGTTTGATCACGACGATCCATATTAGCCTCACGAGTAAGCAATCTTTCTTCTGCATCTTTTACTTCTGCTTTCTTTTCTTTTACTTCTTTATCAGTTTCTTTTTTTATTCTATGAGCTTCTTCTTTTGCTTCTAGAACATTATCTCTCTTAATCTTTTCGGCTTCTTTTTTCGCTTTTTCAATTATATGTTCAGCTTTTTTACCAGCACTTTTATCTTTAATATAATTAACAATCAACATGGCTACCATGCCTAAAATAAGTCCAATTGAGACTAGTAAAATGGAGAATATTATTGTATTCATAAATAACCTCCACTATCTATATAAAGTAAAATTACATTTTACTCTAACTTCATTGTAAAGGTAAACGAAAAATAAGTCAAGTCTATTAATAAAAAGGAAAGAAAACAATCATCTATTGTTTTCTTTTTATATAATTATTAACATATGTATATATCCATGCTTGATTATTATTAATGATTACAAATTGTGATTCTCTATTAAACTTAGTTTCATAATATATAATTGGTATTCTAAGTTCTGCTTCAGCATCAATTAGTTCTTTAAAAGTACTAACATTAATTATTGTTAATCCCTCTAAATTAACTGGTTCACTTGAATTAACAATTATATCATCATATACTTTTAATAATTTATTAATAGTTCTAATATACTCTGTTTGTTTATAACTAATATTAATTAGTTCTATTAATTTTAATACAAACATTATAAATGTCATTGAAAATAACACAACACCCATAATAAACATATCTGTTTTTTTAATTAAACTATACTTATCATTCCAATCAAAATTCTTACTCTTATTATCATTTATATTATTAGAAGTAATTTCAATTGTTTGTCCTGATAATGGAACATCTAATTCTACTACATTAGAATCTTTAAACTCTTTTTTATAACCATCTTTATTACCAGTTATATCAACATACATTTTAATTTTTAAAACAGAATCTAAACTTAATGCATATTTTCTATTAAATTCATTAACATAATTTCTAAACTTTTGATAATCAACATTAACATTTTCATTAATCGTAAATTGATTAGCATTATCTTTTGTAACTTCTTTTTCATCTAATAATACATATTTTTTATTCAAAATTTGTTTATTAATTGAATTATCCTGCTTTTGTGAAGCATCAATTATAGCTATTATTTTATACTTATATTTTAAATTAAATTTATTAGTAGATGAATAAGAATACTTAAACTTAGAGTTTATTTCTTTAATAATTTTAGAAATATATTGCCCACCAGAATTAAGATAATCTCCTTCAAAATATGATTTATCAGTTAGATAAACTTTATAATCAATATTACTTTTTTCAGTATATGTCATACTTGTACCAGATAGTTTAATATTTAAACTATTTAGAATGATAACAATAGCTACAATTGATAATATAATATAAAATAATATTTCTAAAAATAGTTTTATAGTTTTCTTTAAATGAGTACGTCTCTTTTTCATAAATTCTCTCCTATTATAACTATTATTAGTTTATCATATAAACTTTTAAGTTTCAATATATCAAAATAAAAACTAACACATGTGTGCTAGTTAGTTTATCAATCTCAGAATATTACTTCGAGTATTAAATTCTTATGGTGACCTGTACGAGATTCGAACTCGTGAATGCATGCGTGAAAGGCATGTGTGTTCAACCGCTTCACCAACAGGCCAAAATTAATGGCGCCTCTTGTAGGACTCGAACCTACGACCCCCTGATTAACAGTCAGATGCTCTAACCAACTGAGCTAAAGAGGCAAGTATCATAAATAAATGGTGGGCCTGAATGGACTTGAACCATCGACCTCACGCTTATCAGGCGTGCGCTCTAACCAGCTGAGCTACAAGCCCATTTATAACGACTATTAGATTATATCGTATTTTTACATAATTGGCAATAGTTTTTAAAAAACTTTTTGCACAATTCGTTATATTTTACGCATTTTTTAATAAAATATAACACTTTTTTATAATTATATATATAAAACTGCCTAGCAGTTAAAATCATTATGGTGTCCTCTTAGGGATTCGAACCCTAGACCCACTGATTAAGAGTCAGTTGCTCTACCAACTGAGCTAAGAAGACATTACTTCTTAATTTTAACACATAAAACTATAATTTTCAATAGAAAAAGGATAATATTTATAAATTATCCTTTTAATTTTCCTTTAGCACCTTTTAATCCATTTCCATAATTACTTAAAATATTTGTTTCGAAAGAAACTGTCTTTTTAGATTTATTCTTATATTCTTTGATTGCAATAGTAATTATATCATCTAAAAGTTCTTTATATTTTTTACCTACTGGTTCCCATAAATAATATGATAAACTACCAGGTATTGTATTAGGCTCATTAATGTATATATCCTTTGTTTTCTTATCAATTAGAAAATCTATACGACATACACCACTTAAATTTAAAGCTCTAAATGCTTCTTTAGCAATTTCTTCTACTTTAGTTCTTGTTTTAGCATCAATTCGAGCTGGAATAATACGATTAGTAGAAGCCATACCCTTAGATTTACTTCCTTTAGCATTACCAAGATATTTATCACGATATGTTAAAAATTCATCCGCACCAAGTACTTCTTCTATTTCACCAGTTTGTCTAAACTCATAATTTCCTAAAACACTACAATTTACTTCTACTAAATCAGAAACTGCTTTTTCAATTAATATCTTATTATCATACTTAATAGCTTCCATTATTGCTTCATCTAGTTTTGATTCTTCTTTTACTAAAGTTATACCAATACTACTTCCTAATGAAGCAGGTTTTACCATTACAGGATATTTTAATTTAGCTACATTACTAGTAATTTCTTCCTTATTAGAAAGATATTCTGTATCATAGAACCAAGTATAATCTACAACAGGTAAATTATTAGCCTCAAATACTTGTTTCATAACTACTTTATCTTGTCCTAAAGCAGCACCTAATATATGTGGTCCTGCATATGGAATACCTACAGTTTCAAGATATCCTGCTATTGTTCCATCTTCAGCATTATTACCATGAACAATTGGTAATACTATATCAAGTTCAGTAACAATCTTTTTAAACAATCCTTTTACTGCTTGTAAGCAAAATACTCCATTTTTATTATAAAGAACAACTTTTTTTGCATATTTCTTTAATTCATTAAAATCTTTATAAATATCCATATCCATAAGCATTTTTCCAGTATACCATTCTCTATCTTTAGTAATATAGATTGGAACTATATCATACTTTTCTTGATCTAGAGCATTCATGGCTTGAACAGCAGAAATAATACTTACTTCATGTTCAACAGTTGCTCCTCCATATATAACACCTAATTTTATCTTCATATTATCACTTCTTTCTTTATTACTATTTACTATTTTTCATTAAATATATCAGGTAAATCATTTTCAAGTAATACGTATGTATTTTCATCTTTTAATGTTTGCATCATTGGAAATGCTTCTTTTACATCGTTTATCACATGAATATGTTTCTTCTTATAATCTTTATGCATAAGACCATCATATATAGGTTTTGTTTGTTCTTTTCCTACTAATATTACTTCATCAGCAACATCAGCAATATATTCACCAAACTTCATATTTAATTCATATTGTTCAGATCCTAATTCAATCATACCTGGAGTTACAACAATCTTCTTACCAGGCATTAATCCAAGTACCTCTAATGCCATTTTAGAACCAACTGGATTAGAATTATATGCATCATCAATTATATTTATATCACCATATTTTTTAAGCTCTAAACGGTGCTCAATAGCATTTACACGATTTACACCAGCTTGTAATTCTTTTATATTTAAACCTAATTCTTTTCCTAATGCGATACTTTGAAGTATATTATAAATATTATGTTTTCCTAAAAGTCTAGTAGTAAACTCATATTTAGTATCATCACCCTTAAATATAACATTAAAAGTGGTTCCCTTATAAGACAATTTTATATCAGTTGCAACAACATCAGCATCTTCATTATCAATACCAATCCATACAATCTTACAATCATTTTTTAATTGATAAGATACTTGTAGTGGATCATCAGCATTTAAAATTCCTATTCCATCTTTTGGTAATGATTCAATTAATTCAAATTTACCAATTTGAATATTCTCTTGTGAACCAAAACTTTCTAAGTGTGCAGTTCCTACTTTAGTAAGAATACCATACTTAGGATGAACTAAATCACAAAGTTCTTGAATCTCCCCTATTTTAAACGCACCCATTTCAGCAATAAATAAATCATTAAATTTATCCAAATAATTATTAACACTAATTATTAAACCAATTGGTGTATTAAAGTTTTTAGGTGTTTTAAACACGTTATATCTTACATTTAAAATATCATGTAAAATATTTTTACTACTTGTTTTTCCATAACTTCCTGTTATTCCAATTACATCTAAACTATTCATTGATTTTAATTTACGTGTAGCTTGATTTCTAAAATGATTAAATACCATCTTTTCCACCGGAATATTTATAACAGAAGCTGTTAAAATAACAAAATTATTTACATAAGCAAGTGTAGCTAACAATAGATAGTAATATACTAATAGATGCTCATCATATGAAACTAACATTGTTAAAA
>OCTW011494517.1_pt1 | contig 12744 bp, 19 predicted proteins | sample 1539671 | NCBI WGS metagenome assembly OCTW01 (sample SAMN02144230, study PRJEB22623) | gut metagenome | biome: sheep rumen | host: Ovis aries | place: New Zealand | reverse complement strand
CCTAAAGTTGGCTTCAACCTCATTCCTCACAATCTGATTAAGCCTATTCTCAAAATAATAGAGGAAATCTTCTTGGCTATAGAGAGGGGCTTTTTTCAATGCAAAGCCTTTTCTGTAATTGTTTCCAACGCTATTCTTATCCTTTCTCGTTATGTCCTTGTTCATTTGGTATTACATTAATCACGTTATTCTTAATGAGTTCTTTGACAATGGTGGGATAGAGTTTCTTAATCCTTTCCCTAACGGTGTTGTAGTTAAGGTATCTATCCGCTAGAATCTTCATAAACTCTGGAGTAAAAACCTCTTCCTTATGGTTTTCCATATAAACCCTAATTTTTTCCAACCTATTGAAGTCGGCATAGGTAACGTTATTCTTCCTCTTCATCGTTCCAATTGTCTATGCAGTTATTGATTGATGTGTCGAAGGTGTAACTGTAGCCACCATCGTATTCAATGGTTTGGATTGCCTTGCTGAGTTCCACCTTAAATGTGGTTATCGCAAGTCTGAGGGCATCCGACAAAACGGTATTGTCTGCCAATATCTTTTTCAATTGAGCAATCAGCAATAGAATATCCACGATGAACTTTAATGTTAGAACGTGGCGGTCATTCTCCTTTGTCTGGGCATCAATTATGAAGTCCTTTGTCTCTAGTTGTTCTTGTTGTTCTTGAATAATCTGTTCAAGGGCTTGGTTTCTACCCTCCGTATATCTTTTCTTGCTCATATTGTTATGTCGTTTTTATCTGTATTTATTTTGGTTATCAAGTGGTTTGCATAAAAACCTTCTGTAATTTCCATCTTGAAATTGGTAATTGCTCTCTTGACAGTCCTTGCATTTGTTGAGAAGTCTTTATTCAGCAATGATTCAATCACTTCCAAATACATCAACAGAAACGAAAGTTCTTGGGTCAATGCTGATTGCGTGGTTAATTGCTCATTGATGTAGTCAAAGGCATTCTCTCTTGAATCCACTCCTTTCTGGAGAAACTTATTTTCCTTCCTTAACCTCTTAATCTCCTTTTTTAATCGCTTAATGTAGTTCTTGCTCATAGATTGATGTTCGTTGGTCGGTTATTTTTTTGTTTGGTCAAGCGGTCAAGGTATTCATTAAGAACCTCTTGGCATATAACCCTAACCTTTTCCTCTGTAATGGGCTTCTGCATACCCCTCTTCACAAATTCCCTTATCATATCATTTCTCTTTGTCTGGGTTTCCGATATTCGCTTTTTCGTGGCATCGGTGTGGGGTGTTGTATGCCTTGCATAGTTTATATTCTTCTTTGGTGTTTCTGACATTGGTATATTTCTTTTATCTTCATTTATCAAGTTTTGATTGGTGTCTAGCGTGAAGTAACTCATTTCTTACCTCCCTTCAAGTGCTTAATCAATGCGCTGTTGAGTTTGCTGAGTTCATGGAAAATCATCTTATATTGTTGGTTGTATGGTGTACCTTCTAACCTCATTCCAATGCTAGACAAGGCATTGCCCACTTTAACGAGTTCCTTCTGTGCCAACCTTATTTCCCTCTCATAATCAACGGATTCCTTGACAACTCTGTTCACGGAGTTCTCAACGATTCTGCTGAGTTCATTCATTGTAAGTCTTGTTAATTTTTTCATTGCTTCTTTTGGTGTCTTTCATTATGTTATTAAGTGGTTCGTAGTCCACATTGTACTGTAGATGGTCGGATTCTGCCTTGTCGATGGACTTGATGACTTGGAGCCTTATGTCAGTTTCATACTTCGTTACCACGTTGCACTTCAAGTTGATGTTGTAATACTTGCAATCACGATTCTTAGTGAAATTGATGTGCCTTAATAATCTACCTTCAATTAAGTGGTTAAGCGTTGGTGCTATCTCTATATTTGCCGATATAAGCCCCATCAAGCCCTTATCCAACTCATACCCTATTGAGTGCCTACAAAGCAGCATTGCAGCCTTTGTCGTTGTCTGTAAGCCTCCAAATGGGTCAAGCACGGTGTCACCTTTCATCGAGAACATTTGAATCAGTCTGTAGGGTATTTCTAGCGGATATGCGGCACTCCTATCTCTGGTCTCTTCTGCATCTATCTTCTGTGCCACACCTACCACGTTCCATGTGTCTGAAAACCATTCATTGCGCTCTTCATAGAAGAAAGCAGATTCACGCCTCAGTAGTTTCTCTTGGTCATTAAATACTCTCTTTGTGCCTTTTCTGAAAATCAGTATGTGTTCGTGTTCTGAGGTCACATAAGCCCCACACGGTAATGTTCCGCTCCCCATAAACTTATTTGGTGCATTGGTGGGCTTGTGCCATATTATCGGTGGCAGTTCCTTCAATCCCAATGCTGTTAAGAACTTGACAATCCTACTGTGGTTATCAAACATCTGAAAGTCACCATTGGTTGAACGTGGGGCGTCTGCAATATTGATGCAGATAAAACCGCCATCCTTCAACACCCTTATGCACTCAATCCATACCTTATCTAGCTCTTGGTGCATCAACTCAAATGCTTGCATTGGGTCGTTTGCTAAACATTCACCAATCTTGGGATTTATCCTTGAAAACATATCATCCCACATATCGTACATTGGGTATGGTGGTGAGGTCACGATTAGATTAACCGATTCATCTTCAAGTTCCTTCATCTTCTGTGCATTGCCGAATATTATGCGGTGATTGGTCATTTGTGTTTTCCATTGGTTTCTGTGTTATTAGTTTTCTGAATGTCGCTTTCTAATAAATAGTCTGATGATTCAAAAAGATACGTTCTGAGAGGAAAAAATTAAGGGGTCCTTGAAATTTTCTCAAATTTTTTTCTTGAATTTTTTCTAGGAAGACCAAACAGTACCTTTTCTTTGATACCACCCTTTCCCCTCCGAGACGGGGGTTACAAGGCCATGGGGCTAGTGGCCACCCCTTATGTCGGTATGGTATGGGGGCAATGCCCATATTCTTCACTCGTTATTGCTTGCCAATCGTGCATTTGACGGTAGGATTGACGAGAAGGGTGATTCCTGAGCCGTAGGGAGCATTTCACAGCTTCAGCGGATAAGTCATAGGGCAAGGAAAAGAAAGCGCATCCAAGGGGATTTACGGAGTTAAATGCCTGACAATCAAAGAAAAAAGATTAATTTTACCTTCTGATAATTTGGATTTCTCATTTATTTTTTATATCTTTGCAATAAATGTTATAGTTAGAAAAATTAGGTTTTTAGTAGAGGGAATCGAAACGGCATCAATATTGATTCCCTCATTTTTTTCAAAGAGATTGTTTTAATTTTCATATTTCACATTATTTATTAAACAGAGGGGAAGCGGATTGCAAACGCTGTGCATATCATCTTCCAATATCCATGATATGCTTTCCCCTCTTTCATTTGTTCATAACGGATATTGGATTTGTTAACGGATATTGGTATGAGAGAAACACTAGACTACACATTTGAGGTGAGCTTGTCAACAAGAACGTATGACCATAAGCCAAACAAGACCACTGAGATTCCATCCATGAGATTTCGCAAGACCACAACTGACATTGGGGGCTTCGTTGATGCCATTGCTGACGGACATTGTTATACAACTGTATTTCCATTTGACGAGTTCGGAATAAAGAAACAAAAGACAGATGAAAACTTCCTCTATTCAAACTTTCTTTCAATTGACTTTGACAATAGGGAAATTGACATGACAACGTTCATCGACACGGTAAAGTATAAGCCAACGATTGCCTACACCTCATGCAGCAACGGACAAGAGGGGAAGGGATTTAGGTATAGGTTCATATATTGCTTTGACGAAAGGATTGAGAGCATTGATGAATACAGAGGCTACGTCCAAGCTGTTTTGGATGCAAACAACATTCCAAGTGAGGACATTGACCCACAAAGCTATAAGGCTAGCTTGCTGTTCATCGGCAATGGGTGTGGGAACATTGAGGTGTCTGTGAACAATATAGTTTATTCTAAAAAAGATTTTTCTTTACAATATAATAATTTTTTTAATAATATTATTTTATTAAATAATACTAGTATTAATAATATAATATATAATAATATAACCCCCATAAACAATATCATTCTGAATGACACTTTTTCAGACAAGCAGTTTGAAGAGGACTTTAAGAAGATGGAAGTCGAGGATATTATAGCCAAGTATAAGAACGTCTATCCGAACATTGAGCATACCTCCCTACCAAAGACGGATGCAGATATTCCCTATATCCTAATCCCAACCAATTACGTTGAAATAGAAAGAGACTGTAGAATAAATGAAAATGGAATAGCCAAAAAGTTAAAGGATGGTCACGGCAGAAGGAAGAGATTGTTCGACAACGGAATACTGAGAAGAAAGATAAATCCCAACATAACACTTGAAAACCTTGTCTATAACCTACTGTATGAGCTTCATCACTTTATTTCAAATAAGAACGCTGAGAATATCATCGGAAAGAAGGAAATATTCAATATAGCAACAGACGTTATGAAAGCGGACTTATCCAAGTATGACTATAAAAGAAAAAATGAGAAGGATTGGATAGTCAATGATGCTTATTGCAAAAAGCACAACCTTAATCGCAACCAAGTCAAGAACATTGCCAGAAAGGTATTCAACTTTTTAAAGATTGATAAACTGTACGATAAGGATTTGGCAGACGAAGAGAACGTTGAAGTGATGAAGAAGAACGGCGTAGATGTTTCATTAAGCACATTGGCAAGGTGGAAGAAAGAAAAAGGCATCACAAAGTGTAAGAAGAGAAAACAGAATAAAAATCAATAGAAAGTGACTTTTCAAATCATTCAACTATTTATAAATAAAAAAGCCTTGAAAACACTGTCTGTTTGCAGCATTTCAAGGCTTAAATGGAAAATAAGATTTGCTAAGAATAAGTATTTGATGATTTGGAAAAGTGCAAGGGAGTTCCCAAATTATGAGGTTTATGAGGACGGCACGATTTGGCGCATGGAACACCGTACACCGAGAGGAACTTACCTAAAGAGGAAGATGATTAAGCCCTATAGGGCAAAGAACAATTACATGGTGGTGTCGCTGCATGACTTTGAGGGAAAGCGTAGGCAGATATACGTGCATAGGCTTGTCTATATGGCTTTCTTCGGTAACATCAAGCCGAATGAAGAACTTGACCATATTGACCTCAACAGAAGCAATAACAGCGTCTCTAATCTTCGGTTGTGCTCACACCGTACAAACTGCAACAACCCCAAGAGCATTGAGCGTTATAGGGCTGCAAATGCCTTGGAGAAGGGCAAGTTCAACCGAGAGAAGATGCAAGAGGCTAGAGGTGAGAAGCGTGAGCAAGAACTTAAAGACCTTTATCTTATTATCTTCAAAGAAAAGGGAAAGGTGAAGTTGTGGGAGTTCATCAATAGGGGTCACTGCAACTATTACCGAGGGGCAAGGATTGTGTCGGAAATGAGCAAAACCGTTGCGAATATGGGAGTGTCTAGCAATTAGATACTCCCATTATTTTATTCGATTATCGGATAAGATATAACACAAATATTATAATCAACAACAAAGGTTTATATAGTTGAAATAATATATTGATTTAATAATCATACAATATGTGCAAAAATGACATATTCCAATATTGATTGCTGAATATAGGTGAAATATCATATTGTTATTCTCGCGCACATACATTATTGATAATAAAATAGATGGCTTTTCTATAATAAATTATTTTGGGCTGTGCAAATATTTTGCCGAAAATCTACCATATATTAACATCTTTTATAAAAATAACCGCATTCCCATTTGGTTATTCCAATTATTTTTCGTATATTTGCATCACTGAGGTTATCAATTAGATAATTCAAAAGGCCAACGCTTCAACCTTGTGACCTATCAAAATTGAGCGAAGCGAAACCTCAAAAGGCATCAGAGACAGTATTAGGCTTGTCAGGCGAGTGTTCCTATAGGCACTTGCTAGGGGGAATTACGCTCTGGTCTCAATGGCAGCATCTTCTACGCAATAGTAGATAGGTGCAATATCCCTCCATAAAGCAATAGACACTGTGGATTGGCGGCACTCTCATAGGGTGTGGCAAGGGGAAGGTGTGTCTGTAGTAAAAATAACATAACCATCTGAATCTATGTCGATTGAAATCAAAAACAAGATTGCTCAAAAGGTCGCCAAGGCTCTACAAATCGGAGAACTTGACCCTTGTCAGATAGGTGAGATAGAAGCCAAGATAGGCTTTCCGCTGAATCTGAATGAGGTGGAAGTGGCGTGGGCTAAGCGTATTTGGGAGAATCGGCAGCAGTACAAACTTTAAATAACGAGAAATATGGGGATAAAGACATATAACACAAGTTACAAGACCGTTATCTTCGATTATGACGGCACGATATTCGACACTGACGTTATGCAACAGTATGTCGGTAACACCAAGAAGTTCCCAAGGTTTTCGCCTCAATGGATAGCGGCTCGCAAGGAGTATCTGTCTCACATTGTTGACGTAAAGCCGTATGACGGATGGACTGAGGTGTTCAAGTTCCTAAAAGACAATAACATCAAAGCAGCAATAGTAAGCGGAAACAACCGTGAAGTTCTTAACGTTGCTACAAAGCACTTTGAACTGCGTGACATATTCCCAAAGGAGAAGGTTAACCGCATAGGCTGTAGAGACGTGAACGGCAGAAGAATACGTAAGAGCGGTGGCAATCCTACGCTCTTTGAGTTCGCTCTTCAACAACTTGGAGAGACCGTTGACAATGTTCTTGCCTTCGGTAATGAGCCTTGCGATGCCCTTGCTGCGTCTAGCATTGGAATCACTGCGTATCACTGTCTATGGGGTGCTACCGATGAAGATAGGAAGATAATGCAGAATGACCGTGAACACGTCTGCCTCAGTGACCCAAGACAGATAATCGAGATACTTAAATCTACCTACAGCCCATCCTAACTAGGGCTGTTTTAACCGAGTTGGCTATGTGGGTTAGGGCATAGCCTTTTCATTTAATAGAATAAAAATGATACAAACCTCCTTATACAGAGGCGATTCTGCCTCTATGCTCAAACTTGTTCTATCCAAGAGTGTTGACTTGGTAGTTACTTCACCTCCGTATGACAATCTTCGTTCATACAACGGTGCGGCTGTTGATTGGAGCTTTGACAAGTTCAAGGCCATTGCCAATGAGCTTGCTAGAGTGCTGAAAGACGGTGGTGTGATAGTTTGGAACGTCAAAGACCAATGCGTGAAAGGTGGCTACAGCTGCAACTCATACCGACAAGTGCTGTACTTTGTTGATGTGCTTGGTCTTAAACTGCATGATACTATGGTGTGGGAGAAACCAAATCCTTTTGTTAGAGGGCGTGGAAAACGTTATCATGCAGCCTATGAACCTATGTTCATATTCTCAAAAGGTGAGCCAAAGACCTTTAATCCTATCATGCGTGAGTGCAAGCACGGTGGCGAAGAACGTAACCAAAACTTTGCGGATAATAGGGGAAATGGTTATGTCAAGCGTAAGCATGTGGTCATATCGAATGAGTGCATTGACTTCAACGTGTGGAGCATACCAACAGCCACTTCAAAGGAAACGTCCTACACCCTAAAGGACGGTAGGAAGATTAAGCATACAGCGGTGTTCCCAAAGGAGTTAGCAGCACGTCACATAAAGACGTGGACTAATGAAGGTGATGTTGTTCTTGACCCATTTATGGGCAGCGGCACGTCTGGAGTTGCAGCCGTTGAATTGGGGCGTTCCTTCATCGGTTGTGAGCTTAACGAGGACTACTTCACAATGGCATCAGAGCGCATTGAAGAGAAAATGAAGGAGTGTGGGTATAAAAAGGACATTGAGCCTCTTTGTGCCTCTGACTTGTTATCCGAGAGACGTAAGATGAAGGTGAGGAATAGGAGGGGCAAGAAGTTCAACCTCTTCATTCAGCGTGTGGAGTGCAGCGTATATGAGAAATGCGGATTCTGTCGCTACCATTACATCGACAAGCCCATCAACAAGGCGGCAGCAAGCTACTTGATAACTGGTGCAAAGGGCAATCCGATTGCTTTCATTGCTTTCCTTAACCATACCTTCAAGGGGTGTCCGAATGGGCTTATGGTGAGCAGATTCGTTATTCTTCCAAAGTACAGAGGAAAAGGCTTGTCAATGCCCATACTGAGCAAGGTATGCGGAATGTTAAAAGCAAATAAGAAGCGTGTGTTCATCAACACCGAGAATCCCTTGTTGGGCAAGGCTCTTGACCGTTCCAAGTGCTTCATGGGTACTACCTTTGACCATAAGAAGCGTAAGATAGAGTATGATGCCAAGTATGCCCATCGGAGAGGTGGCTATGCTTGGCGAAAGGAATACTGCGGATGCGCTGTGTACGGATATGGCAGTATGTTGAAGAAACTTTCTGTGATACGTGAGAAGCGGAAGAATATTAATCTTGAAAAATGTGTCAAAAAAGCCATACCAATATGCGCGATATATCATATTGGTTCGCGTGTGCGTGAACGTTCATCTTGTAGCATGGGGAAGGCTGTGGTAGGCGGTGATTGTGCTTCAATGGGAACTGTAGGCGGTGATTGTCGCACACTTGGCATCGTTGGGGAGAATGAGCTTGGCAGAGCTATAAGTGCAATAGGCTTTGCGGACACCTCATAACAGCTGCAAATGCCCATTACAAGCGGATTTTTTGAAAAAAGTTTGTCTTGGATTTTGAATTGTCGATTATTATTTATATATTTGCAATGTTGAGTTGGTAATCTTTCACATGTGACCTTAGAATATTCTGATTACCAACCTTCAGGCAGCAGAGACTTAGTTTAAGTTTGGTTCGTTGACAGCCCTTATTGTGCCTTTGTGCCAGGTGCTGTACTCTGTCACACCTTATCCTAACTTGGGGTGTTTAGTATTAACCGCTATGTGATGTTAGGACATAGCTAATTTATTTAATTTCATAATTTATGAATACTATTTATAGAGAATTGACAAGAGGGTTGGAAAACGAAATAGACAGTATGCCCTTTGGTGTTAGCGAAAAGACACTTAATAGATTAGTGAACAAATCATTAAACCGAGTAATAAAGAAGGTCGGGCAAAAGTGTGGATTGAAGGACGTACAGACAAAGTTGGTAAAAGACCTTTTCTGGAATTGCGATATGTCTTTTCCGAACTTTGATGATGAATGCTATATTAGCTTGCTAAAAGGGAAAGATGGGGGTAAAGTAAGGCGGTTGGGGTCTTTTGAAAGGATTAACGACAATGCTGACAAGAAAGGTTTGTTGGGCTTTCAGAATGATATTCTCTTTAATGGGGAATGGGGCGCAAACTACAACTCAGAGAGGCGTGAAATGCTTGGAGGCTATAGTGAAGATGGGATTTCTTTCACTCCAAGTTTTAGGATTACCGACATAGACGAAGAGTTTGTTCCTAACGCTATTGCTCTCTGTTCTATTCTATATTCCAACTATGGGAATATTGACTGTACCTATACTTGTTTGTTGAGAGAATTTGAGAAATGCCATAAAGAGGCTTCATAGACGTGTTACTTGTGAGCAAGGTCAAACGAATTAAAGCCCTTGCTTACATTCAAACTCATAATACATGAAAAAGAATGAAGTGACAAGTTACCTTCTTGAATCACTAGGTGACAGCAGAAGGAAAACCGTGAAGATGAACGATGAACTGCTTAAATACTTTTCTCGCAAGGGAAGCATCGGTATGGTGGCAAGAGAGTTGGAAAAGCGGAGCGGACACCCTTGCAGTATGGAAATTGACTGCTACAAGCGTAGGATTTACATAAAGAACACAGAGAAGTTAATCACCAAAAGCACACTGAGGAAAAGGTGGAGTGATAAACTTATAGAGATTTTTTTTAGTGAGCCTACAATTGAGACTAGGAACCCTTATTACTCATGCGCTCCTTATATGTGCCTCTATTCTATGTCGGAGGTTAACCGCATCGAGAGAACAACCCGTTTTCAAAAAGAGTTCAAGAGGTTAAAACGAGCAAAAGTAAAGAACTACAGAAGAGATACTGCAATGAAACTTGCGGAGAAATTTCATCTTAATTGTAAAATAAGAGAAAAGCATGAATAACCAATATTTAACGAGAACAGAGCTTATAAGGAGGTGGAATAGGGAACTTGTGGATTCCTATTTCCCTCAATGCTCCAAGGTTCTGCCAAACCCAAGGAGCAAACGCTATCCGAATATGCAGTTATATGACATATATAAGGTTAGACGCATTGAAGCAATGCCCTACTTTGCTGAGAAGTTATTGAAGGTTATTGAGCATAAGATAAAGATAAGAGAGGCTAAAAAGTTGAAAAAGAACAAATCAATAATTGTCGATGAAAAAGAAGAAACCAACTAAGGCAGAGAAAAAGCGTATCAGGAAAGAACGTAAGGAATACAACAAGCAAGAAGATTTAATAGTAGGGGATTCGCCAATTTTCCGTCACAAGTACAGACACAAAACCTTCTATTGTCCTATATGCAAGCAGAGATTTGACACCTCAGACTATCTAAGTGGGGTTTTCAAGGGAAATGACAAGGCAATGTGGCTAGCCAATATGGTGATGCACTACAGACACAATCATATAACGTCATGGAATAAGTATTGGGGATGGAACGGAAGAGCCTATAGAGAAGCAGCGCATTTCGGTGACTATGACACAGAGAAGTCCATTGTAAATGAGAGGGCAAAGAGACAGATTGCAAGGAAATGTCCTCAGTATATCATTGCCAATGGCATCAATGCAGACGTATATTCCGCACTCCAAGGCACAACAGAGGAAACTTTAAAGGTCGTTGATAGTGTGTGGAGCAAACATCAACAGAATACAAATTGATTACCCTTGTTTCGATTGGGATGGTCTGTGAAGATAATCCTAACCATTTTTCATTTCTTCCTCTTATAGAAACCACCGTAACACGGTGTGGCATAGTGCCACATATCCCAACACTCACTCTTTAGGTCGCACTGCGCGCAAGAAGAGCGATTGTTGCCCTTTTGTCTTACATAGTCTGCGCCATTGACTGTTACCGATTCCAACAGTGCCACCTCCCTTATATAGCCATCTGCAAGCATCTTTGCCCTAACAGCATCGTTGATATACCTTCCTCTTGTACCTTCAATGGCACCTGAGTTGAATACCTCATTCAAGTCTGCATCGAGCTTCAACGCAATCTGCGGTTTGCTGCGTGGATTAGATGGGCGGCCAGCACCAATGCGCTTGCCACCGTGACCGTTTTTTGTTTTTTCTTCCATCTTCAATCTGGTTTTTGCGGCAAAGGTACGGATAATATTTTGAATATGGTATAACTTGTTAAATCTATTAATATATTTTAGTATAACCACATTCAAATTGCTAGAGAATGCTAGAAATGTATGCTTCTGGTTTAAAGCCAGTTAAATAATTGTCTTGAATTTGGTTATACCATTATTTGTTTGTACCTTTGCATCAGTTAAACGATTAAACATCAGGAAGTTATGAAAGAAATTAAGTTCAATGTGGATGGAAGAGAGTTGGCAGCATACCAACTTACAAACCGCCAAATGGTTGACCTCATTAAGAGCGACACCAAGGCTTGCAGCGAGGGTCGTGACCTTCTTATGCAGATTGTCCTCACACGATTTGAGATTGAATGTTGCCCCAATCATGGCGAGAACAATGACAATGTGTTTGTGAGGCAGTTCAGCAGTTTCGTTAACGGCAAGTGCCACAACAAGGAGAACGTGGCTGAGTTGATGGCAAGGGAACACAGATACCTACAGAGTGAAATGTTCTTCGTGTGTCTCGCATACATTCGGAAGATGGCAGAGAACTACGACAATGATTGCTATGACCTCAGAAATGAGTACGCATGTAGAACCGCAAAGCAGATGATTTCAGCATTATAACAAGACAGTATTAACCCTTTAAACCCCAATAGAATTATGTTACAGACCAATCAAGTTTCCGTTATCGCAGTTAAGGACATGACCATTGTACGTGCCAACGTAATAGCCGAGCGTACTAGCAGCCTTGAAATGGGAATCGCAAAGGCTATGCTTATCGAGCAGCTTAAAGCCAAGTTAAAAACCTCAGTGGCACACTTTATCTTTCAGAAGAAGAATGGAGAACTGAGAGAAATGTTTGCAACCACTTGCAAGCCTCTTATCGAGCGTCACGTAAACGGAAGAGGTGTTAGCCGTGAGAACTACGCTACAACAGCGGTTTTTGACGTGGAGAAGGGTGCATGGAGGTCATTCCGTTGGGAATCTCTGATTAAGGTGTTCTAATAATGGGAGATACGGATATGTTAGGCGAGGCAAAGGTGATATATCACCATCTTAGAACCAACCTACTCATTCAGTGGTCATGGGGGTTTCATTCCCCCAAGACCATTGCCTACGGACTTAAATTCTCCGTGCGCGGTTTGGCTTTCAGCGGTGAAGTGCGGATTAGGTATGACCGCTTGAATAATCGCTACGTGGTGATGTTTTTCAACGAGCGTGGGGAACAAGTAAGGAAGGTGTGGAATGTGCGCTTGGAGAGCCTTATTTCGGTCTTAGACCGCAATATTGACGGTGTGGATGGTGATTGGTGGCAAGAGTTCAAGAAGAGATATGTACTTAATCAAGTAGAAAGGTAAAAGTTATGAAGATGGCAGTCTATATCATGCAGATTTTATCGACAAAGCCCAATGTGGTGATGTCATGGGGCGTATGCAAGTTCAGAGCATTGCAAGGTGACGAGGGCGTTATGTTCCACACCCAAGGCTTCAAATGGAATGGATGGGTG
>OCTW011229563.1_pt1 | contig 12744 bp, 11 predicted proteins | sample 1539671 | NCBI WGS metagenome assembly OCTW01 (sample SAMN02144230, study PRJEB22623) | gut metagenome | biome: sheep rumen | host: Ovis aries | place: New Zealand | reverse complement strand
GCGATGGGATTGCCGGACGGATTGAGCTTATCCTGTAAAATCTGATTGAGATGCTCGACACCGCCTGCGTTCTGTCGCATTGGGCACAGTACCTGAATCTCATTCATCGGATCGAGCCCATACCGTTGAGGAAGCTTTTCACAAACGAGCTGCTCAATGAGATGTTCGGCATGCTCTGGCGTTGCGGCATTAAAAAGGTAAAACTCGCATCCCGGAGAAGCCATTTCTTCACGACTCGGAACAATGGGGTAAGCTCCCTCGTTAATGCGATGCGCATTCTTGACGATCAGACTCTGCTCGGCCTGCCGGAAAACCGTCTTTAACCGAATAACCGGCAAACAGTTCGATGAAATCAAGTCTTTAAGTACAGTTCCCGTCCCGACACTCGGTAGCTGATCGACATCCCCGACGAGAATGATCCGCGCATCGTTGGGCAGAGCAACGAGCAGAGACCGCATCAGTGTCAAATCGATCATCGAGGATTCATCGACAATATAAATCCCGGCCGGAAGCGGATTATCTTCATTTCGCGTAAATGCCCCGCGCGAATCTGTGACGTATGCATATTCGAGCAGACGGTGAATTGTCTTGGCCTCGATGCCCGTCGTCTCATTCAGCCGTTTGGAGGCACGCCCCGTCGGAGCTGCCAAAAAAACGGGAATATCCTGTTCCTGGGCGGCAGCAACAAAAACTTTGACAAGCGTCGTCTTGCCGGTGCCTGGTCCGCCCGTAATGACCATGAATTTTTCGTAAAGCCCCGTCAAAACTGCCTCTCGCTGCTGAGGGGCCAACTCAATCCCGAGCCGCGTTTCAATGCGTCGCACGGCCGCCATATCATCTTCATTCGGCTTGCCGTGGGAAGAGGCTTTCACCATGCGTGCAATTTCATTGGCCACCGAATGCTCCAGATTCCACATAAACGCACGATAGACGAGCGTCTCACCGGTTTCATCCCGGTCCGTCCGAATCGAACGCCGTTCGATGAGCGCATCGATATGCTCCTCGATCCGGGCCGGATCGACCTGCAGAAGACGAGCTGCCGTCTCGATCAGCACCTGACGCGGCAAATAACAATGGCCATCCGTATTCTCCGCCTCATACAACGCATAATCGATCCCCGCTTCGATGCGCATCGGATTATCCGGCGCAATTCCCATCTGAGCAGCAATCTGATCGGCACGTTTAAACCCAATCCCAGTCACCTCTTTCGATAAAAGATAAGGCTGCTGATTCAAAATCGGAATAATCTTTTTGCCATAAAGGCCAATCAGTTTCGAAGACAGTTCAAAGGACAGACCATGCCCCTGCAGATAAACAAACAGCTGACGATTGCCTTGTTTTTCCGACCATTCTTCCAGGATCAAATCGAGTTTCTTACGCGAAATCCCCTTCACTTCCAGCAGTTTTTCGGGATCATGATCCAACACATTGACCGTATTCTCGCCAAATTTCTGGATGATCCGTTCTGCCATGCGCAGCCCGATCCCCGTGAGCTGGGATGACAAAAAACGCGCCAGCCCCACACTCGAAGTCGGCATCGCAATCTCGCACGACTCGACCTTGAGCTGAACACCATATTTCGAATCCACCCAAGTCCCTTTGACGCGGATTTCATCGTCTACCTTGAACGCAGCGAGCGTCCCTACGAGCGTAAACGGATGATTTCTGCGCGTCACGGCATCGAGAATTGCATAGGAATTCTCGGGATTGACGTAACGCACACGCGTGATCCGAGCCGTCGTCTGGACGGTTTCACCCACTTTTTTTTCAAAAGACGGAAGCTGAATCTGAGATGACATCTGTAAACAACAGGTTGGAGTGATGTTTAAACGTAATTAGGAATTCTAAAGGTATTATCTAATGTATCGAGTTGCTTTAGCTCTGAGAATCATTGAACGATTTGTTCTTCAAATCTGCTCACATTATATATTGGCAAAAAATCAAAAAAACGGCCGATTTTTTTTATTCAATATCATTTTTTTTTGGCTGAATTCATCGTTAGCCAAAACATAGCCTTTTTTGTGATGTATGATCAATCGCGCCCGCTATCGCCTGACGGCGATACGCCCGGCGCGCAGCGGCTATTGCATACGCCGCTGCCTGCTTATGGTTTTACCTTACGGACGGCAAAGGTTGCATCCATCGTGTACGCGGCCATCCTTGAGCTCATCCTGCGTAGCCTTGCGAATGGAAAGTACTTCGACATCAAAGTGAAGTGTCTGACCGGCAAGAGGATGATTCGAATCGACGTAGACATTTTCTTCATCGATAGAAACGATCCAAAGGGGAAAAGGCTTTCCATCCTCCGATTTGGCAGTCATGCCCGCCCCCACGCGAAACATCGTCCCCTCAGGAAATATCGACTTGGGTACTCTCTGAGGCTCTCCCTCACGCTCGCCATAGGCATCCTCAGGAGCGACGTCTACATGGAACTGCTTGCCAATCGTCATGCCATCGAGCGCCTTCTCAAGCCCACGAAGTATCGTATTATGACCATGCAAATACCGCATGGGATTATCCCGTGTAGCAAGATCGAGAACTTCACCCGCATCATTACTCATGACAAAAATGACCGAGGGCACTGTATCCTTTGCAACGACATCTGTTTTCAATGATTCCGGCGTTTCTTCTATCATGGTATCAACTCTCATTTGATTTTGCTTAAAACTCCACAACGGAGCGTGGAACTTCTAATCCCTGAACCACAAAATTCAAGCGTTTTATGCCTATTAAAATATAAATCCCATCCACAAATCTTGAAGAATCGTGTTTCAGGGTGTAAACTAAAAGGGGAAATATTATGAATTATTCCCCCTTTTGGAGGTTATCATGAAAAAAATGAATCCATACCTAAGATTATTTCTTACCTCGATAATGGCATGCTCGTTGGCAGCATGCAGTGATGACGCCGGTGAAAAGAATCATGAAGATCCACCAGCCGAGAACCCGGACGATCCCGGCGGGAATCCCGACGAACATGGTGGCAAACAAGACGAACCAGGCAAAAACGATCCCATCGTGGAGCCCGAAAAGCCCGAACAGGGATGGGAAGGACTACTGCTCCCGGCAGGCCCAACCGAAATTGAAATTCCCAATTCCGGGTTTTCAAAAATTAGTGCACAGCTCATTTCAACCAAAGAAGGTAATTACGGACTTGGTTTTGTCGGCGAAAAAATAGAATGGGGCGTCGAAACCGGAGCCGAATCGGTTTCTCTTTCAGCCAAAAAATCGAGCACTTCAGACAATGGTGTCGCCAACATCACGGTCAATGCAACCGATGTTTCGGGGGATGCGGTTGTGGTGGCCAAAAGCAATATTGCGCCCCAGTTAGTCAGATACAAAATTCATGTGCTCGACAAGCCGACCAGCAATCTCAATGTCAAAACCGAATACTCAGGAAATGCCCCTGTCCAGAATTATTCCATAAAAATCTACGATGGTTCGGAAGTTCAGTGCGCCCGCATCGATCTCGAATCCGGTGAGATTATCAATTCGAAAACAGAAACGCCTGCAGAACCGCTGCTTCCTGCTGTCGATTCTTCAACCGCGCTCTTCGAGAATCTCTCGCTGGAACAGGATTATACCCTCATCGCTTATGGTTTCTCGCCAGATGGTGCTCGCGTAGCCGCCGGATGCCTCGATTCGGGGATCAATCTCATTGCCAGTCAAACCGTCGATGCTACAATTCATCTCAATGCGATTGACCTCGATCCCGTGACCACCTACCACGTCCGCAGCTATTTCGACCTCGGCGATGTCGCTTCTGCCCTGGGCAGTGTCGGCAAATTCATCGTAACGGTCACTGATTTCGCAAACAATCCTGGCCAATCCCTCTATTCCGCCATCATGGACCTCATTACAGCATCTGTCGGTGGGGCCATCAGTAAGATTGCCGATGTTGTTCTTTCTGCCACATTTAAGAACGATTTAATCAATAAAATAAATGAATTGGCCAGAGAAAACGATACGGTCAACAAAGTCGGCCTCTTTGCCTGCCAGTTCAGAAATATCGTCCGCACCATGGAATTCATGGGCGAGCTTGGCGTCGAAAAAGTTGGAGCCGTCGAGCTCAAAGGCACCGATCAATACGATGGTGTAGCCGCCTATTGGCGACTCGATTGCGCAGACAGTAGCGACCCCAATTGCGGACGAATCCCATTGTCCTCGAAACAGCTCGGGCTCGACGATACACTCTATTTCCTCGAAGGTACATGGAACGGCTCTATCGCGAATGGCTACGATAAACTCGCCATCGAAGCCCATGAGATGAACCTCTATTACGGCAAAATTATCGTTTACCTCATTAACAATTACCTGCTGCCCAAACTCGCCGATGGTGCAACCAGCTTCGATCAGGCACTTATCAATTGGGTGAACTGCAATTCTGTTGGCAACTGGCTTTCGAATACACTTTCGAGATGCTATGGTGTATCAGTTGCAGGTTCCTGTGTTGGTTTTGAATGGAATGTTGGCAAATCCCAAGCTGCTGGCTGGTGTGAAACTGCCATTGGTGGACTCGGATCTATCCTCAATTTCGTAGCAGCCTACGAGGAACTCCAAAAAACCGGCTCCGATATCAACATCAGCGGTACCGCAATGTTTAAAGATACCAATGCCGATAATGTCGTCGATATTATTCATGATGGCGAATGGTCTGGCTATATGACCGTCACAACATCCTCCACAGACAGTGATGGCAAAACGACCAAAAACTCCACTTCGACCGGTATCAAAGGTATTTGGAGCGCGTACAACATGAAAAATGTCGATACCGGCAACGGCATGTATTGCACTTATCCCAAAACAGAAACCGATTCGAGTGACCAGCAATGCCATTATCCCGAAATTGACTTCCAAAAACTCGCCGGTGATGGCCTGTGCAGTGAGTATAAAAAATAATTAGCAATAAGCTGTGTGCAATGAGCAATTCAATGACATACACCAATCTATTCCTAAAGAACAGAGTAACAAACACTACCTTAGGCGTTTATTTGGGTATTGCCATTTCAATTTCAAATTGCTAATTGCACATTGCTAATTCTGAATTACGAGCGCTAATTGAAATAACCACCTGACACTCGGACAGCTAATTCATTCCATGTCCTACATCGTCCTTGCCAGAAAATGGCGTCCCCAGACTTTTGCCGATCTCGTCGGGCAGCAACACATTGCTGTGACTTTGCGCAATGCCATTGCCCAAAACCGCGTAGCGCATGCCTTTTTGTTTACGGGTTCACGAGGTGTCGGCAAGACCTCGACGGCACGCATCTTTGCAAAAGCCCTCAATTGCGAGCATTTCCCCGCAGACGAGCCCTGCAACGAATGCCAGAGCTGCCGCGAAATCACCGAAGGGCATTCGATGGATGTCATCGAAATCGACGGTGCTTCCAACCGCGGTATCAATGAAATTCGCGAGGTACTCGATGCCGTTCGCTATGCCCCGAGCAGGGATCGCTACAAAATCTACATCATCGACGAAGTGCACATGCTCACGACAGAGGCTTTCAATGCGCTGCTCAAGACACTCGAAGAGCCGCCGCCTCACGTCGTTTTTATCTTCGCCACGACCGACCCCAATAAAATTCCCATTACCATCGTCAGCCGATGCCAGCGGTACGATTTTAAACGCATCAGTACCGATGATCTTGTTGCCCACCTGTCCGGTATCGCGAAGGCAGAAAATATCGCATTCGAAGAATCTGCATTGCATCTGATTGCACGCACTGCACGCGGCGGCGTGCGTGATGCACTCAGCGCAATGGACCAAATCATTGCATTTGCCGAACAGCCCATCAACGGGGAACGGGCTGCCGAAGTACTCGGTGTAGCGAGTCGCGAGACACTCATGAAAATGGGAGAATGCATTGTCAAACGCGATATCGAAGGCGCACTGGCATGCATCGCAAAAGTCGACCATTACGGTCAGAATCTCTCACAATTTGCATTCGATTTACTCGAGTTTTTACGCGATGTTGCCGTGCTTTCGGCATCCCCCAATGCCCCTGTCGAGCTCAATGCCGCCGAAAAAGCCACGGTCAACCCCTGGCTGACACTGATCAGTCCTGACAGATTGCAGCGCATTTTCCAGATTTGGTACCAGACATCAGAACAATTGCCCAAAAGCCTATCTCCAAGATTAGTCATGGAAATGGCAGCCATCAGGATGTGCCAGGTCGAAACCGTCGTACCGCTCGACGGCATTCTTCGCCGTATCGATGCCATCGCCAAAGCATTGAGCAATTCTGCCAATATTGCTCCGGATGCGATGGAACATATTCAGGGATACATGGCACAGCTCGGGTTGTCGCCCGATGCCGAAAAAAAAAAGCCTGATTTAATCCCTCGACCAGACGATCTCTCCCCAAATCCTTCATCCATGCAGCCGATACCTGCGCCACAAACGCAGGTTCCTGCAGCTTCGGCAGACATCCAGACTCCAAAGCCTGAAGCCTCCCCGGTTTCCCTCGAGAATCCCCCCACAATGCTGCCGGCAGCCACGATGCCGGTAGAGAGTTCTGTTTCAATTCCCGAGGCAGCCAAGCCACCCGTCGACAATCCTACTTCAAAATCCCCCATTCCACCGCTCCCTTCCCCGGAGGATGACAATTTTTTTAACGATGTGCCATGGCCGGATGAAATAGAAGATGCAGTCTCTCCCAATGATTTTATGGGAATGGACAGCGCATGGGACAACCCGGAAGAAGACAGTCTGGACCCTGATTCCGACGCTGAAGAATCAATAAATGACATTATTGATAAAAAAACACTTGAAGTTTCTGCCAATCGGCCTAAAACTGCGCCGCCCTCTGGTGTAGCCGAAACGGCACATCTGAGTGAACAGCAGCTTTGGAAACAATTGATCAGAAAGATCGAAGGTCCGCTCTCCAAGATATTGGCTCGGGCACGTCTCGACTGTTACTCAAAAAATTCAGTTGAGGTAACATTACCTTTAGCTTTTCATGGTCTGATAACATCAGATCACATTGCTCTGGTCGATCGGATTCTCGCAAAAGAAGTTCACTCTGCATGCCGTTTTGTCGTGCACTACGACGAGTTCGGCGACGATACCGAAACAGTCGCCGCCCAGGAAGCCAGGGAGCAGTTACAATCAGAGCAGCAGGCTTATGCACGCGTGCGGGAACATCCGCTGATGCATGCCATTGTAGAAACTTTTCACATCGATCCATCTTCGGTTCGATTTACCATTCACCCAGACAGGATAAATTCATGAGTAAAGTTGTTAAAAACACCGGTTTGAATCAGATTCTCTCCCAGGCTCAGAAACTTCAGGGCCGTCTTGGTCGTCTTGAAGAAGACATGAAAGCCAAAGTCGTGGAAGCCTCCGCTGGCGACGGCAAAGTCACCGCCGTAGTCAATGGCAATCGTGAACTCATTGCCCTCAATATCGCCCCCGAACTTCTCAATGGCGAAAATCCAGAGCTCCTCGAAAACCTGATCATCAGCGCAGTCAATACAGCTCTCAACAATGTCCGTGAAATGGTCAATTACGAAATGAACCGCGCCACAGGCGGCTTCTCCATCCCCGGTTTGATGTAATGAACGCAGAATGCGGAATTGAGTGCCATAAAGTTCAAGAATAATCCTGAAGGTAAAATGAATATCTGATTTAGGATAGTACTTGAGCACACATGGTTAATTACGCATAACTGTTCAGCCCCTATGTTTATTTTCCTCGAAAGCTCAAATCATTCGTTAAATGCATAATGCCTAATTCTGAATGCATAATGAAATGTCATACTCAGAGGATTTGAATGATTCCTTTGGGTTTACAAAATCATTCAGCATTATGAGTTCAGCATTATGAATTAAAGAGGTTTTAAGTGTTTTGGGAAACAGGTACATACTCTAAAGCTGAATAGTGACAATTACGCATTACAAATTACTAAAAAAACTTGACTTTTATCAGGTAACATGCCAGAAAGCGCCGCGTTTTGTGCCGCCCTGGCACACGGTTTTATGTCAGCACAGGGGCAACATAATATGCCTCAAGTTCTGTCTCAAAGAATTTTTGTCAGCCTAAAAGCTGCATACTTATTTCGGAGTAAATTATGAAACGTACATTTCAGCCGAGCAAAATCAAACGTGCTCATACGCACGGTTTCCGTACCAGAATGTCTACCGCTCAGGGCCGCGAAGTACTCAATCGTCGTCGTGCCAAAGGCCGTAAACGTCTGGTTCCATCTGTTCCTGCTAAACACTAGGATAAGCCCCCTATGAAAATTACCCCGAACCGGACATTCGGATGGGGTAAGGCGGTTCGCCTGCGAAAGCATGCACAATATTGCCGGGTTCAGTCCAAAGGGCGTCGAGTCGGCGGGAAGTTCCTGTTATTCATCTTCACGCCGTCTTCGCTTGTGAATGCCCGTTTTGGATTGACGGTTAGCAAACGCGTAGGCAATGCGGTTACCCGTAATAAGGTTAAACGCCGCCTTCGCGAGATTTTGCGCCATCATAAAAATATCCTCAGCGGCCTGGATGTCGTTGTAATCGCTAAGAATAATGCTGCTTCTGCCAGCTTTGTGTCTTTAAAGCAAGATGTGACCGAGCTCCTGGAGCGCGTACTTCGGAGTTGCTCATGTCCTCATTAGTTCATCAGGCTTTTAAAGGCATTTCTAACGCACTTAAAGTCTTGTGCCTTTTCTTGATTCGATGCTACCAAAAAGGCATTTCTCCATGGCTTGGAGCTAATTGTAGATTCAGACCTACGTGCAGCGCCTATACTTTTGAAGCCATCGAAAAATATGGCCCCGCCAAAGGTATCTTTCTCGGAATGAAGCGCATTTTAAGATGCCGACCTGGCGTGCCAGGCGGATATGACCCTGTACCTTAAGATTTTCGCCCCATTTGGGGAAACTATCTGTTTTGCATAACCATTGCGCATTGCGATTGGCGCTTTGCGAATTTCATATCTACTGGAATTGCTCATGGCGGAGTATTTAAACTACAACGGCTCCAACGATAGCGGTGGAAAAAGTTCCAATTGGCTCATATTAATGGGGCTCATGATGCTCGCTTTCATCGTGATGCCTTATTTTATGCCCCAGCAAAAACCGGAATCCCTCCCCGAAAAAACACAAGATACTCAGGAAACCAAAGACGATTCCCTCGTCGTTTCTGTCAAATATCCCATCGAATCACGCGTCCTTGAAAGCGATCAATATCAAATCACATGGACAAATGCTGGTGGCGGTCGAGTTCAGGATGTACTTATTAAAGATCCCGATCGCTATTTTGAACACGGCGATTTCATTCGCTCCCAAAAATCTGAAAATGAAAATCTCGGTGGAATCCTGCCGTTCCGAATGACATTGCCTGCCATGGGCGTGACTGCCGAAACACAGTTCCAAACGGCGTCCCCTGCCGACTCACATAACGAAGTCAAATACACATACGTCGATCCTGAGGGAAAATTCCAATTCGATAAGTCATTCTCGACCACGGATGTTCCTTATATCGTACACACTAAAATCGCTCTGACCAATCGGACAGATCAGGCCATCAGCGACAAACTCTCCATCGCTTTCTTTATTAAACAAATCAAAGGCGAAGAACCAGGACTGTTTACACCAGGAGCTTATGTCGCCGCCAAATGCTATGCAGATGGCGATCTCGAATACGTCGACGCTACCGACAAAAACGAAACAGAATCCTACCAAAAATCACTTCAGTGGTTTGGTGTCGATGAATCCTATTATGCCATGATTATGATGACCAATTATGGCGGTTCATGCGAAATCAAAAATGAAGTTAAAAATGAAGAAAGCTTGCTCAGCAGTACTTATGCGCTGCCCCTCGTACTCAACCCCAATTCGACGACGACTTACGAATTCGATGTCTACATGGGGCCAAAAGAAGCCCGCTATTTGAGCGCTGCCGGCGAAGATCACAACCTGCCTGCCGTCATCGATTACGGCTGGATGGAAGTCCTGGCCAAACCCATGGCATGGATTCTCGATAAATTCCATGAACTCACCGGAAACTGGGGATTTGCCATCATCCTGCTCACCATTATCGTACGATTGCTCCTGTGGCCTATTGCACAAAAGAGCCAGCTTTCTATGATGCGCATGTCCAAAATTGCGCCGCTCATGCAGGAACTCCAGGAAAAATACAAAGACGATCCTCAGACACTGCAACAAAAACAGCTCGAACTCTACCAAAAACAGGGCATCAATCCCTTCGGCTGCCTGCCGCTCCTGCTGCAAATGCCGATATTCTTCGCGCTCTATCGCTGCATCTTCGTAACCGGCGGTCTCTACAAAGCCGATTTCGTTTTCTGGATACACGATCTGTCCGCGCGCGATCCCTTCTTCATTCTCCCCATCCTCTGTGTTGCTCTCCTCATAGTTCAGCAACTCCTCACACCAACGGCCACCAAAAATAAACAGCAAAAAATCATGATGATCACGATGCCCGCTTTCTTCGGCCTCATGATGCTCTTCTTACCCGCTGGCCTTAATCTCTACATGTTCGTCAGTTCGCTCTTCTCCATGGGGCAAAGCTTCTACGTGCGCCATATCATCGCGCAGGAAGAAGGTGCAAAAGCCGTTGCCGCAGACGCCAATGGTGTCATCGACATCGAGCCATCCACACTCTCGAGCAAAGAAAGACGCGCCGCTAAAAGACGTGAAGAAAAGTAATCTTTTCATTGCTGTACCGGTCCTTGCAGCCTGACGGCTGCTACGTCCTCGGGCCACGGCTATTTCGGCTTTACAAAGCCTCAATACGCCGCGGCTCTTTTTTTGTGGGGATTCACACCACAGTGTGATAAAAAGTGCGCTGTATCAGAAACGCTCAAGTTTCTGATAAGCGCACGCGAAGGGCGTATCGCAGATAGCCCGAAGCAATTAGCAATTATGGTTTTCGTAAGATTATTTCTAAAAACAGAATGAATCTGAAACTATGAATACAACTTTGTTTTATAGGTATTTCCATAGTTTTGCATTTCAATTGCGCATTGCGAATTCAAAAGCCAATTTTATGAGCTTTAGATTCAAACTTTAGTATGACACACCAATTGCGCATTATGACTTGCGCATAGCAAATTCATAAAGGAACTCCCAATATGATGGATTACATGTACGATGATTACGATGGCGACGTCGTTGACAGAGCGGCAGATTTTCTTGCAGATCTATTGTCCTATATGGGATTTGATGCAGAAATTCACACGGAAGTCATCGACAACACAGCAGTGTTCGATATAATCGGCGATGACGTCAAATCTATTTCGCCAGCCATCGATCCATCTGTCGTCAATGCCCTCTCCTGGATCATTAAACGCGCAAGATTTATTCTCGGTTCTGGCTATCGCTTCGATATCGATGTCAATAGCTACCGCCTGGAGCGCGTCCATAAACTCGAAGGCGTCGCACAGGAAATGCACGACAAACTCGAAGGCGGACTCAATAAAATCACGTGTTTCGGCATGGATAATGTCGACAGACGTGCGCTCCACCTGCTGCTCAATGCAGACCCCATGGTCAAAACCGAATCCAACGGTTATGGCAATTTCCGCCATCTCGAAATATCTAAGAATGAGCAATAACCGCCATGGCCAGGAAATCCAACGATTGGCACGACGAACCCGCTGCGATGCAATCCCCCTTCGGGATGCTTGCTCAGCTCAAAAAAACGAGCGATACAGACGCTCCATCTGCACCCACGGCAGTCCAAACCACATCAACTGCCGTCCTGCCTAAAGTAAAATCCACCCGAATCGAACGTGCACAAAGAAGCGGCAAAACCGTGACAGTTGTCAGTTTCCAGGGTAACCCTACTGACGAAGCAAAACAATCATGGCTTAAAATGGCCAAAACCAAGCTCGGTGTCGGCGGATCCGTCGAAGATGATCATGTGATTTTACAGGGCGATCAAAGAGAAAGGTTATGCTCGATTTCAGAAAAATGAAATTCGCGACAAGTGCCGCTTCATACAAGCAATTCCCGACAAATCGCCACCCAGAAGTGGCTATCGTCGGGCGATCCAATGTCGGGAAATCCTCACTTCTCAATATGCTGTGTGAACATAAGCAGCTTGCCAGAGTGAGCAAAACCCCGGGGCGCACACAGCTCGTCAATTTTTTTGATATCGAAGACAAAGCTTACATCGTCGATTTACCTGGATATGGCTATGCCGATGTCCCCGAAAGCATCCAATCCAAGTGGGATGACATGATGCACGAATATCTCGCCGGACGTGAACAGCTGCTCGGCTTGCTCCTGCTGCTCGATGTGCGCAGATCACCCTCTGAACATGATCACCTCATGTTCGATTGGTGCATGGAACGCGGTCTGCCTGTCCTCCTCATATTGACCAAAGTCGACAAAGTCGGCAAAAATGAAGCCTATAATCAGCTCCATAAAATTGCAAAGGCATTCGATACATCCCCAAAACAGCTCATTTCAACTTCGACACTCAAACGCATTGGGCTCGAAGCATTGCGCGAATCTCTCAATGACCTGTTTGATGATTTCTTTGCAATCCAAAAAGAAATTGATATTGCCACGCAAGATAATCCATAACCATACGTGCCAAGATAAGTGGGCGAATTACCAATAACTTGCTGTAGCTTCGCTCGCCTGCTCCCGGGTCAGATTGTACTTTTCAATGAGATAATCTATGGTTTCTGAGCGCGTTTTCCCAAAATCTTTGCAAGCACGAATTGCTGAGACTTTCTCACCGTTCTCAAAACCGACTTTCTCACCGTTTTCAAAGCCTTCG
>OCTW011596351.1_pt1 | contig 12745 bp, 8 predicted proteins | sample 1539671 | NCBI WGS metagenome assembly OCTW01 (sample SAMN02144230, study PRJEB22623) | gut metagenome | biome: sheep rumen | host: Ovis aries | place: New Zealand | reverse complement strand
GCAGCGTCGTTGTACTCAGCCACACGATTGGCCCAGAAACCACGGGTCATATCGTAGCGAAAACCTGTGTAACCCAGGTCGTTAGCCAGAAAGTTGACATAGGCCTTAATCACGTTGCGCACGTTATCGCTCTTGTGATCGAGGTCGCGCATGCCGCTCCAGTCCTCGCCCTCGTCATTGTTGGCACTCAGCGATTCTCCTGCGGCAAGGTGCTTGGCAGTCTCGCCGCCATCGTCATTCTTGCAAATGTCGGTCGACGACATTTGGTAAGTCACGCCATTATAGGTCTCGGCGGGGAAGTCGGTCCAGGTGCTGGCGTTGCCGCGATGGTTCACCACCACGTCGGCAATCATGCCGGTGCCATAGCCCTTGAATGTGTTAATCATCTCACGAAGCTCATCCTCGGTGCCGAAGGCGCTGCGCTGGTTGAAATAGTATTTCACGTCATAGCCCATGGAACTTGTGCTGCCGGTCCATCCACTTTGTGGCACCCACACCAGGTTGAAGTACTGCGACAATTCCTCGGCCTGCTTGGTGAGATTCACCCACCTGGTGTCGCCAAAGGAGTTCCACGAGAAAGCTTGCAGCATCACGCCGCCATAATTATCAGGCCACCCCTGGGCCTTGCCCATGAACGGCATCATGGCGATTGCTGCCAGTAATAGTAAATGTTTCTTCATGTGTTCTTGGTTTTATGTGTGTTAATTTTTTTGTATTTGTAAGCCAGAATACTGTAAACCCGCTTTTAACGCAGTTTATTAAAATTTTTCCAAATATACGCATTTTTTCATTCACGGCAACACTTTGCCACTTTTTTAACGCTACTGTAACAACCGCAACCGTTTGCATCCCGCACCGAGCGGGCAAGCTGCGGCTATCACAGCCTTGGCACACTTATTGCTGTTGGCCAAATGAGAAGTCAACCATTATTTTTTCTTAATTCTTGTTTAATTAATGTGTAAATGAATATTTTTTTGTAGTTTTGCAAGTTATAATTGATAATTTTGGCGTAGTAGACATTATTGTGCTGCGACGTTATTAAAACATGGTTTTATAAACACATTGACTATGAACACAATAAGACGAGTATACGGGCAACTGGCTGCCGTGGCAGTGATGGTTGTGGCATGCCTCACGCTTGCCGCCTGCGGCGGCGGAGGGCTAGAAAAGGCTATCAAGCGCGCACTCATCGAGGGCGACACCACCCAAGCGCGTTACGACTCCATCTGCTCCATTATCAAGAGCAGCCCCAAGAGCTACGGCGAGTTTCTCACCGAGACAGGAGAAATCAATGTTGAGGCACTGAGCCGCTACATCAACGAGGTGGGAAGCAACTTGCGTCCACCCATGTCGTGGAACATCAAAGCCTACGGCGTGAAGGAGCTCACACTGACTATCTACTTCGAGCGCAGCGGTTCCATGACACCCTACGACACTCCGGGTGGCGGCGGACAGCTGAAAAAAGCCGTCAACGACCTCATCAACTTCTTCCCGGGCAAGGAAGGCACCAAAATCAACATCGTCAACGACAACATCTACCCCTATAGCGGCACGGTCGACTCGTTCCTGCAGGACCGCAACATCTACCAGAGCACAAGTGGCACAGGAAATGCCAGCTACACCGATTTCAAACTCATCTTTGAGAAAATCATCCAGGCTCAAAAGCCGGGCAACGTGAGCGTGCTCGTGACCGACCTCATCTACTCGCCGCAAAACACCGCCGACGTGAGTGTGGAAAAAATACTCAACGAGGAAAACAGCGTGGCTACCTCGATTTTCAAGACCTACAAGGGCAAGTCGATTATCGTGAACCAGCTCATGGGCGACTATAACGGCCAGTATTACCCCTATAATGGAGCTCCATTCAGTTATAACGGCAAGAGACCGTTCTACCTCATCATCGTTGCCGACGCTGCCACCATCGACCGCATGGCGGCCGACGACAACTACAGCAAGTTCCTACATCCTGGCGATGCAGTCCACAGCTACCGCTTCAATCAGGCGCAAGCCAATATCAACTTCAAGCTCGTGCCCGACTGGAAAGACAACGTGGGCCGCTTCCGTCCCGACCATGGCGATGCCGGCAGCCTTACCCATTGCGAGGGCGACCGCGAAACGGGCGTGCTGTGCTTCACTCTGGCAGCCAACCTCAAGGCGCTCAACAAGGATGACGCTTTCTTGACCAACACCGCCAACTATGCCGTGCAGTCGCAATCGGGTTTTGAAATCTCCATCCGCCCCATCACCGCAGGCGATATCACCAACAACAACCGTCCCTACCTCGACGGAATGACCCACCTCATCACCGCCAAGGGCAAGTTCAACATCTCGCGCGACCAGTTGAGCATCACCCTCAACAACCAGTTCCCGCAGTGGATTAACGAGGCGTCGACAACAAGCGACATCAACCCCGCCGACCCTACTTTCTCCACCACCACATTCGGTCTCAACCGTTTCCTGCAAGGCATCTACGACGCCTTCTCGGCCGGCAACGATTCTTACGCAAATATTGTGGTCAAACTTGAAGATTAACTCTGAAACATATTTATAAACACAATGAGAGATAAAGTAATATTCCTTGTGATTGGAGCTGTGATTAGTGTGCTCTTTGGCTTCTTTAGCGAGCCGGTGTATGAAGCGCTGTACTATAGTAGCGGCTTCAGTGAGGCAATGCACAACAACGACGCCTATGGCATTGTTGCCATCATCGCCATTGCAATGACATGGGGCATCGCAGCGCTCTATTATTATGTGATTAACTCCGTTAAGTTCGACCGCTGGTATCACTGGATGTCGATGCTGGGCGTGGCAAGCGTGCTCACCCCTGTGGTGTGCTTCATTGTTGTGGGCAATCTGCTCGAGGGCATGGACTACCCCACGGCCTCGGCAACATTTGAGATTTACAATGTGATAGTATCGGCCCTGCTCTTCACTATCGCGTCGTTCTCGATGCGCTGGTGGAGCAGTAACTGCCGCCACACTCCCATTCCTCAATAAAGAACTACTCTACTATTCCACTACTCTACTGATATAAGAAATGAAACTATTTGTATTTGCTATAGGAGGAACCGGATCGCGCGTGCTCAAGTCAATGATTATGCTGTGTGCCGCCGGTGTGCGTCCTGTCGACGCCAACGGCCGCCCGCTGCAAGACGTGGAGATTGTGCCCGTGATTATCGACCCACACAAGTCGAACGCCGACCTCAAGCGCACCGAGCGACTGCTGAGTGCCTATAGCACCATGCGTGAAAAACTCTACGGCAAGAATGCCAACGCCAATGGCTTCTTCGCCACCAAGATTTCAAGCTTGAAGGAAGTGGTGTCGAGCAGCCAAGTGCCTCTCGACGACTCGTTCATCTTCAACCTGGCGGCTGTCGAGAACTACAAGTTCCGCGACTTCATCAGCTACAACACCATGAACGAGCCCAACCAGGCATTGACATCGCTGCTCTTTGCCGACTATCAGCTTGAGAACAAGATGAGCATTGGCTTTGTGGGCTCGCCCAACATTGGTAGCGTGGCTCTCAATGGCGTTAAGGACAGCAACGAGTTCAAGGCTTTTGCCAACGTCTTTGCCGACGGCGACCGCATCTTCTTCATCAGCAGCATTTTTGGCGGCACCGGTGCGGCAGGCTTCCCTATCATTGTGAAGAACATTCGCCAGGCTCGCAACATCGATGCCAAGAACAAGGCATTCCTGCAGCGCGCTCCAATTGGCGGCCTCACGGTGCTCCCCTACTTCTCGCTCATGGAAAGCGAGGACAAGCAAGACAAGCGCATCGATAATGCCGACTTTGTGGTAAAGACCCAGAGCGCCCTGGAATACTATAATAATACCCTCACCGGCAACGGTCGCAATGCCGTGAATGCCATTTTCTATCTTGGCGACCACGGCCACAATGCCCCCTATGCCTACGACCCGGGCGACAAGCGCGACCAGCACGACCCCGCCCACCTCATCGAGCTTGTGGGTGCCATGGCTCCTTTCAAGTTCATGAGCATGAGCGACAGTGAGCTAAGCGACCCCGCCACCGGCCAGCCGTTACCCACCAAGGCGTTTGAGTACGGCCTGGAGAAGGACACCGACTTTGTCGACTTCTCAAGTTTCGGCCAGGAGACGCGCCAGCTCGTCTATCGCCCGCTGGTGAAGCTCCACTTGCTCTACATCTTCCTGCGCACCGGTCTCAACGGCATGATAGGTCAAGGCTTTACCGAGGATGCCCCCAAGATTACCCGCGAGTTCACCGGCACACAGTTCTACCGCGTGCTCACACAGCAGTTCTTCGACAGCTACCTCGAGTGGCTCACCGAGCTGCTGCACAACCGCCGCCACGTCACGCTCTTCAACGAGGGCGAGATGGAGATGGCCAAGGCCATCCACAAGGTGGTGACCAAGAAGTCGCTCTTCGGCTACAAGAAGGTTGACAACGATGTGTTCAAGGCCGAGATGAACCGCCTCAGCCGCGACAACAGCAGCTACGGCAGCAACGCCGAACTCAAGCTGATGGACCTCTTCTACACCGCAGCCGAGAAAATCATCACCGAACGCTACGACAACATCAACTGACAACTCATAACTGATAACTGACAACTCATAACTGACAACTCATAAACTGATAACTGACAACTAACTATGAGTCAAGTTTTATCCTACAATAACAAGACCACCAAGACTAGCGCGCAGGACTGGATTCCGGTAGCGCCCTATGTCGACGATGATATCAAGCAAATCAAGGACCCCAACGGAGGCCTGAGCGAGAATCCGCGCACAGCCATCCCCAGTCCATTTGCGCAACTCGACCTGGTGAAGAACGCATTTGAGCATCTGGCCGGAAACGCTCGCCTGAGCGGCACCATGATGGACAAGCGACTGGTGTCGAACGCGCTCGATGTGGCTCAGTTGTTCTTCGACTTCGAGAATCACAAGGACTATCTGCACATCGTGCGCTGGAACCGCGAGGAGCAACTGGAGCGCCTCAAGAGCAATCCCGAGCATCGCCTCTATGGCGAAACGCTGGAGCTTTTCCTCGCCAGCGACACCAAGTATAACTTCAACATGCTCACCGACTGGTACATCCTGCTGTGGAACAGCCAGGTGATAGGCGCCACGTCGCCATCGTCGCTCACCATTGCCGTGCCTCGCGAGAGCGAACTCCCCATCCATGGCATTAAGGTGGAGCAAGGCATCTCGCTTTTCGACAGCGACACTCGCGACCTGTGGCAACGCGACGAGGACTTCGTCTACTACATGTTCATGCTCTTCAACGCATTCCCCACGCTGCGCACCACCATCAAGGGCGTCTACGACTACATGCTCAAGAACAAGGACATCATCATGCAGGAGAAGCCCGCGCTCTACAACCGCCTCACTCAAGTGGTACCCAACCTCGAGGCGCTGAGCCAGGAATTGGCACCGCGACTGGTGGAGAGGCTTGACCTGGAGTTTGACCCATTTGTGGGCGACGACGAGGTGACAGTGCTTGGCGCACGCTTCTACCACAAGCGCGCTCGCGACATTCGCACCGCAGCCGCCACCAGCGACTTTGTCATCGCTCCCACCCGCGAGGTTGAGGGCGCATTGCCACTGGTGCTGCGCAACAACTTCAACGGCAGTGTTGACCACTACATCTACATCGACAAGGAATGGGACAGCTCAACGCTGGTCTACACCGGCGGCATTCCCGTGGCAAAGCGCAAATTGCCCGACACCAGCATCGTCTACCCCTTCCTCACCACAGGCGACTTCTTGCAGGACACCCTCATTCGCCTCTCAGGCCCCATCGACAGCGACCATTTTTTCAATGGCAACGTCATCAACAAGACTATGGTGAGCCGCAATGGCTACCTGTTGCCTTTGACTCAGGAGTTCTTCAAGTATTTCAATGCAGCCGACGTCACCCGCCAGGTGCATGGCCGCAACATGATGGAAATGGAAGAGCTCAACGACGGCTCGGTGAACGTGACACTGCGCATTCCGCTCAAGAAGCGCTTCATTGAGCTCACCCGCAACTACTACCCCATCGACGACCCGTCATGGCACTTCGATGAGAAGCGTGGCACTGGCCGCATCATCACCAATGTGGTGATGTCGACCGCAGTGTTCCCGTTTGTGCGCACCAACTACAAGGACGACTACACCGTGCAGCTCTTCACCATGATCGACGGCGGCAAGGCATCGCTCAGTTTTTTCAATGACGGACTCACACAGGACAATATCAAGTGCAGCGACAAGGTGCGCTCCAGCAGCAGCTACACCACTGCCTACTACGACCTCGAGGGCTCATTCGACTTTGTGCAAGCCGGCATCGAGACCCCGGCTGGGGCTTTCACAGGCTATATCGTGCCATTGTGGAAACCCTATGTTGCAAGCAGCAAGGAACTCATATTTGCCGTTGATTTCGGTACCACCAACAGCCACGTGGAGTGGAGCGAGCGCGGACACGATGCCCGCCCGCTAGAGTTTGCCCACGGCGAGCATCAGGTGCTCATCGCCTCGCTGCTCAAGCGCGGCACGTTGCTCTTTGCCGACCAGCTGCAACGCGTGGAATTCCTGCCCAGTGACATCGATAATGTTTACGGCTTCCCCTTGCGCAGCGCGCTTGCCCGCAACGCCATCAGCACCGGCGGGCACAAGCTCTTTGGCGACATCAACATCCCGTTCCTCTATGAACGCCAGTACTTTGACGGCTACGACATCACCACCAATCTAAAGTGGATGGGCGACATAACACTCTCGCGAGAATTCCTGCGCGAACTGGTGCTGCTCATCAAGGCTAAAGTGCTGCTCGAGAACGGCGACCTCAACCGCACCAGCATCGTCTACTTCTTCCCGGTGAGCATGGGCGGTAGCGACCGTCGCAAGCTCGATGATACCTGGAATGAGCTGTATCACACCTACTTTGGCGACGACACCAGCCACTTGCAGGCCTTCCCCGAGAGCATCGCGCCCGCCTATTTCTACAAGGGCGATGACGTGAGCGGCGGCAGCTTTGTGTCAATCGACATTGGCGGTGGCACAACCGACACCGTCATCTATCAACCCACCGAGAACCGCCTCGACACGGTGCCGGTGGCAATATCGTCGTTCCGCTTCGCCGGCGATGCTATCTTTGGCGATGCCTTCACCGAGCGTGATGCCGACAACAACCCGCTCATCCGCCACTATGGCGAGTACTTCAAGCGACTCATTTCAAAGAATAGCGACATCAGCTACCTCAACAGCATCCTGCAAGACGTGCTCAAGCGCAAGCGCTCGCAAGATGTCAACGCCTTCCTCTTCTCGATTGAGAACGTGGAACAGTTGCGCAACCTGCGCGAGGTGGACCGCAACATCTACAGCTACAACACCCTGCTGCGCAACGACCAGCAACGCAAGCTCATTTTCATGTACTTCTATGCCGCTATCATCTACTACATCGCACAGTCGATGCGTGCACGCGGCTACGAGATGCCCAAGCAAATCTACTTCAGCGGCACAGGCTCCAAGATTCTAAACATCCTGGGCAGCAAGGACCAAGTGGAAGAGTTCACGCAGCTCATCCTCGAGCGCGTCTTCGACAAGCAGTACACCGAGCGCTTCTCCATCAAGATTGAGCAAAAGAGTCCCAAGCAGATTACCTGCCGCGGCGGCATCAACCTGGAGACGTTGCGCATGGACGGCAATGTGGACGTGCGTCAGCTCACGCCACGCAATGTCAACGCCATGAAGTACTGCTACTCGATGATTGGCGACAAGCCGTTGACAATCAAGAGCGTATATGAGATTGAGACGCGCGACAGGCTCATCGAGCAAGTCAACAAGTTCAATGAGTTCTTCATTGGGCTGTGCGACAACGTAACCAAGGATGAGTTTGGCATCGACAACAAGGTGTTCAAGATTTTCACCAGCGTGCTGGGCGACGACACCGGCAACTACCTCACTGCCGGCATCAGCAGCTATCTCAAGGGGCGATATGAGGGCGACGAACCCATCGAGGACGTGCCATTCTTCTACCCCATCATCGGCATCATTCGCCACAACCTCTTGAAAAACCTGTGCAACGAAGTCATCTCACGCACTGTGTAAACAACTGATTGATAAAAAACAAAAAACACTATAACAACACAAAACAACAATTATCGAAATGAAAAAAATTCTTTTAATGCTTGTGTGTGTCATCGCTAGCATGACCACAATGGGGCTGAAGGCCCAAGATGGTGCAAAACCTTTATCGCAAGGACAATGGAACCACGGCTTGGCTGTGGGAGCACAGTGGATTGCAACCGACCTGGGATTTGCCCAAGCCGAGGAAAAGGTGATTTCACGCACCAACGAGAACTACACACTCGACGACTTGCGCGTGCTCTATGGCAGCAAAGCCAAGTGGGTTACCTACTATGACAAACTCAAAGCCCACGAGAACGAGGGTGGCGACATGGAGAAACTGCTCTCGACCATCGCAGGCGAGTATGAAAAAGGCGCTGTGCTAAAAGGTGGCGTGCGCCGCGACATGGAGAAATACAATGCATCTCACACCGGCGACGAGGTGGGTGCCACTCCTGCCGGTGAACAACCTGCCGCAGCTGCTGTAACTGCCGGCACCGAAGGCGGCAAGATTGAAAACGCAGCCGACAGCACTGCTGCCGGTGCCGACAAGGATGCCAACAAGGAAAAAGACGATGACGACGAACATGGAGGTCACGGCTTCCTTTACCTGCTCACCATCCTGGGCTTGGCACTTGGCGCAATAGGCACCTTCCTGGCTATGCAGGCCCGCAAGGAGAACCAGGCCATCAATAACGACATGAACGACGACATCAAGAACTTGCAGAAGCAAATCGACAAGATGCGTGCATCGCTCAAGGGCGATCAACCCGAGGGAGAACATCGTCATCACAAGGGCAACAAGCGCGACAACCGCATCACCGATGCCGGTGCACCGGTTGCCACCAAGAAAATCGAGTTTGACGACAAGCCCGCTCAAGGTGAGAAGAAACCCGCCGAGCGCAAGCCTGAGCCAAGTGCCGCAGCTTCAGTAGCCGCAGCAGCTCCCGTTCAGCCCAAGAAGGAAGAACCCAAGCGCGAAGAATCAAAGCCAGCCTTTGGCGAGCCCCGCATCCTGTTCATGGCAAAGCCCGATGAGAACGACAACTTCTCGCGCTCATCGTCGTCCTACGAGCCCGGCAACTCAATCTTTGAGCTCACCACAATGGATGGCAAGAGCGGCTCATTCACCGTTATCAACAAGAGCGATGCCCACAAGCTGGCACTGCTCATGCCTGGCGACACTCTCACTCGCGCCTGCTCGGGCAACAACATCCAGTCGAGCGCCGGCAAGTCGCGCGTGGTAACCGATCGCGCCGGCCGTGCCCAGCTCGAGAACGGCAAGTGGCACATCGTGGTTAAAGCCACCATCCACTACGAGTAAATAAATCCTTGACAACAGCTTTCTAGGTATTCCTGAAAAATCTGGAATGTCTAGTAATTCTGGAATATCTAGAAAGCTTATATATTTAACATTAGAAAATGCATTTGTTCTGCCCCGCATGCGGGAAACATATCGACGTCTCAATCGAGGAAATCGAGAACCTGCAAGGTCACCTCGTGTGCCCGCAATGCCTGGAATCAATCGATGTTGACGTGCCCGACAAGGAACTTGGCTGCGATGTTCCAATGCCGGGCCTAACCGATGCTGCCATTGAGGCAAGCGATAGCGTGGCACGCCAAGAGCAACCTGCGGCACGGCAAGAACAACCCGCGGCACCGCAAGCAGAGCTTTCACAGGTCGCACCACCACCCATGCCCAAGCCACAGCAGCAACCGCAACAGCCGCAGCATGTCGACTCGGTGCTGCGCTACTGCAAGCGTTGCGGGGCATTCCTGAGAGAGGGAGCCAACTTCTGCCCCAAGTGCGGAACATTTGTAAAAGTGGTGCCTACACCGCGTCGCACGGCAGCTGCCACACCTCCACCCTATCGCACCCCAACACCCAGTTATCAACCATCAACACCACGCAACATGGCCTCCACTACACGCAAGCCCACAACACGCAAGAACAAGAAATCCGGAGAGAGCAGCAAGTTCAGCATCTACACTCCCGGCGGTTGCTTCATCATCACCATCATTGCGGTGGCAATATTCTTCATCGCCTACATCGTGATGGGAATAAACCTTGAGGGATGATTTCCAAGGTGTAACCGGGAATGGGCACAATTCACCCCACCGACAGCTCGTTCCTTGTTGGCTCGCTTACCCGTCAACTTGTTTACTAAAAAATGAAGATTGAATGTCCCAAGTGTGGTTACATCTCGCAACAGAGCGAGGATGAGCTCGCAAAACTCAACCACACCATTACCTGCCCAAGCTGCATGTCGACACTGAAAGTTGTCGACGGCATTGCTTATATCCCCACCGACAAGGCTCCGCTCGAGGAACTGAAACCATGGGTGGAGCAACCTCCTGAGTTCAAGGGGGAACTATACTATGAGACACATGCAGGTCTTGAAGGACTTGACCCGCTCTACAGCGCCGCCGTCGACTATATCAAGACGTGCAACGCAATCACGTTGCCCATGCTGCAACGCTACTTCAACATTCCTCCCGAGCGCGCCGAGCAGCTCATGCAACAGCTCGAGGACAACAAGGTGGTGGCACCATTCGACGGCATGCATCCGCGCAAGATTCTCATCCCGCACAACACTGGACTACCGGGTGTTTTCTCGCGCAACCGGCAATATGACCCCGAAGCCGAGGAAGCCGCCAAGCGTGCAGCCAATGCGGCAGCCGACCCTTCCAATCCCGACCGGCAGCCGCCCAAAACCCGCAGCTGCACCTGCTCGTTACCAGGCTGCGGTATAATAATTTTCGCATTATTGCTCGCCTACCTCATCGCCCAACTAATTAAATAATGTGTAGCCAGGAGATAAGGAGATGATTACTTGGTCAAGAACTTGCTGTTGATGTAGGCATTGAAGTTGTCGCGATAGCTGTCGCCGATGGGCACTTCCACATCTTCTCCAAGCATGATTCGGCTCTTGCTTATTTCCTTTATTTTCTTGAGGTTGATAATAAACGAGCGATGCACTCGCATGAAGGTTGACGCAGGCAGTCGCTCTTCCATCTTTTTCATACTCAATAGCACAATTATGGGACGTGCAACATCGTCAAGATAGATGCGCAGATACTCGCTCATTGCCTCAACGTAGCGTATGTCGCGAATGTTGATGCGCACAATCTTATATTCTGTTTTCAAGAAAATGGCGTCGTCCTCATCCACACGGCTCACTTCCTGAGTCGACTTCATGGCATCGTAACGCTTCTTCACCTTCTCGGCGGCTTTCTTGAAGTCGTCGAGTCCAAAAGGCTTGAGAAGATAGTCGACAGCATCGAGCTTGAAACCATCGACGGCATACTCACTGTAGGCCGTAGTGAACACCACCATGGGAGGATTGGCGAGCGACTTTACAAAGTCCAAGCCGTTCAATTCGGGCATATTGATGTCGCAAAAGATGGCATCAATCCTGTCATCGTTAATCACTTCCTGAGCCTGCTCGGCATTCTGGCACTTTGCCACCAGTTCAAGATAAGGGATTTTGCCAATATAGCTCTCCATTTGCTGCAGTGCCAGTGGTTCATCGTCGATTGCTATACAACGTATCATGAGATAAGTTTTTAAGAATTAAGTAATAAATGTTAATGTAATCTCTAGGCTCCTTGAGAATTATGTATTAATTCCGGGTCAATGGTCTTGACAGGAATATCCATCTCCACCAGGAATTCCTGCTCGCCATCATTGATATTGAGGGTGTAGTCGGTGCCAAACATCAGGTCGAGGCGGTGACGAATGTTGCTAAGTCCCACTCCGTTCGCCTCGCTCACCTTGTTCCTACCATTTTCCTGACGCTTGCTGTTGAGGCATGTCCACAACAGTCGCGATCGGTCGTTTTGGTCCTTATATATCTTACCGGTTATCTTAATAAGCGACGGCTTGGTAGTGCTAACACCGTGCTTAAACGCATTCTCAACAAACGAGATGAAAATGAGTGGTGGCAACCACACCTGAGTGCCATCATCGGGCGTCTCGAGTTCAAACTTGAGGTTATCGCTGTAGCGGATGCGCATGAGCTTGACGTAGTTCTCCATGAAGTTCATCTCCTTGGCAGCCATCACATACTCGTGATTACTCTCATAGAGCACATAGCGCATGAGCCTCGACAGGTCAATAATGCATTCCTTGGCCTGCTCGGGGTCGATGTCGACAAGAGCATGGATGTTGTTGAGTGTGTTCATGAAAAAGTGGGGATGAATCTGATACCGCAAGTGCTCAAGCTTCTGTGTCAGGTTCTCGGTCTCAAGTTCTTCAATCTCTTTGCGTGCCTCCAGTGAACGTGAGTACAATTTCACGCCTATGTTGGTTCCCAGTCCCAGCACAAGCAAGATAAATGAGATGATATCGTGACGCTGGATGGGTGGCGGAGCTAGGCCTGGGGCGATTTTCAACTTTGGGTGCGACGGTGCAGGCGGTGGGGTATTGAGCTTGGGTTGGACAACGGAACCCTCCTTGTGTGGCCCACCCAACGCATCGGCAGGGCGGTGTGTACACTGGTATAACTGAAAGACTCCCACAAGCAAAATCATTCCCACTATGTATTGCCACGTCTTGTGCTTGTAGACCAGGAGTGGCGCGAGAAACACATCATGAATGACAAAAGCCACCACAAAGACGCCCAGCACCTTCCATGAGCGCAACAAGTCATTCCACAGGAA
>OCTW013398008.1_pt1 | contig 12746 bp, 7 predicted proteins | sample 1539671 | NCBI WGS metagenome assembly OCTW01 (sample SAMN02144230, study PRJEB22623) | gut metagenome | biome: sheep rumen | host: Ovis aries | place: New Zealand | reverse complement strand
TGAACGAGAAACGAAACTTGTACAGCAAAGCAAGACTCAATAAGTAGAAATCTTGCCCGGCCAAATAATGGCTGATAACACCGAGTTTGCAAATGGGATGACGGAAACAGGCGTTGTTGGAGCGTTGAGGAACAAAAGTTTCGTCGCTTTTCTTGCAAGAGTCAATAATTAGTTTTATATTTGCACTCAAAAAGCAATCAGTATGGTGACAGTAGCAAATCCTATATACGACATCGTGTTCAAGTACCTGATGGAAGACGAGCGCATTGCTCGCACGATTCTGTCAGCTCTACTTAAGAAGGACATCACAAAAGTGGAGGTGCGTCCTCACGAGTATGCCAACGACAAGCGTGAGACGCTGTCGGTGTTCCGCATCGACTTCGGCGCCACGGTGCGCGAGCCTGACGGTAGCGAGCACCTCATCTTGATAGAACTGCAGAAGACCTGGCTTGAGACGGAGACACTGCGTTTCCGCCAGTACCTTGGTGTGCAGTATCAGAATCCGAAGAACATCATAGCGGAGAGCCGCGACCGTCATGCCCTTCCCATGGTGGCGGTCTACTTGTTGGGCCATAAGGTGGGCGACATAGAGGAGCCTGTGCTCTATGTGCACCACGACTCATTCGACTATAACGGCCAGTTGGTGACGAAAGGTATTCCCAATGCCTTTGTGGACAGCCTGACACACGACAGTATTATCGTGCAGATACCTCGCCTACACGGCCAGATAAACACGCGTCTGGACAAGGTGCTGAGCATCTTCGACCAAACACGCAAGGACGTGGATAACCAACAGGTGCTGAATCTCGACGACACGCTCTACAGCGGTGACTCCGACATGGAGCACATCGTGCGGCGTCTGCTGATGGCTGCAACGAATGCAGACATGCGTATGGACATGAATGTAGAGGATGAGTACTACTCGGCCATAGAAATGCGAGACACGGAAATCATGATGCGCGACCGTGAACTGGCAGAGCAGAAGGTTCAGTTGAATGAGCAGAAGGTTCAGCTGAATGAGCAGAAGGTTCAGCTTGAACAGAAAAATGCCCAACTGCGGTCTTCTTTGAAGATGCTTTTGGAAGCAGGTCTAACGTTGCAGGCCATTGCTAATTCTTGGAACATGGACGAGGAAGAACTCCGCCGTTTGCTTTGAATGCAGATAATCTCATTTCATGTTACGTTGTTTCAATGGGCTAACGTAGTGAGGCATATCTGAAATATGTTTGCGGGTGGACAAGAGGTCCATCCGCAAACATATATAGTGGTTTTCACAAATGCGTGGTTAGTGTTCGAAGCGGCGGCGCATGTCGTCGAAACGCTTGTAGATGTCGAGGATGCAATCGTTGAGTTGTGCTGCATGGAGGGGATCGCTGAGGTCGCGCATGACGGAAGAGAGACGGCCACAACAGAATTGGTCTACGAGGTCGGTGTCGAAGAGGGCCTGTAGTTCTGGTTTCAATTCTGTGGCCTGTAGGTCTATGACATCACAGACGAGCAGTCCGTTCAGGCCGCTGTCGAAGGTTTTGTTTTCTTTAACATGAGTAGCGGAGAAACGCAGAACCTCGCGGAACCACTCGATGATTTCAGGCCGGCGTTCTGGCTGTCGCAATGCGATTTGGACCGCAACGGGGAATATCTGGCATTTGAAGAAGATGTACAACCCTTCTTCCTTAACGAAGTTCATCAGCAGGTCGAGGCTGTTTTGCCCCAATTTATAAAGTGTGGGGACGAGTGCTTCATGAGCTGCATCGGAAAAATGGTAATCAAGGAAGTTGGACGACTGCCGCATCACTTCGAGAATCAGCGGCAGACTGCTTTCAGTTGTACCGACCTCGCCCAGCAATATAATGGACGAGCAAAGACTGCCGTCGAAATGGTCTTTGTCGTAGTCGTCGGGAATGCCGTCACAGGTCTTTTTGAGGATGTCCAGGACTATTTGCTCTAAGTCGTGTCGCAACTCGTCGTGCGGTAGGGCGAGTAGACGTTCCGTGAGTTCGTCTCTGAGGTAGATGTTGTTTTCTTCCTTGGACAGTTCCTCGCGTACCCATGGATGGAAGAGTGGTTCCGGCGTAGGATAGTCAGGATGCTTGTATGCGTATTCTATTTTGGGACCAAAGTACGCATTCCAAGGGATGTCCTCTTCGTCCTCGTCTTCGTATTCATCCTCGTCGTATTCGTCCTCGTCGTATTCGTCCTCGTCGAAGAAGCCACGTTCGCCAATGATGACATCGTAGTTCCCTTCGCCCAGGTTTTTCTCAAGCAGTGGCAGGTATTTGCTGGCTTCCAGATTGCTGTGGGCGACGAGCGTGTGCTTTCCGTCCTTTCCGAATTCGTATTCAATGAGAGGAATGTCTTCGGTGTCTTCTTCCAACATGTATTTCGTCAGGTTGAACGATTTGTGTGGCGCAATGCCAGCCTCCTCGGCAAAGTCGATGGCACCATACACCCAGTTGTGCGCCTCCTCGTAGGAACACTCGTTGAGGCCTGGTACGCGGTCGAGCATATCGTCCAAATCTAATTCAGACATACGGAGTTTGTAGAACGAGTCTTTCACACCAACACAATAGGCATCGATGAGGAAGAAAGCCGCACTGACGTTTCCGCCAGTGTGCTTACGCGTGACGATGGCATACCCCTCTCCGCTATCCATGAGCGATTCCGTAGTGTAGCACGTTCCGATTTCCAGGCTTCTCGCCCTTTGTTTCAGAAATTGTTCGGGCGAGAGAAATTGCTGTCCGCCCTTGTTCTTTTGTTTCTTCTTTTTGGACATGTTTTTTTGTTTATGGCAGCAATTGCAGCCCTTCTTCGTTGAGGAATTGACGAGCTTGGTCGTAGGGAATGACGAAAGTAGGCATCCCTGCTGCGTAGGATGAGATTTCATAAATAGAGTAGACAAAGCAGACGCCGTCTTTTGTGAAATAAGGATCGCATGCAGGCAAAGGAATGTCGTTGACGTCACTACCCATAAGGCAATCCTTCAGTTCGCTGTCGCTGCTTACCTCGAAATATTTCTTCAGACCGCTTTTCACGTATGGGTTCATGGCTTTTAAGTTCTTGAACATGTCCCATGTCACGGACTGTGCATTGGCCTTGCTGAAGGTGCGTCCCTCGCAGAATGACATTCCGTGGGCTCCACCCTCATAAATGTAGCATTCAAAATACATGGTGACGAACTTGTCGGTTTCTTGTTTCTTTGTCACTTGCTTGGCCAACACGAAATCGCCAAAGGGGTTGCTATCGCCTAAATCCTCGACGCTCCGTTTTAGATAGTTAGCTGACAGATTGAAATAGTAGTTGAACACCTTCTGGCCATCGTTCATGTCTCCTTGAAAGGCCCCCAAGGGGTTACCGTCATCATTGAAGGTGTTGGCACTGTCCAGGATGTATGTGCGCAGGGAATCAACCAACGTAGCGTCGCCTCCCATGGGGTAGTCAATGATCAGTTTTGCTTCGTAGCCCTTGCCTTTTTGCTCGTTTTCAAAGTGCTTGAAGGTGAGTTTTTCTTCCTGTTGCGCCGTCTCGCTGGTAGCTACCGTCTCTGTCTTTGCTGACAGGTCGGCGCCTTCTTGCGTCGCCTTTTTATGATAATTGCAACTGCACATGGCGGTGGTCGCCATGGCAGTTGCAAACAGTGTGCATATCGTTTTCTTCATAATTCATGTTTTTGGAAGTTCTCTGCAATCTGAGCAACCAGGCAGACGTTAGCTTTATTAGCTCCATTTATAGAATCGCGCTAAGAGTATCGTCTGTAACTCCTGAACTCCTGAACTCCCTTAAGTTCAATCAGCAGGTGGCTGGCCAGGGCTTCAGCTGTTTGAAGAAGTCGTTGCCCTTGTCGTCGACGAGGATGAAGGCGGGGAAGTCTTCCACCTCAATCTTCCAGATGGCTTCCATGCCGAGTTCCGGATACTCCACGCATTCAATCGACTTGATGCTCGACTGCGAGAGCACTGCTGCCACGCCGCCGATGCTGCCCAGATAGAAGCCACCATGTTTCTTGCAGGCGTCGGTGACCACCTGCGAGCGGTTGCCCTTGGCAATCATCACGAGCGAAGCGCCGTGGTCCTGGAACTCATCTACATACGGGTCCATGCGGTTGGCTGTGGTCGGTCCCATAGATCCGCAGGGATAGCCCTCGGGTGTCTTGGCGGGTCCGGCGTAGAGCACAGGGTGATCCTTGAAATACTGTGGCATTTCCTCGCCGGCGTCCAGACGAGCCTTCAGCTTGGCATGCGCAATATCGCGGGCCACGATGATGGTGCCCTTCAGGTTGACGCGTGTCGAAACGGGATACTTGGTCAGCTCAGCGCGCACGGCGTCGATGCCCTTGTCCAGGTCGATGACAATCTGGTTGGCGCCTTCGCCAGCCTTGGCGTACTCGGCAGGAATAAGTTCTGACGGATTGTTGTCCATCTTCTCGAGCCATACACCGTCGCGGTTGATCTTGGCCTTGATGTTGCGGTCGGCCGAGCAGCTCACGCCCATGCCGATGGGGCAGCTGGCGCCGTGGCGTGGCAGACGAATCACGCGGATGTCGTGAGCCATGTACTTACCGCCGAACTGGGCGCCGAGTCCAATCTTATGGGCCTCCAGAAGGAGTTTCTTCTCCAGATCGATGTCGCGGAATGCGCGGCCGGTCTCGTCGCCTGTGGTGGGCAGGTTGTCGTAGTATTTGATGCTGGCCAGCTTCACCGTCAGCAGGTTCTTCTCGGCGCTGGTTCCACCGATGACGAAGGCGATGTGGTAGGGCGGACAGGCTGCCGTGCCGAGGCTCTTCATCTTCTCCACGAGGAATGGGATGAGCGTGCCTTCGTTCTGGATGGTAGCCTTGGTCATGGGGTAGAAGTAGGTCTTGTTGGCCGAGCCGCCGCCCTTGGCCACCATTACGAAGCGGTATTCAGCACCTTCTGTTGCCTCGATGTCAATCTGCGCGGGCAGGTTGCAGCGGGTGTTCACCTCGTCGTACATGGTCAGCGGTGCATTCTGCGAATAGCGCAGGTTCTCCTGTGTGAACGTGTTGAACACGCCGAGGCTCAGCGCCTCTTCGTCCTCGAAGCCTGTCCACACCTGCTGTCCTTTCTCACCGTGGATAATCGCGGTCCCGGTGTCCTGACAGAAAGGCAGGATGCCCTTGCAGGCCACCTCGGCATTGCGCAGGAACTGCAGTGCTACGTATTTGTCGTTTTCAGAAGCCTCGGGGTCGGTGAGCACCTGTGCCACCTGCTCGTTGTGCTCGCGGCGCAGCATGAACTCCACGTCGTGGAATGCCTCCTGTGCCAGCAGCGTGAGCGCCTCGGGCGATACCTTCACGATTTCCTTGCCCTCAAACTCTCCGAGGGTCACTCCTTCCTTTGTCAAAAGGCGGTACTCCGTCTTGTCCTCGCCAAGCTGGAACATCGGAGCATACTTGAATGTTACGTTTGCCATAATGATATGCGATATTAGACTAATTATACGAATACCTTGAATGGGTTTCTTTCGGCTGCGAAGTTACGAAAAAAAACTCATACTGCAAAAAGAAACGTGATAAATTCTCCTTTCTGTAGTCGAGGGGTTCTCTGCAGGTAGAGTAACCAAAGACCGAGCGCCTTGATGTCGTCTTTTGTAGGGGTGGATCTGCGTATCGGCCCGCAATGAAATATATAATTAAGGTGTACGAAAGGGCGGATACGCCGATCCGCCCCTACAAAGAACTATCGCTGAGCCAGTTGGCTGATGAGACGGTTGCTACTTCACCACCTTTTTCTTCCCGTTGACGATGACTACGCCCTTGTAGTCGCGGCCTACGCGCTGTCCGCTCATGTTGTAGCGCGGTGCGTCGCCGTCGTTGTCGGTTTCCGCCGTGCTGATAGCGGTGGGAACGCCGGAGCCGGAGTACGGAGCCCATTCCCAGTTCCAATTATAACTCAAAACAATCCAATTCTTACTTTTGGCATCTTTTACATTTTGCCAAGTGCAGACATTATTATCACCATATACTTCGTATATCAAATAGAGGTTTCCCTGCGACAATTCTTTCCTGTCGGGCAGGCTACCTATCAAGACGTCCATAAAGGTCCCATCCAGTAAGTTACCATAACATTTTATTATATTGAGGGTAGTGTTCTCTTGCGGCAGAATGAGTGAGGAGATGTTGTTGTTGTAGCAAGTCAGGAGCTCTAAGGCGTTGCAACCCCTTAAGTCGAGTGAAGTCAGTTGATTGTCTTCACAATCCAAAATCTGCAAATATGTGAAGTCTCTCACATTCAGCGAGTAAAGCTTATTGCCGGAGCATTCCAGAAAATAGAGTTTTCTGTTATTGCTCAAATCGAGAGTGGTTAATTGGTTCTTTTGACAAAGCAACCGTGACAAATCTGTGCAGACTTCAACATTGAGAGTTGTTAATTGGTTTAAACCACAATTTAAAAGCGAAAGTTGGCTGCAAGAGCTTAAGTCGATGGTGGTCAATTGATTGTTATTAACATCTAAGAATTTCAGCTTGGTGCACCCCTTGACATTGAGCGATGACAATGGTCTTACCGTGTTGCCCACATCACGGTAGTTGAAAAGAGCAGTTAGATTTGAATTGTAGCTGCAATCAAGCGTTGTCAATCTGAGGTTATCCCAAGCAATGCTCGTGAGGTTGCAATATGAGCAGTTCACTTCGCGCAGATTGGGAAAAGTACTCGCGGTCAAATCCAGGCTTGTCAGCGGATTGTTTGAGCAATTCAGCGTCTCGAGGTTGGAAACGCCTAACAGGTTGAGTGTGGTCAGCTGATTGCTGGAGCAACGGAGGCTCTTCAATGAGCCGAAGTCCGACAAATCAAGTCTCGTGAACTTGTTGCCAATGATGTTGAGTTCCTGCAGTGCCGATTGGCAACTGTTCAGATGGGCGATGCTTGTCAGTTGGTTGCCTTGGCAGACCAGCGTATGCAGCGACGAGCAGCCGTACACGTCGAGCGTCGTCAGTTCGTTGTTGCTACAGTTGAGCGATTCTAGTTTTGAACATCCGGACAACTTCACTGTTGTCAGCGAGCTAAGGTTGCAGGAAAGCGATTTCAGCGCGTTCATGTTTTCGCAGGTCAGCTCTTTCAGTTTGGTGCAAACAGAGAGAGACAGGCTGCTGAAACCCGTGCCTGAGCAGTCGAATTTCTCCAAGGCTGGCAAATAGCCGATGTCCACGCCCATGCTGGTCAAGTTCGGGTTGTCGGCGCAATAAATCTCCTTCAGGTTGGAGTATGTATTGTTGATGAAAAGGCAGTGGGTCAGATTGTTGCCATTGCACGAAAGTCCTTGCAGATTGCTGCAGGGGACGTTGAGCGATGTCAGTTGGTTGTTGTCGCAAGTCACCCAGGTGAGCTGCGAGTTGCTGCCCAAGTTGAGGATGGACAGACGGTTGTCGTCACATTCCAATTGGGTGAGATTAGAGTTTCTGTTCAAGTTGAGTTGCGTCAGCTGGTTAGAGACACATTCCAGCCGGGTGAGTTTGGTGTTGTTGCTCAAGTCGAGTTGCGTCAGCCGGTTGTTATAGAGTTGGAGAACCTTCAGTTCAGTGAAGTACTTGATGCCCGTGAGGTCGGCGATGTTCTTGTTTATCAAATTCAGCGTAGTTGTGTTGTTCATCTGGCTTGGCGAGATGAATGTTCCGAAAGAATTCTTAAGGTAGTTGCGGAAGTTGGTATCTGGGAAGTATTTGTCATTCACCACCGCCGCATAATTCTCGTTGACATCGATGTCGCTTGTATAGATGGGGTTGCCATAGGCGTCGCAGACGCTCTTTTTCGATGAATTAAAGTCGGCGCTCGCAGGGTATGTCACGATGGCATAATGAATCTCCTGTTCTTGTGGCGTGATGTTCGATTTTGTTCCGTAAAAATTGCCCACGTTTTTTACACAGGGATAATTGCTGTTGCCAGTTTTTTCAAGTGTCACGTCGCAGCCATGCGTCCAAGTAGTAGTTGAAGAATAACGGTATTGTCCCTGAAAAGACGCAGAGTACAAGTTGACCAAGTCTCCTCTTTTCCCCTCAACGTCGATGTTTTTCCCATAAAAAAGAACTTGTCCGCTGGAGGAGCTCACCCCTTCTATGGCCGGGCATTGGTAGCCGGTGATGTAAAGTTTCGCGAGGCAAAACAGCGAGCACAACGTTTTGTTGATGTACACGGCCCTTGAGTTGTCGCTCTCAATCCATGTGGTGCCGTCTTGCATAAACACTTTGGTCTCTACGTCGCACTGCAGCCCGGCGTTGTCTTCGGAGTAAATGCTGGTCTGGCCATAGCAATATATTCTCAAACCCTCAATGCCTTTGTTATAGATGCCTTGATTGTTGCTGTAGTTATCAGAGCAGTCGATGGAGACATCTTTAAGCTTCAGGATTTTATTGGTGGCATCGTAAGTTACGGATCCTGTCGCTCCGTCGATAGTCGAGTAGGTGATGTTGTTGGCATTGCCGCTTGTCACTCGCTTGCCGCCGACCCATAGGTCGTAGTCGGTGGCTTGCACACTCATGGTTCCTGCCATCCAAAGGAGGACGGTCAGCAGGAAGACGATTCCCTTGCCTTCCTGTAGTTTTGTTGACTTGTTCGTTTTCATATCTTTATCTTTTTAATGGTTCATACAATTTTCTCATATTTTAGAGGTGAGAGGTTAGAGGTGAGAGGTAAGGGGTGAGAGGTTAGAGGTGCGCCAATAATTCTTCACTTATCACTTGTCACTTATCACTTGTCCTGTCACTACTTCACCACCTTTTTCTTCCCGTTGACGATAACCACGCCCTTGTAGTCGCGTCCTACGCGCTGTCCGCTCATGTTGTAGCGCTGTGCGTTGTCTTCGTTGTCTGCTTCGATGGTGCTGATGTCGGTGGGAACACCACCTGCATACAGCGTCCAATTATTACCGTTTGACGTCTGATATGTGTTCCAGTTCTTTGCCCTGGCCTTGTCGACATGCGTTGTCAGGCAGACGTTTCCTTCCTCGTAGTAAGTACCTGTGTATAAAACCTTGAACGCCCCGGCTGTTGAATTCACCCTGTTCGGAAGGGCTGCCACGAGCGCATCCATTGCGGTTCCGGAAATACGGTTCGCCTGGCAGGAAATGCTTTGCAGCGACGGGCAGCTTGACGGAAGGGTGATTGACGTAAGCTGGTTAATGCTACAGTCGATTTCCGTCAGCGCTTTGCATCCAGTCAGGTTGAGTGACGTAAGCTTGTTCTGACCGCAGGACAGTTTTTTCAATGCACTGCACCCCGTCATGTTCAGCGTTTTCAGGCAGTTGCTCTTCTGGTATTCGCAATTCAGTTGTTCAAGCGCTGTGCGGTAGGACATGTTGATTTCTGTTAACATGCAACCACTAACATCGATAATCTTCAACGCGTTGCAACCACTCATTTCGATTTGCCCCAAATTGTTGTTGCCTGGAAGATAGAGTGAAGTGAGACTTGGATTGTTGGAGCAGTTAAAGTAGGTAAGATATCCAGAATAAACAAAAGACGTGAAACTATTGGAACTACAGTTGAGCTTGGCAATACTTGGCGGCAGCACGATGCTCGTCAGCTGGTTGTTACTGCAGTCAAGATAGTTCGCCACGGTGTCCCACAGGTCCAGGCTCGTCAGCGCGTTGCCAGAAACATGAATGGTCCCAAGCTTGCTGCAATCGAGGGAGATGCTCGACAAATGCGTATTATCGTTGCACGTCAGTGAGTATAACGACGGCACAGAAGACAGGCTAAAAGATGTCAGACTGTTGTTTCCAATACATGTCAATGAATTCAAAACTGGGCAATTCGACGCCCTAAGGTCAGTCAGTGCTGGGTTGTTATTACATATAATCGTTTGAAGCGATTGGCTGTTTGAAAGCCTGACTTCCTTGAGATTGGTGAAATTAACTATAGTTAAAACGGTGAAAGCGTTGTTCTCACAGTAGAAGTATTTCAGGGTGTTCTTTACAGAGTTGAAATCATTGAGAGTTTTCAGATTGTTGTTGGAACAGTAGAGGTCGGTCAGCCCGCTGTCTTTGAAATAAATGGTTTTCAGTTTGTTATCGGCGCAGTAAAGCTGTTTCATGTTCCCCATGTCATTCCATGTGATGGTGGTCAGCTGGTTGTTGCCACAATAGAGTTTTTCCAGACGACTGCAAGTGTAGCCTAATCGCGTCAGCTGATTATTGCGGCAATCGAGCGTTGTGAGTTTTTCCAGGCTGACGTTTTCGAGGTTGGAAAGATTGTTGTTAAAGCAATACAGTGTCTGCAGTTCAGTGAAGTAGCTGATACCTTCGAGCGAACTGATGCTTCTGTACGACACATCCATAGAGGTGCAGCTGTTCACCTGGCTCTGGCTGATCGTATAAGAACCGAACTTGTTCTCTAAATAGCTGCGGAAGTTGGCATCTGGGAAGCAAACCGGGTTCACCAGAACTGCATAATTGTTCGTAATCTTAATATCTGATGCGTATACCAGACTCCCAGAACTGTCGCAGATGCTCTTTTTGTTTGACTTGAATTCGGCCTTGTAAGGCAACGTGATGACTGGATTACCAAAAGTTGCCGTGGAGTAGTTCACGTCGACTACCATGTACTTTACGGCTTTCACAATGGGATAGCTGCTGTTGTTGGTGGCTTTTAGCGTGGTTGTTATATTAGAGGCTGACCTCATGAATGCTGCGGATTGTAGATTGACTAAAGCTCCTTTCACACCATTGATGATGATGTTTCCAATACCGCCGAAGTCGACATTGGCACCGTCCAGTCCTCCTATGGCATAGTCTTTTTTCGCGGTAATGTACAGTTGCGAATTGTTGTCTGTATCGAATTTAACCCCGGCACTTGTCTGGACATAGACGGCATACCTGCCTTCTTTGTTGTTGTAGATGGTGGTGATGCCGGATTTCACGTAAAACTTGGTAGACTTTTGACACCAAATAGCACAGGTGTCTCTTGCTGAGAGGTCGTTTTCGCCATAGAAGTAAACTATCAGGCCCTCGCGACTCTGGTTGTGAATGACATCGCCGCCAGACCCTGTGCCTTCGATTCTGACATCGGTCAACGTCAGGGTGTTGGTGCTGGGGTTGTACTTCACCGTGCCGCTTTTGATGCTTCCACCTGTGATGTCGTTGCAGTTGCTACTGGTCACTTTTACGCTGCCGACCCAGAAACCGTAGTCGGTTGCGGCATGCAAGCTCATGGTTCCTGCCATCCAAAGGAGGACGGTCATCAAGGGGAGAAGATACTTACTCCTTGCACAATCGTTATTTGTTTTCATGTTTTTGTCAATTTAATGTTAGTAGTTTTATAGAGTTTAGAAGTAAGAGTTTAGAGTTTAGATGTAAGAGGTAAGAGTTTAGAAGTAAGAGGTAAGAGGTAAGAGGTGAGATGTAAGAGTACACCTATTCCGCATCCTTTTCTCACCTCTCTGCACTCCCTCCCTGAACAGGGAGGGTTGGGGAGGGTCCCTAGGGTTGGGGAGGGTCTTCAGGGTTGGGGAGGGTCTCCTTCTCAGAACGCGTAGATCCAGTAGTCCACCATCATTTCCATCCACACCGTCCCCATTTCGCGCAGGATGTAGTACTGCACGCTCTCGCCACCAAAGAGACGGATGTAGAGTTCCAGTCCCTCGTCGGTGGCGACGGCGCAATGGATTTCGGGCGCATGCTCCATGAAGTTACCCTCGTCGTCGACAAACCAGATGGACTGTCCCGATTCGTAGCTGCCGTCGACGGTGCCCTGGAATTCCCATGAGGAAACCACCTCGCCCTCGGCAATGCACACCATCGCGGCAAGGGCCTCGGTGCCGGTAATGGCAAACTGTACGGCATAGAACGAGCGCTCGGCCGTCTCAATGCTTGCCAGCCATCTTGAGTCAACGATTTCGCGACCGCCATAGTAGTCGCTGATCATCCGGCACACGTCTCGGCTTGCTTTCTTCACAGGCTCGCCTTGTTTCCATCTGCTGTATTGCAGCAGACTGTGATTCTTGAAAAAGCTGCTCTTCACCACCCAGGGGCAGGCCTCCTCGTCGTCGTAGCCTCGGAACATCTTTGTCACGATGGCGGGATCGTTCAGCTTGAACGTGTACTCCATTTCGTCCGTTACGACCGTTCCGTCTTCGTCTTTCTGCAGGTCGCGTTCCTGTTTGCTCAGTCGCACGGCGTTCTGATGCGGCTTGAAAATCATCTGGTTGTAAGCACCGATGTCGGCAATTTTCTCCTCGCCTTCCACAACCACACTGAAGATGTTCTTGGCCTTGTTCATGGCTCGAACCGGCAACGGACGTTCGCGAAGGGTGATGTCCTTGCTGTGCGTTTTTCGCTGTCCGAGCTGGGAAATGCTCTCCCAGTAGACGGAGTCGGGCACCATGCTCTTGCTCACGCGCTTCGCTTTCACGGTGTTGCCGTTGGGCGTCAGCATCACCATTTCGCTCTTGTCGGTGGTAGAAACCACCATGGCAAAGTCCAGCGGACTGGCCTGCTGGGTGCGCAGCAGGCAGTATTTCTGCGGATGCTTGCTGGCGTTGGAACGGGTGCTTTCAAACTGTTCGATGACGCTGCTGCAATGGTCAGCATACCACTTTTCATTCTCTATGAGCAAGTCGTAATCGTCTTGTGCGTGAACCATGTCGGCAGAGAAGGTCAGCATGGCAACCGCTGCTATGAAGCGGAACGCATGGGTTAAGCGATGGAGGGTTGTTTTTGTCTTCATATTCATTCGTTTTGACTAATTCAGTATTACTGCCTACAAAGGTACGAATAAACGAGCAAAACACAAAAGAAAA